>Ga0299915_10000465_pt1 | contig 30563 bp, 26 predicted proteins | sample RVTome_13_FD_200263 | JGI IMG/M metagenome (GOLD analysis project Ga0299915, IMG submission 200263) | Soil microbial communities from uranium-contaminated site in the Upper Colorado River Basin, Wyoming, United States - RVT92D227 (version 2) ...
GCTTCTGGAAGCTGAGCATGCGCCGCCATCGACCGACGCACTCAGATGTTGCTTGGTCAACGTCAACGTCCAAGGTGGCGTCGACGTTCAGGGTCGGGTCAACGTCAACGTTATCTGAGCGGCATTGCCGCTAGTGGTAGAGGTGAACCATCAGCTGCACCGTCGGATCGAAGATCGCGCCGATGGTGGTCTGGCTCTGCACGAGGACGTTCGCCACCCCCATCTCTTGCCGGACCTTGACGAACGACAGCACCGGGTTCGCGGCGGTCAGGCTGATCTGCCAGTGCCGCGTGATCCACGAGCTGACCGCGAGGCCGTACGTGATCGACGTCGTCGTGGTGCTGGTCTCGTCATCATCCCCAGGAGGGTTCTGCTTGACGTTGTTGATGTTGAACGCCCCGAGGAGCTCGAGGTCGACCTTACCGTGACCCATCAGCGGGTACCGGATCGCCGTGCCGAGCCCCAGCTCGGTGGTCTTGTTGTCGACCGCCATGCCGGTGTCGACGGTCTGCGTCGTGCTCGCGAGGACCACCTGCGGCTCGAACGTCAGCCCGGCGGGTAGCCGGAATCGCACGCTCGTGACGTTCGGCGTCTCGAGCGAGGTCGGAAACTGGTAGCCGATACCGATGCCGATCGAGAGCTCGGTGGGTCGCCCGTTGTCCGCGGCGGGCTCGACCGCGGGCTGCGGCACCACCGTCGGCGGCGGCACGTTGGTCGGCGGCGGCACCGTGGGCGGCTGCGGTTGCGGCGGCTCCGGCTGCGGCGGCGGTTCCGTCGGCGGGTCGCTCGGCGGCGGCGGCTGCGCGGCAGCGGTTCCTGCGGCTGCGACGCAAAAGGCTACGACCAACGTCCTGGTTCTCATCACGGACCTTTCTGTTCGACAAACGCATCGGCAGGGCTGGGAAACCCGCCCGCATCGATGAATGGAGGATCTTCTGGAATGGGATCGGGCCCGGGATCGCAGATCGGCTCGCAATCGAACTCGAGCGTGGCGCAGCTGTTCGCGTGTGCCGTGATGCAGTCGGTACACGCCTCGGAGAGCACCAGGAAGTCGCCGTCCTGGACGCACTCACCGACGCACTCTTCCTGCTGTGACGGCAACGGTGCGACCTCGCAACCGCAGAACGTCGTGCACGCGGCCGCCAGTCGTTCCTCCGGCGTCGAGTCACACGCTGCGAGCAGCGCGATGAAGCACAGCAACCAGGCCGCTCTTGAGATCCCCCGCATCGCGCGGATTCTCGGATGCGTGTCCCTGCGGTTGCAAGTTTAGTGCGGCGCGATCGGCCACACCGTCGCGCGTCGTGACGACTCCGACAAGACGCGTCGACGAGCTCGTCGAGTGACGTCGCGCACCAGGTGCGGCGTTTGCCTCACCAGTCAGTCCACCGTGCTGCGCGCCGGGTGGTAACAAATGCGCCATGCGACGAACAGCGATCGTGATCGCGGGCATTCTTGCGTCGGGCTGCTTCTCGTCGAACCACGTGGGTCGCGATCCGCGCAAGGTCTACATGACCATGCAGGACGGCAAGCGCGGCTACACGAAGGGCGGCGAGTTCCATACCGAGATGGGGTTCGGCGGCGCGCTCGTCGACATCGTCGGCGACAATCCCGACGCCCAGCAGGCCGCGCGGACGTTCCGCAGCCGCGCGGTCGGCGGCTTCCTCATGACGATCGCCGGTACGCTCTGCATCCCGACGGTCCTGAGCTATGACCTCGCCCGCGAGCTCGACAACCGAGACGTCCCCGATAGTCACGGCTACGTCCTCATCGGCTGCGGCGTGCTCGCGATCGCCGGCGTCACGTATCTCATCTCGGCGCTGCCGTACCAGTACGACGCCGTGAACATCTACAACGACACGGTCGACGCGCGCGGCGTCCAGTGGCCGCCACCACCGGCACCGCAGCTACCGTTCATGCCGCAGGGCGCGTACCAGGGTCCGCCCGGCAACTGAACCCGTCAACGTGACGCGGATGGTTCACCTCGATGACTGGCGTCACGTGCGCCGCCCGGGTACGAACGGGCGGTGAAAGCGAGCCCGCCCGGCGCGATCGCCACCGCGGTCGTCACGCACTACGCGACGGTGCGACGCGATCTGCCGTGGCGGCGAACCCGCGATCCCTACGCGATCTGGGTGAGCGAGATCATGCTCCAGCAGACGCGGGTCGCGACGGTGATCCCGTACTGGGAGCGCTGGATGGCGAGGTTTCCGACGGTGGCGGCGCTCGCGGCCGCATCGCTCGACGAGGTGCTCGCCGCGTGGAGCGGCCTTGGCTACTACTCGCGCGCGCGTAACCTGTGGTCCGGTGCACGCGAGGTCGGCGGCGAGCTACCGCGGACCGCGTCGGAGCTGCGCGCGGTGCGCGGCATCGGGCCGTACACCGCCGGTGCGATCGCTTCGATCGCGTTCGGCGAGCGCGCACCGCTCGTGGACGGCAACGTCGCGCGGGTGCTCGCTCGCGTGTACGCGATCGACGACGACATCAAGTCGACCGTGGGCGTGAAGGCGCTGTGGCAGCGCGCCGGCGAGCTGATGACGGCGCTACCCGCGTCCTCCGCGCCCGGCGATCTCAACCAGGGGCTCATGGAGCTCGGTGCCACGGTGTGCTCGCCGACGTCACCACGTTGCCTCGTGTGCCCGCTGATCGCGCACTGTGTGGCCTCGCGTGGCGGCCGCGTCGACGAGCTTCCGGTCAGCTCGCGCAAGCAGGGCGCGCTGCCGGTGCTCGCACGCGAGCTCGTGTGGATCGAGGGCGACGGCGACCTCGTGCTCGCACGTCGCCGCCCTGATGGCCTGTTCGGCGGGCTCTGGGAGCTTCCCGCACGCGAGCTCGCCGAGCGCCTCGGAGCGGAGATCGAGGTCGAGCCCGTCGCGTATCACGATCAGACGCTGACGCATCGCAGGCTGCGCATCACGGTCCGGCGCGGGTGGATGCGCACGCCGCTGGGCCTTGTCGATCCGGCGGATCCGAGTTACGACGCAGTCGCACGCGTCGGGATCGCGGATGCTGCACGCCTCGGCGTCGCGGCGGCGACCACCGCGATCCTCCGCAAGTACGAGGACAATCCATGGAGCTCGACAGCAAGGCCCTCACCCTCTTCACCGAGGGCTACACGAAGATCCTCGAAGGCATCGGCCAGCTCGGCTACGACATCACCGACGAGAACTTCGCCGAAACCGCCGCGCGCGCCGCGAAGGGCTTCCACGAGCTCGTCCACGATCAGAGGCAGGTCGAGTTCTCGGTGAACGCGCTGCTGGGGAAGACCTTCCCGGCGAAGTACACCGAGATGGTGATCTCGAAGCACAACACGGCGTTCGGCATCTGCCCGCACCACCTGTTGCCCGTGATCTACCGGATCTCGATGGCGTACATCCCGACCTCGAAGGTCCTCGGCCTCTCGAAGCTGTCGCGGCTCGCCCGGATGATCGCGCGTGGTCCTCGCCTGCAGGAGGACCTGACTCACGAGCTCGCCGATATCCTGCACGAGCAGCTCCAGAGCCAGGGCTCGGGGGTCTACATCGAGGGCCTGCACATGTGCATGGCGGCGCGCGGCGTCGGTGCCCACGAGGCGAGGCTCGTGACGAGTGGGGTGCGCGGGGTCTTCCTCGAGCTCGCGACGCGCGAGGAGTTCATCAAGCTCGTGGTCTCGCCTTCGTCGACGCTGGTGTGAACGACGCAACCGCCGGCCGGGGTGGTTGTCTCGGGGTCATGCGTCTCCTGGCCGTCACGCTGGTGCTCGGCGCCTGCGCGCACAAGCAACCTCCCCCGATCGTGGTCGCCGTGCCGCCGACCGCACCGGTCGCCATGACGACGGTCTCGCCGTGGCCGGTGCCGATGCGCGTGATGGCGTGGACCCCCGAGGGCGTCGTGCAGATCGGCGAGCTACCGGGCGCGCCACCCAAGGTGGTGCCGGCGACGCCGTGGTACGTCGAGCCCACGCGGACGCTCGACGAGGCCGCGTTCCGCCGGGTCGTGAAGGCCGTACGCGACGAGCAAGTCCCCGGGCTGTCGCTGCGCGGCCAGCCGGTGATGCGCTGGCTGGGTGAGCTGCGCGACCTGCCGGACCTGACGGCGCTGATCCTCGAGGACACCGCGGCCGATGCCGCGGCGCTCGGCTCGTTCGACCTCGCGCTCCGCCGGCTGTATCTCGCGCGGACGCAGGTCGACGATGCGGCGGTCGCCACGCTCCGCGCGCAGCAGGCGCACGCGACGCTCGAGGTGATCGACCTCGAGGACTGTGCGGTGGGCGATCGCGGGGTGCAGTCGCTCGTCGCATTCACCCAGCTCCACGCGGTGAACCTCGCCGGTACGCGCATCACCGACGCCGGCGGCAGTGCGCTCGGCAAGCTCGCGCGGCTCGCGATCGTCGACCTCGGCGGCACCCGGGTCGGGGCGAAGACCGTCGCGGCCCTGCGCCCGCTCGTGCTGCGCGAGCTGTTCCTCGATCACACCGAGGTCGGCAAGGAGATCGCGACGCTCGCCGGCTTCGCGCCGGGGATCGTGCGGTTCGACGTGTCGTCGCTGTCCGCGTACAAGCCGACCGACGCCGACCTCGCGTGGCTGGCGAACGCACCGAACCTCGTCGAGGTCGGGCTCTCGGCCGCGCGGGTTCACGACAAGCTCGTGCTCGCGATCGCGGCGATGCCGAACCTACGGGAGCTGCGGCTCGCGGGCACTCCGATCACGCTCGTCGCGATCAAGGCGATCGCGGCGCTCGACAAGCTCGAGGAGATCGATCTCGCCGACACGCCGATCGACGACGCGAGCGCGGCGAGCCTCGTCGCGATGAAGCAGATGCGCGCCGTGCGGCTCGACCGCACCGCGATCACCGACGCGGCGCTACGTGTGACGCCGAGCCCCGCGCTCGTCGAGCTCTACCTCTCGCGCACGAACGTCACCGATACCGGGCTCGAGCTGCTCGGCTCCACGCCGAAGCTCGAGGGGCTCGGACTGGGCGAGACGAAGATCGCCGACGCGACGATCACCCGCATCGCGCGACTGTCCGAGCTCCGGACACTCGTGCTGTCGAAGGTGCGAACGACCCGCGAGGTGCTGGTCGAGCTCGGCGCGCTGCATCAGCTCGAGCGGCTCTATCTCGACGACACGCGCGCCGACGACACGACCATCGAGGCGCTGGCGAGGCTCCGGGAGCTCCGCACGTTGCACGTCGCGGGCACCGATGTGTCCGAGGCGGTGCTGCCGACGCTGCGGAGCTTTGCCCAGCTCGACGAGCTGACGATCGGTGACACGCGCATGCGCGCTGCGATCGCAAACCTCGACGCGTGGCCACAGCTGCGCACGCTGTCGGTCGCGGGCCTCGAGCTCACCGACGACGCGCTGCCCGCGATCGCGCGGCGGACCTCGCTGGTGACGCTCGATCTCTCGGGGACGTACATCAGAGATCCTGCGCGGCTCGCCGCGTTGCCGAACCTGCGCGTGCTCGGCCTCGCGCAGACCAAGCTCTCGCCCGAAGGTCTGAACGCGGCGAAGTCGCTCGCCGCGCGTGGCGTCGACGTCGTCAGGTGACTCAGGGGAAGTACACCTGCTCGTCGACACCGCAGCTGTAGCTCGTCTGGCCCTCCCACGTCTGACACGTTGCCGTGGCCATGAGGTCGGTCGGCAGGCCCGCCCGGCTGCAGGTCGCGACCGAGGTGATACAGCCCGCGCGCCACGGACAGGCCTCGCCGCTGAGGCAGAACCGCGCCGCGCCGTCGCAGCAATAGACCTCCGCACGCGGATCGAGCCATCAGTTACCGGTGCATGTCGTAGGTCGATTCGCGAGCCCGGGGCCGGGCCGTTTCCAAACCGTGGTCCGTCGCGTAGGTTCGCGCGGTGCGGATCGCGCTCGTGCATGGCTTCGCCGGTGACCCCAGCGCGTGGGACGCGACGATCGCCGCGTGGTCTCGCGAGGACGAGCTGTGCGCGATCGCGTTGCCGGGACACGGAGTCCCGGTTCGCGCGACCTGGGACGCCAACCTCGAAGCGGTCGCGACGGCGATCGGCGACGTCGAGCTCGTCGTCGGATACTCGCTCGGCGCGCGAGTCGCGCTCGGGCTCGTCGCGACGGGGCGCGGCTCGCGCGCGATCCTCGTCGGGGTCAATCCGGGGATCGAGGACGCCGAGCGTGTGGCTCGTCGCGCGAGCGATGCGGTGTGGGCGACGCTGCTGCGAGAGCGCGGCATCGCGGCGTTTGCCGAGGCGTGGGAGGCGCAGCCTTTGTTCGCGACCCAGGCACGGGTCTCGCCCGAGCGGCTCGCGGCGCGGCGATCGCGACGGCTCGCGCTCGATCCCGAGCAGCTCGCCCGGAGCCTCGAGGTGATGGGGCTCGCCGAGATGCCGGACTATCGCGGCGCGATCACCGCGGATCGCTGCGTGTTGATCGCCGGCGCGCGCGACCCGAAGTACCTCGCGATCGCGCGTGCGTCACGATCCCCCGGCGTGCCGCTCGAGGTGATCGCCGATTCGGGACACGACCCGACCCTCGAGCAACCCGCGGCGCTGGCCGCCGCGATCGCACGCCACCGGACGTGATCTGCCAGGAGCTTCCGCTCCTCGATTCGTGGGTGTGCCATTCGCGTCGCGACCGTGTGGTGTAGAGACCACGCAGCCCGAGTCGGTGTGCCAGACCTGGCGGCGAGTTGCCGCTTGTCGCCGCGGATGTCACCCGTCGCCGGGGCATCCCCGTTGCAGCGAACGAGGACATGGTGCTCGTCCTGTTCGGACTGTGTGCGACGTTCGTCGTCGGCGGTCTCGGTGGCCTGGTCGTGGCGAGGCGGATCGGGGAGCCGCTGACCCGGCGGATCGTCGTGCTCGAAGGCAGGTCGGACGTCCTTGCCGCGGCCGCGGCAGCGGCGATCGTCGCGCGGGCGAAGGCGAATGCCGTCCCGATCCTGGTGACCGAGCCCCGCTTGCCCGCTGCAGCGGTGGCGGCGATTGCCTCGGCGGTCGCCGTGGCGGAGCCGGTCTCGTTGGCGGTTGCGGTGACGGAACCGATCAGGGCGGAAGCCCCGCGGCTGGTCGGGCCGCAACCACCGCCGAGCTCGGACTGGTGGCGCAACTTCGAGCTGCGTGCCGGCACTCGGTGGATCACGTGGCTCGGTGCGGCCGCGCTCGTCATTGCCGCCGCGCTGTTCGTCAAGCTCGCGATCGACAACGGCTGGCTCGGACCGACGGCGCGGCTCGCGCTCGGCGGAGCGGGCGGGCTCGGCCTCCTGATCGCCGGACGGCGCGCCCATCGCGCGGAGATGCGACCGCTCTCGCAGGGCCTCTTCGGTGCGGGGCTCGGCGTGCTGTACGTCTCGACGTACGTCGCGTTCGGCTCGTACGGGCTGATCGCGCGCGAGCTCGTGTTCGCGGCGATGATCGGAGTGACGGTCACCGGCTGCGTGCTCGCGATCCGCCACGACGCTCAGCCCGTCGCGGTGCTCGCGCTGCTCGGCGGGCTGCTCACACCGGTCGCCGTGTCGTCGGGAGACGGCTCGCGGGAGGCCCTCTTCATCTACCTGCTCGTCCTCGATCTCGGCGCCGTCGCGATCGCGATGGTGCGCCGCTGGCGCGCACTCGAGCTGATCGCGCTGGCCGGGACGTGGGCGTTGTTCGGCGGCTGGCTCGAGCACTACCACGTGCGCTCGGAGTGGCACGCCGAGCTCGCATGGCTCGCGGTGTTCCACGTGATGTTCGTCGTGCTGCCATTCGGCTTTCACCTGCGGCATCGGATCGCGGTCGGTCCGGGCAGGTTTCGCACCACGATCGCCAACGCGGTCATCGCGTTCGGCTTCGCGGCGATGATCCTCGACGGCCGGCGCCACGCGCTCGGTGCGGTCGCGCTCGTGATGGCGGTGACGTACCTGGCGATCGGCGCGGTGACCCGGCGCCGGCTCGCCGGCGATGGTCGCGCGCACTTCGGGTTCACCGCCCTGGCGGTCGTGTTCGCGACATCGTCGGTGCCGCTGCTGCTGCGCGACCACGGCGTCACGCTGGCCTGGTCGCTCGAGGCGCCGATCCTGCTCGCGCTCGGCTTCCACTACCGCCACTACCCGATCCGCCTCGCGGGCCTGGCGGTCCTCGGGCTGGCGGTCCTCCACGGCGCGATCGCGCACTGGCCGGTGCACCCCGACGGATTCACGCCGTTCGCAAACGTTCGATTCGGCGGTGCCCTGGTCATGCCGCTGGCCGCCGGGCTGTTCGCGCTGGTCCACCGCGCGCTCCATCGCAAGGGTGACGCGCGCGATCGTTGGCATGGCATCACCGCTGCCCTCGGCGGCGCGGGGTTCGCGCTGCTGATCACGCACACCGAGATCGCGCAGTGGTTCGCGTGGTCGGGGCGACCCGAGGCCGGCGACGCCGCGCTGCCGCTCGTGTGGGCGACCGGTTCGCTGATCGCGCTCCTCGCTGCCGCGCGGCGGTCGCACGTGCTGGCCCTCGTGCCGGCCGCGGTCTCGGCCGCGATCGCCGCCGTGTTGATCCTCGTCGCGTACCAGGCACCGCCCGACGTGACCACACCGCTCGCGCTGAACGTGCGATTCGCCGGCGTACTCCTGACGGTGATCGCGAGCTCGGCGCTCGCGGCCGTGACGAGCCGCCGCGATCCCACGCGCGGCCGGCAGCTCTGGACGGTCGCGATCGCGGGGCTCGGCGTCGCGGTCGGTACCGAGGCCTATCTTCACTACGCCGCGCTCGACGGTGTTGCGGCCGAGCTCGGACACCCCGGCCGGCGAGCTCAGACCGCGCTCTCGATCGCCTGGGCGGGCTACGCCGCTGGGCTGCTCGCGATCGGCTTCCTCCGGCATCATCGCGCGCTCCGGCTCGGCGGCCTCGGCTTGCTCGGCGTCGTCGCGATCAAGCTCGTGGTGATCGATCTCGAGGGTGCGCCTCAGATCTACCGGGTGCTCTCGTTCCTGATCGTCGGCGTCCTGATGATCGCGGTGTCGTACGCCTACCACCAGCTCGAGCGACGATCGTCGCGTCCTCCAACCGCGTGATCGACCTGCCAGGTACACGCGATCTGGCCCGCACCAAACGGTTTCGGTTACCGTGAGCTGTGCCGATCGCGCCGTGGATCTTGCCGGTGTTATGGCGCGAGCACGACTGGCGCGTCGCGATCCAGCGCCTCGCAGTCGAGCTCGCGGGCAGAGACGATAGCTTGGCGGCGCGTGCCGCCGCGGTCGAGCTCGGTCGCGCCTGCGAGTACATCGAGCCGGATCGCCGGCGCGCGATCGAGATCTACGGCCTCGCGTGCAGCACCGACCACGGCCGCGCGGTGGAGCTCGCGGTCGAGCTCGGGTGGTGGCCCGCGCGGGCGCGCCTGGTCGTTGCCTCGCGCGCGGCAGCCCAGGTGGACGTGCATTCGCTGCTCGACGAGGCCGAGGCATGGTGGGACGCCGACCAACCGGAGCTATGCGCGCTCGCGCTCGCGGGTGTCCGTAACACGGACAGTGTGCGCGTCGATGATCTCGCGGCGTTGCTCGACGGCGACCGGCCCGTCGAGCACGCCGTCGCCGCAGCACGCCGGGCCGCGGGCCGATCGGGCAACGAGGCCGCCGAGTCCTACGTCACGGCGGCGCGGTTTGCGCGCGTCGCTGGCGCCACCGACAAGGCCGCACGCTTTCTGGAAGCCGCGCTGGCTGCGAACCCACACGCCAGTGTCGCGGCGAGCAGCCTGCTCGCGGTCGCACTCGCGAGCAACGAGCCGGCGACGTTACGAAGCTACCTCCGCACCCGGCTCGACCGCCTCGAACCGACCGCGTGGATCGACGGCATGCGCGCCAGCGCGTTCGCGATGATCGAGACCGAGCGTCACCGCGGGTTCGGACTCCGCCTGCTCCGCCGCGCGCTCGAGCGGGTGTACGAGCTGAAGATCACCGAGATCCCCGGTCACCTCGCGATGTGGATCGTGCTCGCGGCGCACGCTGCGGCGGACGGTAATCGCCGGGAGCTACTGCCGCTCGCGCTCAGCGCGCTGCAATCGACCCAGCGGATCGTGGATCGCGTCTGGCTCGCCGCGCTCAGCACCGAGATCAGCCTCCGCGAAGCCGCGAGCCCGATCGTCGCCGGCGCGTACGCGGAGATCGTCGCCGAGCATGCACCCGAGCACCCGATCGTGCGCGAGCTCGTCTCGATCGTCGCACGCTTCGCCGAGACGGATGCCGCGGTTCCCCCGGGCGCGGTGGCGGTGGCGACGGCACAGCTCGCCGAGACCCGCGCGATCGACGACGATCGCGAGCTCCCGGCGGTGTACGTCGCGGCCACCGAGACCGCGCTGAACGTGGTGAGCGTGGCCTCCAACCCCGGTCAGCCGACTCGGAGCGTCCCCGCGCTACCGATGTCCAGGCCTCCGGTGCCGTCGCTACCCCCACTGCCCGCGGTCGCCAAGCCGCCTCCCGCCTCCACGCCCCAGGTCGCAGCGAAGTCACGCACGATCGAGATCCCGGTGATCGCGATGCTTGGCTCGGTCGCGGCCAAGCCGCTACCGAAGCAGTCGGTGGTCACGCGATCTCCGTCGTCGTTGCCGGCGATCGCGCGGGTGATCCCCTCACCTCCGCCGCGCGTCGCCCGTCGCCCGACGAACCCACAGCCCTTGCTCGAGGCGCTCCGCACTCGCGATCGTCCGCAGATCCCGACGCGACCGCCCGTGCCCGAGGCCGCGATCCCACGATCGCGTCGGATCGCGATCCCGATCGACGTCCGGATCGTGCTCGCGAACGGAACGACGATCGCCGGTCATAGCCGCGACGTCAGCACGAGCGGACTGTTCGTGCTCGCCGAGGCGCCCGTCGCCGTCGGAGACGAGCTCACCATCGAGCTCTCGATTCCTGGCAAGGAGGCGTTCACCGAGGTCGAGTACCGCGTCCGCGCGCGCGTCGCGCGGCGAGACGGCGAGGGCATCGGCATCGAGCTCGTCGCCCCCGAGCCGGCGCTACTTGCGACGCTGGCCCTGTTGTAGCGACGCACGCCTACGGCACGACAGCCGCAGCAGGCGAGATCGGACCTCCACCAGCGAGCGTTCTCCCCCCGCCTCCGACCGTACCGCCGCCGTCACCGCCGATCGCCCCGGGACCTCCCGCGCGAGGTGTCGATCACCGGCACGTCCCGGATCGAGCCATCATCATTACTCGCTGCGTTGGGCGTGAACTGACAGCCGGCCACGGCGATCGCCAACCACATCGAGCGCATGACCGCATACTATGAAACGTCGTCGTGAATCAGTGCACAGGTCGCGTTCGCCGGCATGTCATTTGCGTGACGCATGATCTGTGATCTACGTCGTCGGCCACCGCAATCCAGATACCGACAGCATCAGCTCGGCCATTGGCTATGCCCGGCTAAGAAACGCCTGCGGCGACGCGGACGTCCGGCCTGCCCGCGCCGGTGAGCTCAACGCGGAGACCACGTTCGTGCTGCGCTCGTTCGACGTGCCCGTACCTCAGCTCCTCACTGATGCCACCGGATTGCAGCTCATCCTCGTCGACCACAACGAGGTGGGGCAGGCAATCCCTCACATCGAACGAGCGGAGATCCTCGAGGTCTGGGACCATCACCGACTCGGCGATCTGCGGCCGCCGAAACCGATCTTCTTCCACACCGAGCCTGTCGGCACCACGGCGACCCTCATCGGCGAGCTGTACTTCGCGCGCGGCGTCGCGCCCACCCGAGCGGTCGCGGGCATCCTGCTCGCAGCGATTCTCTCGGACACCGTCCTGTTTCGCTCACCGACGGCCAGCACCAAGGACCGGACGGTGGCCTCGCGGCTCACGTCCCTCGCAGGAGTCGATCCGACGGCGTTCGGGCAGCAGATGCTCGAGATCAAGATCGCTTCGTTCGAGCACGAGCTCCCGCCGCAGATCGTGAGACGCGACTTCAAGGAGTTCTCGCTCGGCGGACAGCGTGTCGGGATCGCGCAGGTCGAGGTGATGCATCCCGACGCGATCTCTGCACACAAGCCCGAGATCTTGCAGGAGATGCGCGCGCGTCGAGAGACCCTCGGGCTCACCGCATTCATCCTGATGATCACCGACGTCCAGCGGGGAGCGAGCGACCTCTGGTTCGTGGGTGAGCGCGCCGAGCTCGTCGAGCAGGCGTTCGGCCGCCGGCTCGAGGATGGGACGATCCATCTGCCGGGGATCATGTCCAGAAAACTTCAGGTCGTCCCGCGGCTCGTCGCCGCGTCCGCGCGGGTGGACGAGATGCACGAAGCCCACGCAGCTACGGCGTGATCGTCGGAGGATGTCGCAGCACGGGGGTACGGCGATTGCACCGGATCGTGGCATGGCGGCACTACAGAACATCCTCGTACCACTCGACGGTTCACCTCCATCGCTTGCTGCGCTCGAGCACGCGGTCGCGCTGGCGGAGGACAGCGGTGCAGCGATCGATGTTCTCCACATCGAAGCTCTCCAGGTCGGATCCGTGAGCCCTCTCTCACCCGATCTTCGGCAGGAGATCGAGCGCGCGATGGAGCGGGCGCAGGCGCGCGTCGGTTCACGCGTGTCGCGACGAACCGCGTCGGGCGATCCTGTCGTCAAGATCATCGAGATCGCCAGCGAGGGCCCGTACGACCTCATCGTCATGGGTACCCATGGGCGGGTGGGACGGCTTCACGCGATGCTCGGCAGTGTCGCGGAGGCGGTCATACGGAACGCGCCGTGTCCGGTGCTCACCGTGCGCGAGACAGGAGGCGGATATCAGTCATTCGCCGAACGCCGGCACGGGAGACCGTCGGTGGCCGAGCAGCCGGCGCCACACCGGTGAAGTCCGAGGTGTGCGCCGCGATCTCGGAGATGAAGATCGAGAGCGAACACGCTCGTCAGCAGTCTTCCGTCAGCCGGGCTCGCAGTGCATCGCTTGCGGTGCTGGTGCATGGAGGCGTTGCGGTTTTCGCGGATCGCGCATGCGCCGCACGTCGCGTGGCGTGGTGGCTGGCACGCCCACTGCACACGTACGATTCATGAGCACACCTGCATCGATTCGAGCCTTCCATGCGCGCCTGCGCCTCGAGCACGTGGAGATCAACGAAGCGCTCGAGCGCCTGACCGGGGCGTTCGAGACCGGTGATCAGGAGGTCGCGCGCTCCGCGTTCCGCGACTTCGACAAGCGGCTGATGGCGCACCTCAAGATGGAGGACGAGCTGCTGCTGCCCGAGTTCGCCGGCGTCGACCCCGCCGAGGCCGAGCTGATCGCCGCCGACCACCGCACGATCCGCGCGAAGATCGACGAGCTCGCGATCGGGAGCGATCTGCATCTCACGCGACTGACGGCGATTCGCCAGCTCGCCGAGGTCCTCCGTGCTCACGCGCAGCGCGAGGACGAGGTCCTGTATCGCTGGGTCGATCGCTCGTTCGGCGACCAACAACTTTCCCCACCGCCCGACGAACCGTCGCGCCCGTCGGCCCCATCGCGTTGAAGGAGGCGTCCATGAGTCCGCAACCCGAGTCCTTGGTTCGAATGGTCGAACAGAGCGTGCGTACGTTCGCCGCGCGTCCCGCGTACGGCGAGCGCATCGGCGGCGCGTGGTCCTGGATGACGTACGGGGAGGTCGGGGTTCACATCGACGAGGTGCGGAGCGGGCTTGCCGCGCTCGGCGTCACCTCGGGCGACCGCGTGGGGATCATCTCGCGCAACAGCGCGGCGTGGGCCACGACCGCGTACGCCACCTACGGTCTCGGCGCGACGTTCGTGCCGATGTACGAGGCCCAGCGCCGCGACGATTGGGAGTTCATCCTGCGCGACTGCAACGCGTCGGTGGTGGTCGTGCGCACCGCCGAGATCGCAGCGACGGTCGAGAGCATGCGCGGCGCGCTGCCGGCGCTCCGGCACGTCATCACGATCGAGGCGCCTCCCGACGACCCCCGATCGTACGACGCGCTACGCCAGCTCGGCCGCGAGCACGTCGTACCGGTGATCTATCCCGATCCGGAGTCGATCGCCGGGTTCATCTATACGTCGGGTACGACGGGGCGGCCCAAGGGCGTGATGCTGTCGCACGCGAACATCGCGTCCAACGTCGCGGCCAGCACGTCGGTGTTTCCGGTCCAGGCGGATGACCGCTCGGTGTCGTTCTTGCCGTGGGCGCACATCTACGGCCAGACGATCGAGCTCCACATCTTGTTCAGCGTCGGCGGGTCGACGGCATTCAACCGTGACGTGACCAAGCTCGTCGACGACCTTCGCGAGATCCGCCCCACGATCCTCGTCGCGGTGCCGCGGATCTTCAACAAGATCCACGATGGCGTCCGGGCGCAGATCGCCGACAAGCCGCGACCGATCCAGGCGCTGTTCCACAGCGGGATCGCGGCGAGCATCCGCCGGCGTCGCGGCGAGCGGCTCGGGCTCGGCGAGCGCATCATCCTGTGGCTCGCGAACCTGCTCGTGTTCGGGAAGATCCGCCACAAGTTCGGTGGCCGCCTGAAGTACACGATCAGCGCGAGCGCCACCTTGTCGCGCGAGGTCGGCGAGTTCATCGACGCGCTCGGGCTCGACGTCTACGAGGGCTACGGGCTCTCCGAGACCTCGCCCGTCGTGGCAGCGAACCGACCCGGCGAGCGCAAGCTCGGCAGCGTCGGCAGACCGATCCCCGGCGTCACGATCCGGATCGACGAGACCGTCGGCAACGCGCCCGGCATCGGCGAGATCATCGTCCTCGGCCCGAACGTGATGAAGGGCTACCACGCGCGCCCCGAGGAGAATGCCCGGGCGTTCTCGTCGGACGGCGGGCTACGCACCGGCGATCTCGGCCGGATCGACCAGGACGGTTACCTGTTCATCACCGGGCGGATCAAGGAGCAGTACAAGCTGGAGAACGGCAAGTACGTGATCCCGACGCCGCTCGAGGAACAGCTCGCCCTGTCGCCGTACATCACCACGGTGATGCTCTACGGCGCGGATCGACCGTACAACGTCGCGCTCGTCGTGATCGATCCGGTGCGCGTGAAAGCCTGGGCCAGCAAGCACGACCGCACGCTCGGCCCCGATCTGGCGCGAGATCCCGCGGTGAACGAGCTGATCGCGCACGAGCTCGAGGTGCAGAGCGCGGAGTTCCGTGGCTACGAGCGGCCGCGCGCGTTCGTGATCACCGACGAAGAGCTCACGACGGCGAACGGGATGCTCACGCCTTCCCTCAAGCTCAAGCGGCAGAACGTCCTCGCACGGTTCGGCGCCGCGCTCGAGGCGCTGTACGAGCGGCCGATCATGCAGCCACCGGGCAAGCCGATCGCGGCCGCGCCCGCCGCGCAAGCTCCGGCCGATCGCCGAGCGCACTGACTCGCTGCCAGGACGACGGCGCGGGTCACGGGTGCGGTGATTCGTGACGGCCATGCTCGCCGATCCGAGCGACCGACGTAGCCTGCGGCCCCTTGTCGCCGCGCTCTTCGGTGAAGCGAACCTCGTCGCCGACGGCGAGCGCCTGATCGTCGAGCACGCTGTTACGATGGAAGTAGACCTGGCGCCCCGCGGCCTCGAGGTATCCCCACTCGCCCTGCACATCGACGTAGGTGACGCGGCCGTGCTCGGGCTCGACGCGCGTCTTGACGTCGTGGCGCTGGCGCCGCACGTGATCCTCGAGCTGGCGTCGGGCCGCGTGGAACGCATCCCGGATCGCGACGTAGACATCCTCGTGCGCTCCGTCGAGCGCGTGATCATGACTGACGACGATGTCGGGGCCCGGAACCGCGAGCGTGATGATCACGTGGGCGCGCTGGCCTTGGTGATGATGCTGGTGGGGGCGCCCGATCAACACGTGACCACGCTCGATCCGATCGTAGACGCGCTCGAGCTTGCTGGCCCAGTGGCGGACGAACTCCTCGAGGGCCGGCGTCGACTCCATGTCCTTAAACGTGATGCTCAGTGGGAATGGCATGACGTTCTCCAGCTGCATGGACCGCGCCCACGCGTGATGCCGGTGTCGAACGCCGCATCGTCTCCAGCTTTTCCCGATCGATCAAACTGGCGCGCACGATCCTGGTTGCCGCGTGCGTGAGCGCTCGGTGAACGTGCGTTCGCGCTCGCGATGCGTCGAAGCCCGCATTCCGCTCATGCGAACCTCCTACCGCTCACGTGAACAGCGCGCGCAGCTCGTCGGAGATCTTGATCGGCCGGCCGCTCGTCATCGACATCATCGCCCACGTCGTTGCCGCACGTACGACGACCTGCTCGCCGCGGCGCAGCTCGGTCTTGCGGATGCACGATGCGAGCCGCCACTCGTCGACCCAGGTCTCGCCGACGAGGACCTCGCCCGCGCGCACCTGCGCGATGTAGTCGATCTCGTGGCGGCGCACGACGAACACCGCACCGAGCGCGCGGTACTCGGGATGATCCCAGCCCACCGAACGCGAGTGGCCCATCGCGACGTCGAGCACCCAGCGCACGTAGACGAGGTTCGAGACGTGGCCGAGCTCGTCGATGTCGGCGGTCGCTGCGGTGATCGGCATCGCGAACCGCGACGGCTTGTCGACTGAAGACACGGGCGCGGACTTTACAGTAACGTCGAACGAATGGGCGATCCGACCGATCCGACAGGGCCCGAGCCGACCTCCGCGAAGCAGCTCCGCGTTCGCCTCGAGCACGGTGAGTCCACGGTCGGCGAGGCCATCCAGGTGCTCGCGGTCGCCGCGATCGACGCGCCCACCCGCTCGGCGCGGCTCGACGCCTGCCGCCTGCTCGGTGATCTCGCGGGTCGCGCGCTCGGTGCCGACTGGGAGATCGCCGAGCGCGCGGCGTTCGCGCTGCTCGAGGCGGCGCGGATCGCCGATACCGCCGCCGATCGGTGCGGCGTGCTGGCGGCGATGGGCCACGGGTTTCGCAACATCTGGCTGTTGCCGTTCGTGCACAAGCGGCTCAGCGACCGCGATCCGAGCATCGCCGCGGCCGCCTTGCACGCCGCGGGCGGCCTCGGATTTCCGGCGCTCGAGGAAGCCGTCGCGGGCTTCGTCGGCGACCCCTCGCCCGCGCTGCGGCGTGCCGCGATCGCCGCGCTCGGGCGCATGGGCGCGATGAGCGCCGTCGATCGGCTCGTCCCGCTCGTGCTCGGCGATCCTGCGGAGGCCGCCGCGGCCCTCACCGCGCTCACCGAGATCCGCTCGCCGGCGGGCCGTGACTCGGCGCTCGTGGTGCTCGATCACGACCTCGAGCCCGAGGTGCAGATCGCAGCGGTGCGATACCTCGCCGAGCTCGGCGCGCTCGAGGTGTTGCCCGTGCTGCGCCGGCTCACGCGCCACGACGATGCCGATGTGCGCATCGCGTCGAGCGAGGCCGCGCGCGCGCTGCGAGTCGAACGGAATCGCGATGCGGCAGAGCGGTTCCTCGTCGCGCTCGGTGAGCCGGATCGCGCCGTCCGTGCCGTGCTCGCTCGCCGGCTGCGGACGCTGCCGGTCGCGATCGTGATCGAACAGGCCGAGGTGCTGTTCAGCGAGGACGCCGAGGGTGTCGTGCAGATCCTCGGCGAGCTGCGCGATGCCGAGATCACGCGCTACCTGCTCGCGGTCGCCGAACGCGCGGAGCTGCCCGCGGCCGTGCGCGCGCGTGCCGTCGGTGCGATCGAGGCGGACCAGACGTGGGAGCGGGCCGCGCTCGCGACCCTCGCACACCGCGCGGAGGCCGACGACTCGCTGCGCGCCGCGGCGGTGCAGGCCATGGGCGCGTTCGCGACGAGCACCGAGCTGATCGATCGGATCGGCGCGCTCGCGAAGTCGTCCGCACCCGCGATCCGCGGTGCCGTGCTGTGGGCACTCCAGCTCGCCGGTCGCGCGACCAGCGACGGCGCCGCGATCTCGCGCCTCGTCGCCCCGATGCTCGACGACGCCGACCCGCTCGTTCGCCGCCGCGCCGCGTACGTCGCCGGCAACCTCGGCCTCGCCGAGCTCTCGCCGGTGCTCGTGAAACGGCTCGCGTCGAACGAGCCCGCCGATCTTCGGCTCGCCGCGTACGTCGCGCTCGGCGAGCTGGGCATGCCCGGTGTTGCCTCGCAGGTCGCCGCGGCCGTGCGCCGCGAGGAGGATCCGCGCGTGCTCGGGGCGGCTTCGAACGCGCTCGTCGCCGCGTCGCCCGATCCAACCGAGCTCGCGAGCCTGGCCCCGCGCGCGACGCAGCTGCTCACCTCGCCCGAGCCGCGCCTGCGTGAAGCCGGCGCCGAGATCGCCGGGCTCCTCGGCGGCGCGGTGCCCGCCTCCACCATCGCACCGCTCGTCACCGATGACTCGCCCTCCGTCCGTGGCGCCGCCGTGTGGGCGCTCGGCAGGCTCGGCGATCCTGCGACCGAATCCGCCCTGCTCGCCGCATTTCGCGACGACGATCCCGCGGTTCACGAACGCGCCGCGGCCGGCCTGCTCCGCCTCGGTACGCCCGCCGCACTCGCACAGGCCATCACCTTCGTCGCCGGCGATGGCGATCCCACCGCGCGAGGGGCGCTCGCAGCGGCGATCACGATCGCCCGCCCACACGCCGCCGAGCTCACCCCCGCGATCGACGCCGCGCTCCACAGGATTCACGCAGACGATCCGGCCTTCGAGCCGTTGCTCCGCATGAAGCTCGAGACCGCGAGCGTCTCCGACGGCGACGCGCCCGCGATCGACATCGATGCCGAGATCACCGCGGTGTTCCCGAGCTTCGCGCAGATGTCGAAGCTGTCCGGATTCGATGCGTTCCTCCGCAGCATGCGGACCGCCGAGTCGCTGTTTCAGTCGACCGGCTCGAGCCCCGACGCCGACCTCTCACCGCCGATCACCTTGTGGATGAAGGTGCTCGAGAACTACGTGCACGCGTGGCTCGGCCCTCGCATGGCCGGCCTCCAGCGCGAGCCCGCCGCCCTGTTCGACTACGTCGACCGCATCATCGGCGGCAACTGGTCGGGCTATCAGCGCTGGCTCGAGCCGAAGTGGCGCGACCCCGCCGAGGTCGGCGGCGCGAAGGTCGAGGTCCCGCTCCGCGCGATCCCGAACGCGGTGCGCGAGCTGCAAGAGCATCGCCGCAAGCGGCTCGACTCGCCGCTCTCGGTCACCGAGTGGGCGCGCATGATCGTGCTGTTCGCGGTCGATCACCCCTCGGGCTTCAAGAACCTCATGAAGCTCGGCAAGACCGCCGAGCGCACGATCTCGCTCGCGCATCGGCTCCACACGCTCGCCGCCGTGCGCAACCTCGTCACGCACCGAGCGAGTGCGGGCGCCTCGACGCTCGCTGCCTTCCGCCGCAGCTACTACATCGCGTTCGAAGAGTTGATCGCGCTGGCCTAGCTAGAAGAGGCTGAGCTCGAGCTGGCTGCGGACGAGGCGCAGGATGCTGTCGATCTCCGCGGTCGAGGCACCGAGCGACGAGCCGAGGAAGTCACGCGTGCCGGCGAGGACCGCCGAGCGCGCGGCGACGACCCAGCGCGCCGTGGTCGCGCGATCGACCCGGTAGAGCGCGGCGAGCTGATCGATGGTGAGGCCGTCGATGTAGTACTGGCGGAGCACGTTGCGCGGGCGCTCCGCGAGGTTCGCGAGCGCCCCGGCGAGGGCCTGGCGAACTTCGTCGCGGTAGCGATCGCGGAGCAGCGCGAGCTCGGGATCGTGGACGTTCGCCGCGAGCCGATCGAGCTCGTCGATCGCGTGATCCGGCGCGCCGACCTCGCCCGCGAGCCGCCGGCCGGTGCGGACGCCGATGCTGCGGACCCAGCTGCGCAGGCGCCCGCGGCCGCCGTAGGTCGAGATCGCGGGACGAACGGGATCGCCGACGAGCACCATGATCAGCACGCGCTGCTCGGTCTCGTCGATCGTGACGTCGGGCACCCCGAGCTTGACGAGCGCCGGGCGCAGCACGGGCAGGATCGCGTCGTGGAACGCGGCGATCGCGGCCGGATCTCCCGCCGTGCACGCCGCGGCCAGGTAAAGGTCGGCAGCGGGCATGGCGCGGATCACGCGATCTGAAAGCTCGTCGGCGCGCTCGCGTAGCTTGTCGGCGAGATGGTGCAGATAGTCCGCGGGTTCGAGCCGCACCGTGGGCCACGCGGCAACGCCGTCGGCGAGCTGCTGCTCGAGCAGCTGCTCGAGATCGTCGATCGCGGCAACCTCGTCGCGTTTGAGCGAGTCGAGGTAGCCAAGCAAGCAGGTGGCACGAGCGTTCGCCACGACGTCCTTGCTAGCATGGCCCCGACCTGATGGAGCACCTCGCGAACGTCGATCGTCTCGATGCCGAGACATTGGCCGCCTACCTCGACGGGTTGCTCGCGAACGATGCCGTGTGTCGCGCGGATCGTCACATCGATCAGTGCGGCTCGTGCCGCGGCGAGCTCTCGGCGCTCGCGGCGACCCACTCGTTTCCCACCGGCAGCGGCGGATCGTTCGTCGTGATCGATGGCGGCGCCGCCGGGTTGATCGAAGGACGACTCGGCCGCTACGAGGTCCTGCCGCGAGCTCGGTCGCGGCAGCATGGGCGCGCGTACGATCCGGAGCTGTAGCGCGACGACTACGCGGCCGCGCACGTCGGGCTCAACCTCGCGGCGCTCCGGGTCGAGGTCGCCCGCTGGCTCGCCGAGCGCGGGGGCAAGTAGCCGCGATCGCTGGCCGATCCAGAATTCGCTCGGAACTTCTGCGACAACTCGACCGCGGCCACCACCAGCAGGCATGAAGCATCGCCTCGCCTGCGTCGCGCTCGTCGTCCTCGCTGCCTCACCTCCGATCGCGCGTGGCGACACCCTCTCCGGCGATCCCAACGACGCCGGCAAGGTCACCAGCATCCGCAAGGGTGTGAAGGAGATCGATGTCGGAGGCGTCTTCGTCCTGAGCTACGACAAGTCCGGGGATGCAGATCCGAGCACCCGGATCTCGTCGCTCGGCGGCATCGGCTTCCAGTACTTCGTCAACAACAACCTGTCGGCGGGCGCGAACTTCCTGGTCAGCTACGATCGCCAGAGCAGGGCGACGTACTCGACGGGGTACGGCGGCACCGTGTTCGGATCGCTGCATGTCCGCCTCGGGCTCGGCGCGTTCCTTCGCCCGACCCTCGGCTTCGGAGTCCTGCTCGGCGATCTCAACAGCGAGCTCACACCCGGGATGGTGTCCCGGGCGAGTCAGGTCGCCTTCCTCACCCGGATCGGGCTGCCGTTCGCTTACTTCCCGAGCAAGCGCGTGGTGCTGCAGGCCGGACCGGAGCTCAACATCTCGATCGGCAACGCGACGCCCGATGGTGGCGAGGCGCAATCGTTCACGACGATCGCGGGTGGGTTCGGTGTCAGTGCTGGCTACGCGTTCTGAGCCCCGCGTGACCGTCGACGTCCTCGGTGCGGTCGAGCACGAGCTCCGTACAACCGGCCGGCTGTCGTTCGCCACGTGCGAGGTGCTGAGGCGTGACGAGGACCTGTGTGGTCTCGAGGGCTGCCTGACGTTCCTGCATTGCACGATGTTCGCGACCGATCCCGAGACGCCACCGATCGCGCGGCGGCGTCGCGTGCAGGCGTGTCGCCTCATGCTGCTCAGCCTCGGTGCGCACACCGAAACGCCTCGGTGGACCAGCTTCTCCATCGAGCAGATGTTCGAGGCCGCGCTGCAGATCCCCGGCGCGGAGCTCAGCGACCTCGTGCAAGCCGAGTTCGCCTTGCTCGCCGAGACGAGGGGCGCGGTCTCGCGCTCGCAGGCGAACTTCATCCAGGAGCTCGGGCGCCACGTCGTGGACCGGCGCCGGCGCGGTCACGCTGCCGACGACTTCGTGTGGATCGCGGTCCGGCTCGCCGACGAGGCATTCCCCCCCACGGAGGCCCAGGCCTACCTCGCGACCCATGCGTTGCCGCGAAAGCTGCGCACCGCGACCCGCGAGATCATCCTGCGCACCGTGCTGTCCTCGCCGATCGCCGAGGAGGTCGCGGCCGCGCTCGCCGAGTGACCTGCCTACAGCGCCGGGTTCGGCTGGGCGACCACCTGGATCTCGTTCCGGATCGTCACCGACCACTCGGAGCCGCCGGCCGCACCTGCCGGGGTCACGCGGTTCGTGCGCGTGATCCGCAGGGTGTTCTCCCGGGCCTTGTCCTGCTCGGCCTTGAGCGCGCCCGGTGCGAGCATGTACTCGCCGGTGTCGGGGATCGAGATCGAGTCGAGCTCCTCGGCCTTGATCGACGCGGAGTCCGCGCCGTGATCGCAGGCCCAGGCCACGAGGAGGGGCACGGTCGAATCGACGGTCGCACCGACAGTCGGCTCGGTGAAGATGTGAATGTCGGGTCCGTCGACGCGGACTCCGTCGATGAAGTCCGGCCCGCTATCGACATCGAGCACGTAGACCTCGTCGTAGCCCGGCGCCCGGCCGGTCCACCGGGCTTCCTGATCGGCGTTGAACACGAGCGGCACGCTCCCCGTGGCGCTCGTGACCACGACATTGCCCGTCGTGACCGTCTGTCCGTTCAGCGTGATGCGGACCGAGAAGTCGGTGTCGTAGTCGCCGGCCGTGCGCGCATTGACGAGTCGCGGCTCGGCCGTCACGTTTCCGTCGACGACCAGCGTCGAGGTGCCGCCGCCTGGGTCGTCACCGGAGCCGGGATCGAGGTCGCTTCCACCACACGCGCCTACAAGCATGATCGAGATTAGGTAGTTTTTCATGAGCCCTCGCCTGTCTCGATGTGCAACGCGAAGACCAGCCGACCTCGCGAGCAACTCCGCGAAACACCGGCTCCGGGTTGTGCAGAAGTCGAGCTACGCGCAGAGCTGGTACGGCACCGGATCTCGGCGCTGAACCGCTGATGTAATCAGCGCGCGCCGGAGTCCTGCACCGAGAACGACTGCATCAGCTTCGTGCGGAATGCCGGCATCTGGGGATCGCCGGGCTCGAGCATGCGGCGATTGTCGACCAGCGGCAGGGTGCTGAAGTCGACCGAGTTGATGGCGTCGCCGAAATCGATCTCCACGTGGATCGTCTTCTGCTCGCCGGCCTGGAGCTGCACGCTGCATCCGATCACGATCGAGAGACCTTCGTCATCCTCGATCGTGTACTCGACCGGGGTGCCGCTGACATCGGCGGTTCCCCGGATCCGGTACGCCTCGTCGCCCTCGAGCTTGAGCACGACCTGCGAGTACAGCCCGGCGGGTGCATCCGGGAACAGGACCGCGGGAGGCACGCCATCGTCATCCCAGTCGAGCTCGAGCAAGCCGACCTGGGTGCGAGGATCTCCGGGGCCGGCATCGCCCACGACGCGCAGGTTCTCGGTCAGCAACTTGACGTCCTTGACGGACTCCTCTGCGGTCACCGGACCGGGGATGACAGGCTTGGCATCCCAGGTCAGGATCAAGCCGGGATTCTGGCCCGGCGCGTCGGGTGCATCAGGGACGTCGGGCGCGGTGCCGGGGCAACCGGCAACAACGCACACGATCCCGATTCCAAGCACCCACCTCATGGCAAACTCCATAGTTGCAATGCCAGTACCAGCGGAAGCGCGGATGCAACCGCCCGGATCCCGCCTCCGCAGCGTGATCCGCAATGCGCATTCCCTGGCGACTGTGCAGAGATCGTACACCTGATGGCCACCGAGCTCCTCACTCAAGATGCAGGCACCCTCCTCGCCACCTACGAGCGACGCTCGTTCCTCGTCGTACACGTCGAGGTCGAGAGCTCCAACTCGCGCGTCATCGACCTGCCGGACGGGGTCGACGTCACGTTCGGGCGATCGCGCGGCGCCACCGTGACGGTCGAGCACGAGAAGGTCTCCCGGATGCACACACGGGTGCGCCGCACCGGAGAGGTCATCGAGGTCGAGGACCTCGGGAGCCGCAACGGGACCCGCATCAACGGCGAGCGGATCGAGGGCATCCGCCGGCTTTCGCACGGCGACGAGCTCTCGATCGGTCCGATCCTCGCCATCGTCGGCGTGACGAGTGGGTTGCCACATCCGACGACAGTCGCGGACACGGCGACCGGAGAAGCCCGCCTCGCGGCCGAGGTCGATCGCTCGGTTCGCTATCACCGCCCGGTCACGCTCGCGCTGCTACGGACCGCGAGCGACGCCGCGATCGACACGATCGCGAACGGGCTACGCCCGATGGATCTCATCGCCGAGGATGCCGGTAACGACTACCTCATCATCTTGCCCGAGCTCGGGAGCGCCGAAGGCGCTCAAGTCGTGGACCGCTTGCTCGCGCAGGCACGCGCGACGGGCGTGGCCGCGACAGCCGCGCGAGCGCTGTGTCCCGACGACGGCACCACCGTCGAGACGTTGATCGGACACCTTCGCGCCGAGCTCCGCACCGGGCGATCGCCGCAGGCCGCTGCCGCGCCGGTCGAGCGTGGCGAGCCGGTCGTGCTCGATCCCGCGATGCGGCGCGTGTACTCGCTCGTCGAGCGCATCGCCGACACCGGGATGACCGTGCTCATCCTCGGCGAGACCGGCGTCGGCAAGGAGCTGGTCGCCGAGGCGATCCATCGTCGATCGAGCCGGCGAGACAAGCTCCTGATCAAGCTCAACTGCGCCGCGCTGCCGGAGACCTTGCTCGAGAGCGAGCTGTTCGGCCACGAGCGCGGCTCGTTCACCGGCGCCGACAAGCGCAAGATCGGGTTCTTCGAGGCGGCCGACGGCGGCACGCTGTTCCTCGACGAGATCGGCGAGATGCCGCTCACGCTGCAGGCCAAGCTCCTGCGCGTGCTCGAGCGCAAGATGATCACGCGCGTCGGCGGCACCGCCGAGGTCGCGACCGACGTGCGCCTGGTCGCTGCCACGCACCGAGATCTCGACGCCGAGGTTCGCGCGGGGCGGTTTCGCCAGGATCTGATGTACCGGGTCGGTGGCTTCACGGTCGTCGTCCCGCCGCTCCGCGATCGAGCCGCCGAGATCCTGCCGCTCGCGGAGCACTTCATCCGCACCACGGCAGCCGAGCAGGGCCGCAGCGCACCCGCCTTGACCGAGGACGCGCGGGATGCGCTCGCCGGCTACGGCTGGCCCGGCAACGTCCGCGAGCTCAGGAACGCGATCGAGCGCGCGCTGGTGCTGTGCGGCGAGACGATCACCGCCTCCGATCTTCCCGATCGCCTGCGAGACGCCGGGCAACGCGTGCGTCCCGTCGCGCCGTCCAGCGACGTGCGAGGTCAGCTCGCGGATGTCGAGCGTGCCGCGATCGCCGCCGCGCTCGAGGCCGAGGGCGACAACCAGACGCGCGCCGCACGCCGGCTCGGCTTGTCGCGACGCGCGCTGATCTACAAGATGGAGAAGTACGGCCTCAAGCCGCCGCCAGATCGAGGAGCTCCGGGCGGCAAATGAGCCCCGCTACCAGGGCCGCCCCGCCGCTGTCGCTCACGAGGCGATGGGACAAGGCGAAGTGGCACGGCGAGGTCGGACCCGACGCACCGCACTCGCCCAGCCGGCACATCCTCGTGGCGCTTCGCTTTCTCGACGAGCGCGGCCAGCTCACGGCGTCGGGAAAGCGCGAGCTTCGCGGTGAGGCGGGCGTGGACGCGGCCATCCTCGCCCGCCACGTGCGCGCGGGGGCGCAGGCGTTCCTCGACGAGTCCTACGACGCCTATCTCACCGCTTGCGATACGGGACGCACACCGCCCAGGACGCTGCTCGCCTGCGCGTGGGCCGATTACGAACGACGCTACGACCCGTCGCGACGACCGATCGCGTCCCCGTTCCAGCTGCTGATCCGGAAGCACGCCGCCGAGGATCCCTCGCTCGAGGGCCTGCTCGAGGCCGCGCGGGGCCTTCCAGGACTCGCGAGCCTGCTCGCGGACGTCGCGGACAGCGCACCGACGAGCGAGCGCCCGCGCATCGAGACGTTCCTCGAAGCGTCCCGGCTCGCACGCGGCAATGTCGTGGCGCTGATCGCGGAGACGAAGGACCCTGCCGCGCTGCTCGAGGTGCTCGGGTACGTCGCCGACCCGAACGTCGTCGAAGCCACGGCACGCCTCGCGCGACTCGTGGAGCCAGGCCCGACCACGGACGCCGCCATCGCCCGCGCGCTCAACTGGCGACCGCGGCGCGACTGGCTCGCGCTCCCCGCCAGCGATCAGCGACGGCTGCGTGACGCGGTCCATCGCGTGCTCGCGACCGATCCGCTCACCGCCCTGTGCGCGCTCCGGACGGTTGCCAACGCGGCGTCGCTGAAGCTCGTGAGCGAGGCAGGCGAGTTTGCCGACGAGGGCATCATCGAGACCTACAAGGCAACGCGCACCGGGATGAAGGTCGCCAAGGTGGAGCGCGGCTACGACGATCTCCGCCGCGCGATCGCCAAGGTCGCCAAGGTGACGGCCCGCCCGCGTCCGAGCCGTGCTCGTCTACGTCGCGGCTGATCGTACGTCGCTACAGCGGACGGCGCGCTTCCCAGATGTCCTGGCCGCCGATCCCACCGGAGCGAGCGCTCGAGAGGTAGAGCACGCAACCATCGTTCGTGAGCGCGACCGGCGAATCGTTCGCGGTGCTGTTCACGTTCGCGACCGGGATCCCCCGATCGAACAGCTCGGACTTGCTCGCCCGGGTCGACACGAACACGTCGACGCCGTTGCCCTCCGAATAGAACAGGGTCAGCTCGTCCGCGGACAGCACGGGCGGGCTCGCGATCGCGATCACGGACGCTGCACGACGGTTGCTGAACTGGGCAGGGGTCGCCCCGCGCGTCGCCGCGAAGACCTTCCCGAAATCCTGGAAGTCGAGCCAGTACAACGTCTGACCGTCGGCCGAAATCGTCGCGCTGAGCGCGTTCGTCAAGCCGGTCCCGTCGACGGTGACGGACGCTTCCGCGATGAAATCGCTCTGCACGTCGGTCCGCGTGGCCGCAACGAGGCCGATGGACTGGGACGTCTGGCGATGGAAGTACAGGATCAGCCCGTCGGACACCGGCGAGCCGCCGTACTCGTCGCCGGCCACGTTGTTGATCGCCGCGGTCGGCACCCCGGTCGGGGCCGTGAACGCCGCCGTCGCCGTCGCACGCTGCGCCACCAGGATCTTCACGCTGAGATTCGGCGGCTGAACGACATTCCCCACGAACGCCGTGAGCTCGTCTCGAGTCAGGCCGAACGAGGACTCGTCGTTGGACGAGTTCACGTTGCCGACCAGCGTCGCGGCCGCGAATGGCTTCGCCGGATCGCAACGCGCCTGGGTCCCGGGCCCGTCGACCGCGGAGTCGATGCCGGTTCCCGGTGGTGCATCCGGCGGGTTGTCGCTGACGGCTCCGCAGGCAACCAGCACGATGCAGAGCGGCATGCCGACGAGGTGTTGCATCGGGCACGAGCTTACTGCTTCGCGGCACCGTCGCACAGCACGACCTGGCTAACGTCGGCTGAGCGCGGGTGGGTTGTAGCGCTCGGCGATGCTCGGATCGGTAGTGCCGCCCGCGAGCAGGACGGTGCCGTCGCACAGCAGCGTCGATTGATGGCCGGCGCGCGGGACCGCGAGCTCGTCGGTCGCGACCACGGTGACCGAGCCGTCGAGCGGATCGAGCCGCGCGATATGGGCCGTGCCCAGGGGCGGTCCGTTCGGCAGGCGGCCACCGGCGATCAGGATCCGGCCATCCGGCAGCCGGGTCGCGCTGAGATCGATCACGCCGGCCTTCATCGGGAGGTCGCCGACCGCGACGAAGCCGGCATCGATCGAGAACAGCTCGAGCGTGCGCACGGGCAGGTTGTTTACGTCGACGCCGCCGATGACGAGCACGCTGCCGTCGGGCATCAGCGCCGCGCGATGTTGCGAGCGCGGGAACACCATCGTCGGCGAGAACGTCGCCGGATTCGCGAGCTCCTCGCCGAGCGGCTTGAACAGCTCCGCGATCGCGACCGGACCGGCCGTGTCGACCCCACCCACGATCAGGACCGGCGCGCCGACGTCGTTGCCCAGGCGGGTCGCGGTGTGGCCCGCGCGGGGATGGGCGAGCACGGCGCGGAGATCGCGGATGTCGGGCATGCCGGCGGCGCCCTCGCGCACCTCGACGATCACTCCCGAGGGAACGCCGGAGGGCGGGGTTCGCCCGCCGATGACGACGATGCGGCCGTCGGTGAGCGTGGTGGCGGTGAGATCGATGCGCGCCATGCGGTCGTCGGCGACGCGCTCGACGCGGCGCTCGGGAGGACTGTCGACCTCGACGAGCTCGACGAACCCTGCGCCGGCGCCGTTGTCGACTCCCCCGATCAACGCGATCCGCGGATCGACGACGCCGAGCTCGGTCGCGACCGCCCGGCTGCGCGGCGCCACCTCGGTGACCTCGGAGTACTCGCCGGTGCGCGGATCGAAGCGCTCGATGACCGCGGTGTCGCCGGCGACGAGCAGGCCGCTGCCGTCGTGATAGGTGAGCGCCTGACCGCCGCTCCGGCTCCTCGGGGTGAGCTCGAGCGCCGCGAACTTCACGCTGCGCGAGAAGAACAGGTGCGGCGACGGCTGGTCGGTCGGCGAGAGCCGGAACGAGCACGTGCGGCCGTACGCGACCTCGCTCGCCCCGATTCGCCCCGACATGTGGATCACGAGGTCATCGGCGAACGGCACGCCCACCAGCTCGATCACCTCCCCGCGCGTGAACGTCTGGGCGACGATGTCCTCGGGGTCGCCTTCGTGCGCCACCGAGAGCGTGATCGCGTCGAGATCGGGCAGCACCGTCGCATCGACATCGCTCGGCCCGTCGATCAGCGGCACGATCACGACGGCCTCGTCGCCACAGGCGACGAGCACGAGCAACAGCGACAGCCGACTCACTGCCACTCGAAGCCTCCGGGCCGGATCGCGGCGTTCAACGGGGTGCTGTCGCGAGTCACCGCCGCGGTGACAGGGATCAGGATCGCCGCGGCGATCGCGGCGGCGGCGCCGGCCCAGACCCAGCGCGACTGGTACCAGCGCGACTTCTCGCCGGGTCGCAGCAGCACGCGCACCACCTCGGCGATCGGCGCGAGGTCGCCGTGGATCGCGACCGTGCGGCGATCGCGCTCGCGGCCGTCGAGGCCGATCACGCGCGCGGTGGCGACCTGGCCACGCACCTCGACGACGACGAGCGAGCGAGCTCCGGCGGCGCGCGCCTGGATGAGCACGTCGGCGTCCGACGGCGGCGCGAGCGGCACGGGCCGAGCGGTGACCACCATCGGGGCGGCGACCTCGACGCGGGTCCCCCACGGCGCGTGATCCGCGCACGTCACGTGGACCCAGTGCGACCCGGCGATCACCGGCGCGGCGGTCGCGACGCTGCCATCGACCGTGATGGTGCACCCGACCGGCGCATCGACCCGCAGCGCGACCCGGGGGCGCTCGGCGACCGTGACCCGGACGCGCTCGAGCTGCTCGACGACGCGAGGCGGGAACCGCGCGGGATCGAGGACCCGCGTCGGGCTGACGACGACCGCGGTGATGAGCTCGTCCCAGGCCGTGGTCGGATCCTGGCCCTGGCCGGCGATCAGGCCGCGGTAGAGGAACAGATCGGAGAGCTGCGTCGCGGTGAGCCCGGCGGCACCGGTGCGATCCGCCCGGTCGCGTGCCAGCTCGAGGGTCGCCCGGCCGTCCTCGAACTTCAGCGCGTCGTAGGCGGCGATGCCGCGCTGCACGAGCGGCCCGAGGTCCGAACCCGGCGCCGCCGCCGGCGATCGATCGATCACCGCCGCACCGGCCGCGCGCGCCGCGGCCTCGATCGGCGCGACCCGCGAGCCCGGGGCCCAGACCACGACGAGGTCTGCCGCGGGTGCCGCGGCGGCGGCCGAACTGGTCACCGCCAGCAATGCAAGCGAGATCGAGAGAGTACGCACCCGATGGCGAGTTTCAGCGGGTGGGAGGTCCGGGTCAACCACGAGCTATAATGATGCCTGATGACCCGTGCGTTGGGACGCTACGAGCTCCTGCGGCCCCTCGCGCGAGGTGGCATGGCGGAGGTGTACCTGGCACGCCGGCGGGCGGGCGGCGTCGAGAAGCTGCTCGTCGTCAAGCGCATCCGCGCCGAGCGCACGGGCGATGCCCGGTTCCTGGATCTGTTCGTCCGCGAGGCCCGGCTGTCGATGAGCCTGGCGCACCAGAACATCGTGCCGGTGTTCGACTTCGGCCGGACCGGCGACCAGGTGTTCCTCGCGATGGAGCGGATCGAGGGCAAGGATCTCGGCTCGAGCCTGGCGCGTGCGGGTCGCGACCGCGCGCTGCCGCCGCTGCTCGCCGCGTTCGTCGCGGCGGAGTGCTGCCAGGCCCTCGACTACGCGCACCACCGCAAGACCGCCGAAGGTGCACCGCTCGGCATCGTTCACCGCGACGTGACCCCGCGCAACGTCCTGCTGTCGTGGTCGGGCGAAGTCAAGCTGACCGACTTCGGCATCGCGGCGCTCGCCGGAGAGGACTCGTCGCGCCTGCTCGGCACGCCGGCGTTCATGGCCCCGGAGCAGGCGCGCGGCGAGCCGCTCGACGTCCGCGCCGACGTCTACGCGATCGGCCTCGTGCTCCGCGAGGCGGTCACCGCGCAGCACGGGCGTCCCGGCGGCGGCGATCGCGACGCGGTGCTCGCGGCCGCACGCAGCGGCGCGCTCGAGCCATGGCCCGAGGGCGTGCCCGAGACGCTCGTCGCGATCGTGGATCGCGCGACCGCGGTGAACCGCGACGATCGGTACCCCGACGTCCGCAGCATGCTCGAGGCGCTCGACACGTTCATCGTCGGCGAGCGCGCCGCGAACAAGAGTGACGC
>Ga0299915_10000466_pt1 | contig 30479 bp, 35 predicted proteins | sample RVTome_13_FD_200263 | JGI IMG/M metagenome (GOLD analysis project Ga0299915, IMG submission 200263) | Soil microbial communities from uranium-contaminated site in the Upper Colorado River Basin, Wyoming, United States - RVT92D227 (version 2) ...
AAGAAACCCTGCCACTGGTGATAATAACGCGGCCATCCGTTTGTATGCCTTTCAAAATGCATTCGCCAAAGATCTTGTCGATGGCATTATGACGGCCTATGTCCTCGGTGAAAATAAGAATGGTTTTAGTATCACATAGTGCCGCGCTGTGAACACCACCCGTCGTCTTAAAAATTTGCGACCTGTGCTGAAATTCTTTTACCAGTTCTAAGACTTTAACAGCCGATATGTTAGTTTTAGATTCTACCTTTACCTTGCCGACGATATCAGTAGCGCTGTAGAAAGAGGCACCCCGACCGCAGCCCGATGTTATAAGCCGTTTGAACACCAGCTCGCCGGCCTGCTTATTAATCTCTTTAGTTTCCACACGGACAACACCTCTCCGCTCATCAACCGTTATCTTTTTGATTTCATCCTTATTTTTCAGCAGACCTTCCGAGGAGAGAAAACCGATGGCCAAATAATCCAGGTGCGCCGGAGTACAAAGTAGAGTTACCAGCTCTTGATTGTTCAGGATAATAGTCAGAGGAAATTCCCTGACAACTATGTCATCTGAGCGGCTTTTCTCTTCCTCGGTAAACCTTAATATGGGAACCCGCTCTACTTCGCCCAAATCTTATGCTACCTCTATCTGGTCTCCAGCCCTGACGGGTCCACCTCGAATCACCCTGGCAAACACGCCCTCTTCCGGCATGATGCACTTGCCCACCTGCCGGTAGATAGCACACCCGGTATGGCACTCCTTGCCGATTTGAGTGATTTCAAGGACGATTTGTTTACCGACCGCTACCCTGGTACCGATAGGAAGAGATATTAAGTCTATCTCCTCGGTGGTCAAATTTTCAGCGAAGTCACCCGGGTTGACCTCCAACCCAAGAGCCCGCATCTTATCGATGCTTTCCATAGCCAGCAAGCTCACCTGGCGGTGCGTGCAGCAATCGGCATGAGCGTCGCCGAGAAGGCCAAATTCAGCCTCAAGAAGCCCTTCTTTTACGTCCTTCTTCTTTGTTCCCTTTTTGTCGCTTTTGCATACAGCGATTATTCTAGCCATGCGTATATGACAATTTAAGGTCTGGCTGAGATTTTTTTGCCTTACAGCTCTTTACTTAGTATCTTAGCCTTGAGCGTCTCCCACTGTTCCCTGGTCAGGATACACAGATTTCCCTTTTCACCTATTTCTACTTTGGTGTCGGTTAGCTTAACCACCGGGCAGCAAGAGCCCTCTTTGCATAACGTTACGATTCTCATGTTTCCTCCGTTTAAATTAAGTTAGTTGTATCCGAAGCTCGGGTTTCGATGTATTAATTATAGCCCTCTTTAACTAGTTGGTCGAATGAATCTATAATTTGCTACTGTACTTTTTTAGAGATTCGTAGAAAGCTCGCCAGAACGGGTCAACGATAGGATGCTCCAGCTTCTCTTCCTTCCCCTCTCGCACCAGAACCACCCCGAGTTTCGGCTCGGTGAACTCACCCACAATAGAAGCTTTAATACCTTTTTTATGCAGCGCCTTTAATATATCCAGCGCTCTGTGTTCCCGGCACGACATAATTAGCGTGCCTTCGCTGATAGAAGCGTATGGGTCGATGCCAAAATACCGGCATATATCCGGCACACAATCCTCAACTACTATGCTTTCCATTTCGATCCTAACCCCTAGACCGGCAGCCTGCGCAATTTCGTACAGTCCGCCCCATATACCGCATTCAGTAGCATCATGCATGGCAGTAACACCATTATCTCTTACTCCAAGGCTTACCGCTGTCATGGCATCATCTACTACCGACATCTTATAGAAAATCTGCTGGGCTTTCTTATTGAAATCCTTGCCGAACTCACGTTCAATAAGCCGGGGGAACATCGTAGCGAAAATACCTGTCGCCTCAATAGCCGGCCCTTTGGTAATGATTATCTTATCGCCGACTCGCGCTAGTCTGGGAGTGACGTATTCATCCTTACCGCCGACGCCAACCATGGTGGCGCCGCCAACCATGGGATAGTGGCAATTCTCATACCTGCCCGTATGTCCCGTGATAACGGAAATGCCCAGCTTCACACACTCCCGGTGCATGGTCTTCCACATTGTCTCAAGTTGTTCCCCTGTCATCTCCATTGGGAGATTCAGGTCGATGGCCAGAAAGCTCGGCTTAAGTCCACTGGTCACGGAATCCGAAGCAATGATGTGAATGGCGAACCATGCCGCCCTCTCCCAGCCATATTCAGGTACAATAAATACTGGGTCACATGTAAAAGAAACCGCTTTGTCCCCGATTTCAACAATGCCCACATCCACTCCGTTCTGAGGCCCAACCAGAATTTTATCGTTCTTAGCTCCCAGACGTGCAGATATAAGCTCATCAAAGAGCTTGGGCGAAATCTTTCCTATCTCGGGCATTATACTCATTGACGCATTTCCCGACTTAGACTGTCAGTGGTTAGTTTACGGTTTTCATAAGTGGTGACATAGCCCTGAGCTTAGAGACAATCCCTGGAAGCACCTCCAGAACCCTATTTATCTCTTCCTCAGTAGTCCATTTCCCCATAGTGAATCGCAAAGAGCTATGCGCCTGTAAATGCGGCAGCCCCATCGCCACCAGGACATGCGATGGCTCGAGGTCCTCCGAGCTGCAAGCTGAACCTGTGGAGGCACAGATTCCATCCAGATCCAAATTTAACAGAATCGATTCACCTTCCACGTAATTGATGCTGACGTTCACATTATTGGGCAACCTTTTGACCGGATGTCCATTCAGTTGCGTGTACTCGATGCCACCGAGTATACCTTCGATTAGCCAGTCACGGAGAACAGTCAACTTCTGAGCTTCTTCCAGCATTTCCTCCTGGGCGATTTCGGCAGCTCTACCAAAGCCGACAATGCCAGGCACGTTCTCGGTGCTGGCTCGCCTGCCTCTCTCCTGATTGCCACCATGCATAAACGAGCTAATTCTAGTGCCCTTTCTGATATATAGTGCGCCGACGCCCTTAGGGCCGCAAAGCTTGTGCGCCGACATCGAAATAAGGTCAATGTTCGACTTATTCACATGTATCGGGATATGCCCTGTCGTCTGCACGGCATCGGTATGGAAATAAATTTCAGCTTCTCTGGCAATATTTCCTATTTCGCCGACGGGTTCTATGGTACCGCATTCATTGTTGGCATGCATAATTGAGATAAGGATAGTTTTTTTAGTGATTGCCTTTTTGACATCATTAGGGTCAACCATGCCATAGCCATCCACGGGAAGATAAGTTATCGAAAATCCCTGCTTCCCCAGAAATTTACAGGTTTCCAGCACGGCGTGATGTTCGATTGAGCTGATAATGATATGATTTCCTTTAGTTTGTCGGGATAAGGCCACTCCTTTAATGGCGAAATTATCCGCTTCCGTCCCGCTGCCGGTAAAAACAATCTCCTCGCTTTTAGCACCGATAAGTGCTGCGACTTTGCTTCGCGCTCTTTCGGTGGCATCTTTGGCTTCCTGGCCGTACGAATGAATGCTGGATGGATTACCGAACGACTCATTAAAATAAGGCAACATCGCCTTCATTACTTCAGGATGCGTCGGTGTTGTAGCCGCATAATCGAGATAAATCCTTTTCATGTGTTAGCCTTCAACAATATCTCCAACTATTGGGTCAACCCTAACTCCCTTCTCTTTAACCCAGGCAACGCCGGCGTCGATTTCTTTATCCTCACCCTCCAGTTCCAGCACCACCCATCCTCTATCCTCTGTCACATCGGCACGACGTATGTTTGTCATTACTTCAAATTTATGCGACAGCTCATAAATGATTGGCTCCTGAATCAGCTTACGCGGAAAGGTGAACATTACTTGTCGCTTAGCCATCGTACCCTCCTACCTTCGTCTCCGATAAAGATTAACCCATCAGGTGCCTTTATTTCAAACCTGTACACCAAGCACCTCGTTGAACGACTCTAAATTGGGCTGGACATGGAAGGTGTGAACTACGTCTGAAACAATCTCTTGCGTCCTGGGACCAGCCCCCGTAATAAAAGCGACCGTAAGCTGGTCCTTTTTTATGGCTCCGGCAGCGGCTAGCTTCTTTAGACCGGCAATCACAACTCCACCGGCAGCTTCAGCAAAAATGCCTTCGGTTTGTGCTAGTAATTTCATTCCTTCGATGGCTTCTTCATCAGTGGCACTTGAAGCCCCACCACCTGATTGTCTGGCAACCATTAAAGCATGATAACCATCAGCCGGATTGCCAATAGCTATGGAAGTAACGATGGTTTTCGGCGTTACCGGATGGACATGAAGACTGCCAGCCTCAAAGGCATGTACAATTGGCGAGCTACCTGAAGCCTGGGTAAGGTACATGTGGGTATTTACCGGCCCGATGAGCTTGAGCGTAGATAATTCTTGAAGTCCTTTCCAAATCCGTGTAAAAAGTAGACCTGAAGCCGCAGGAGCCACCACGCAGTCCGGCGACCGCCAGCCCAATTGCTCAGCCACCTCGAAACCAAGTGTCTTGCTGCCTTCGGCATAATACGGCCTGAGATTGATGTTTATGAAGCCCCAATTGTATCTTTGCGCTAGCTCGGCGCAGAGACGGTTAACATCATCGTAGCTTCCATCAACAGTAACCAGGTTCGGCTTATATATGGCGACACCCACCAGCTTACCAGGCTCCACATTGGCTGGGACAAATACATAAGCCTTCATGTTCGCTTTAGCCGCATGGGCCGCTACGCTGGCAGCCAGATTACCGGTCGAAGCGCAGGCTAAAGTATCAAAACCGAACTCGCGCGCTTTGGTTACAGCAACAGAAACAGCCCTGTCCTTAAAAGAATATGTAGGATTAAGGCAATCATTCTTTATGTAGAGTTCGTCCAGTCCCAGCTCATGGCCCAGATTATCAGCTTTCAGCAAAGGCGTGAAGCCGGTGCCGATATCAATTTCGCCCTTGCTTTCGACAGGCAGTAGGTCGCGATAGCGCCACATGGTAAATGGACCTTTCGAGATTTTCCTACGGCTTAGCACTCCGGCCATTGCCTTATAATCGTAGTTAACCTCTAACGGACTGAGACAAAAATCACAGACCTTAATAGGCTGTAAAGGGTATTCCTGCCCACATTTTCGACAGCGCAAACCTGTAGCGTATGACAAATCCCGCTCCTTCAACCAGAACTTAGCGCCTGTTTTAAATCAGCAACTAAATCGTCAATGTTTTCCAGGCCGACTGATAGCCGTATCAGATTGTCACTGATGCCTATTTTTGCCCTGAAATCAGCAGGCATCGAGGCGTGGCTCATTGTTCCCGGATGCTCAGCCAGTGACGCAGCACCACCGAGAGATTCTGCCAGAGAAAACACTTTTAACCTCCTTAAAAATTGATTCACCGCCTTAACTCCACCTTTTAGCTCAAAAGAAACCACTCCACCAAAGCCCTTCATCTGTCTTTTGGCAATTTGATGGCCCGGATGGGATTTTATGCCGGGATAAAACACCCGGCTCACGGCTTTGTGTTTCTGGAGATAGCTTGCTATAGCTATGGCATTTTCCTCGTGCTTTTTCATTCTAAGCGGTAACGTCTGAATTCCCCGGAGCACAAGCCAGCAGTCAAAAGGTGAAGCACAGGTACCCATGGCATTAAGAAGAAATTGAACTCTTTCTGTCAACTCATCCGTGGTAGTAACCACAGCACCACCAACAACATCACAGTGCCCGTTAAGATACTTGGTTGTGGAATGGACGACCAGGTCTACGCCATATTCTATAGGCCTGAGGAAATATGGAGTAGCAAATGTATTATCTATAACTGTCAATATTTTGTGCTTTTTGGCAATATCAACTACCATCTCCACATCGGTTATATTCAACAACGGATTCGATGGCGTCTCTATCCATATCATCTTGGTATTTGGTTTTATGGCTCGTTCAATAGCCTGCTTGTTGTTCATTCTCAGGAAGGTAACCTCTAAACCCAGCTCAGGCATTACGTCTTGAAACAGCCTGTAGGTGCCTCCATAGACATCATCGCCTGAAATTACATGGTCGCCTGCTCTTAAAAGGTGTGCCACCGTTGTCTCAGCTGCCATCCCAGTAGCAAAAGCGAATCCCGCCTTGCCACCTTCCAGCTGAGCCAGGGTATCCTCCAGAACTTTTCTCGTCGGATTAGCCGTTCGCGAATAATCATAGCCTCTCGTTTTTCCCACATCTTCAAAAGCAAAGGTCGATGTTTGATATATAGGCACAGAAACGGCGCCGAACATATTGTCCGGCCTTTCTCCAGCATGAATGGCCAACGTCTCAAACCTCATATTCCACCTCCGTCACTGAAATTGCTCATAACTCTCATTTTTATCTGCTCTAAATCGTCTTCAATGGAGGCAATCCCGCTACTATTTTCCAGTCTTTTCAAACGTTGCTCAAATAAGTCTTGCTTTTTTAAGACAAGACCTATGGCTTCAGCTACCGGGTCAGGTAATATGCCATGCTCCAGAATTGTAAGCGGACCATGGCCGTCTTCGACTACCCTTCCCGGTATCCCCACGACGGTGGCTCCCGGTGGCACTGGTTTTACTACTACTGAACCAGAGCCAATCCTGGCACCATCACCTATTATAATGTCGCCTAGGGCTACAGCGCCAGTACCTATCACTACTTTATTACCGATAGTGGGATGCCGTTTTTCTCTCTGCAAACTAGTCCCGCCCAGTACCGCCCCTTGATACATCAATACATCATTACCTATCTCAGCCGTCTCCCCTATCACCACCCCTGCTCCATGGTCTATAAAAAAGCGCCTGCCTATTTTAGCTCCGGGGTGGATTTCTATCCCGGTTAAAAAGCGGCCTAAATGTGACAGCAAACGTGCCGGAAACCGGAGCTTGTGCCGCCAGAGAAAGTGAGCCAGGCGATGAAACCATACAGCATGAAGGCCAGGATAGCATAACATAACCTCGGGTACACTTCGCGCTGCCGGGTCTTTATCGAATACTGTTCGAATATCCTCTTTCAGCGTCTCAAACAAGAAAAGCGCCCTCCCCACCTTCAGCCTGTCTGATAAAAGGGATTATAATCCTTGAAACAGCCAGGTGGATATATAACGCTCACCCGTGTCAGGTAAAATGACCACAACGAGCTTCCCCTTATTCTCCGTCCTTTTGGCAACCTCCAAAGCCGCCCAAGCTGCAGCGCCGGAAGATATACCAGCCAGTATGCCCTCTTCCTTAGCCAACCTTCTAGTCATCACACCTGCATCATCATTGGTTACCTTGATGATTTCGTCGACCAATTCCATCTTCAACACCTCAGGAACAAAGCCGGCGCCGATGCCCTGGATTTTATGCGGTCCGGGTTTGCCACCGGAAAGGACGGGTGAATCAGCGGGCTCAACAGCTACAACCTTAAATTCAGGTTTCCTCTTCTTTATAACCTCAGCCACACCGGTGATAGTCCCGCCCGTACCAACACCGGCAACCAAAATGTCTATCTTGCCATCCGTATCTCCCCAAATCTCTTCGGCTGTAGTCTCGCGGTGGATTTTAGGATTGGCCGGGTTTTTGAATTGCTGTGGTATGAAATAATTTCTGTTTTCAGATGCCAGTTGTTCGGCTTTCCATATTGCGCCGGACATACCCTCCGCTCCCGGTGTTAGCACCAGTTCAGCACCAAATATGGACAAAATATGCCTTCTTTCTATTGACATAGTTTCTGGCATGGTGAGTATCAACCGATAACCACGTGAGGCGCACACAAAAGCTAGAGCAATACCGGTATTACCGCTGGTAGGCTCGATGATTACCGTATTCTTGTTTATCAGACCCTGTTCTTCAGCAGCCCTAATCATTGACCCCGCAATTCGGTCCTTGACGCTGCTGCAAGGATTGAAGGACTCGAGCTTGGCAACAACTTCGGCCTTGGCACCTCCGGTTATCCGATTTAATCTTACTAGAGGGGTACTGCCGATAAGCTCCGTAATATCCTTAGCTATTTTTTTCATTTTCTCAACTCCTAGCTTTTTTTGATAAAGCACGGCTCGAAACTTTAGGAGCTATTTCACCATCTCTCAATTGAATTACTTTATGAGCCGATTTGGCCAGCTCCAAATTGTGAGTGACAATAATTAGAGTAAGCCCTTTACTATTGAGGCTTTGAAAAAGCTGAAAGATTTTATGAGAGGTGGCTGAATCCAAGTTGCCGGTTGGCTCATCTGCCAGAATAATCTTTGGCTCGTTGATGAGAGCCCTGCCGATAGCTACCCGCTGCATCTCCCCACCGCTGAGCTGTCCAGGCAAGTGCTCAGCTCGAGATTTAAGTCCAACCACTTCGATTATGTCATCTATCTGGCTTTTATAACCGTTTCGTCTGCTGAAAAGGAGAGGTAGTTCTATATTCTCGCGCACCGTTAAAGTAGGCAGTAGATAGAACTGTTGAAAAACAAAGCCTATGTTCTCACGGCGCAATTTCACCAGGTCTTTTTCTTTAGAGCCACTGATTTCAGTGCCGTTTAATTTGAGGCTACCCCGCGTTGGTGTATCCAGACATCCCAGCAGATTTAACAGTGTGGTCTTGCCCGAACCGGAAGGGCCTACAATAGCTGCGAATTCACCCTTTCCAATCGCGAAACTGACATCCTTGAGGGCATGTATATCCTCGCTGCCCCGATGATATATCTTGGTTAATCCTTTTGCTATGATCACTTCTTCGTTCATTCCAAATTACTCCGTATAGCCTCCATAGGTGTTAAGCGCGATGACCTGATTGCTGGGTATATCCCACAGACAAAGCCTATGATTATTGAGAACAACAAACATAATCCAATCAACCCTGGATCTGGCGTCATGAGCTTACCAGTCGGCGAATAAGGTATTATTCCTTTGACGAAGCCTTCTATCAAACCGGAGCCCAACGCTGAAAACAGCAAGCCGATAACACCGCCGATGACAGTGATAAATAGCGTTTCGATAAGAACCAGCCTGCCGATATCCAACCCGGAGGCTCCTATAGCTTTCATCATGCCGAATTCTCTTGTCCTTTCATTAACTGACATGAGAAGCGTATTCATTATGCCCAGGACACTGATTATGATGGCCACTATGATGACAGATATAAGGAGCGTCCGCGCTGAGCCGACCAGATTCATTATAGTGCCCATCACCTGCGTCATAGTAACAACTTGAATATCAGGTATGTTCTCCAGTTCCTTTGAAATTTCTGAAATCTTGGAAATATCGTTTACTCTGATAGCTATGGTGGTTATCTGGTCAGGTTTGCCAAACACCCTTTGCGCCACCTGAATGGGTAAAAAATGGAACTCGTCATCCCCCGTACCCGTCCTTTCCAGGATGCCAACAATGGTAAACGGTATTTTATCCGGCCCGAATGGCAAAACATCGCCAACCTTTAATTTTTCCTCTTCTGCCAGGCTTCTGCCGATTACCATCACATTGTCTTCAGTCTGAGAGAAGAACCTACCCTCTACCTGCCACCATGGCTTAAGGCGCCTCATGTCATCAATATTTATGCCATACACGATGTGTGGCTTCTCATCTTTATAGAACTGGTGAAGCAGCATGGGACTGGCAACTTCTATACCATCGATTTTCTTCGCCTCTTCTACATCAGAATTCGATAGGTATTTCGGGATTACGCCGCCATGGATGATGAGCGAAGCAGCTTCATAAGGGCATCCCTTGGGCACCGCCAGAATATGAATACCCATGCTGTCGAGCTCACCACTCAGTTGCTTCTCGTAGCCTGAATTAAAAGAAAGAAGACTAAATAAGACGGCAACAGCGATGGCTACTCCAAAAATGGTCAAGCTCGTCCTGCCACGACGGCGTAATAAATTCTTTATCGCTAAAGTAACAAAATTCATCGTAAAAGCCCCCTTGCCCTAAAACTCGACCTTTGAGCCAATGATATAGGCGTCACCACTCTCGATAACGACTTTGCCGTATACCTTTGCCGTGGCTCCTCTTTTCTGCGGTATTACGAAATTATTCGGATTCAGGTCGACGTATATTGTTCCGGTTCCATCATTCAAGGTGAACCAGCAACCAGAACCACATTCAGAAATAATTTTCCCTTCCACTATCACCTCTTGACCCTTGTAACTACCAGGTTTTGCCAATATATCGCCTATCTTGATTATTGTTGGCCCCTCTTCATCAGGTATTTGGGGAGTCTCTGTTTCCGACGTCGCAGGATTTTCTGCAACTGAAGTGTTACCTGCCGCATTGGCGGTTCCAGTGTTGGTATCAGGCACATAGCTTGCCTGAGCACAACCCACAACAGCTAAAATAAGTCCGACAAGTACAAAGGATACTAAAATTTTTTTGTTCAATCTATATACTCCTGTTTATTTGTTTTTACGGCATGGTGGCCTTGGTCAATTCAAATATCGTGCATTAACCATGCCCGCTGTGCCTTTCCTCTTCTGCTTGTTGCCAGGGCATGCAAGGTTTTAGACTCTAAAATTTCGTTCGCTGCATCTTTTATCCTCTCCTTAAGATTTTGTTTTTGTAGTAACCTTGCATGATATCAAGCAATTGTGAAAATCTTATGAAATTAATATGAAAACTTGGTGAATCCAATTGTAACCTAAAGGAATAAACCCTTGGAGATAGCTTTACCGTTAATATTCAACTATTAAAGTGCAAATGCCTTGTTAGCCAAATGGTATTCAAATTTCATACATTTCTATGCTAGTCTTTCCTTTTTGCTTGTGTATATTTACTAAATCGTGCAATGTCCTTGACTCCAAAACTCCATCCATTGCTTTCTTAAGTTCAATCCAGACGTCGCGCGTGGCACAAAGTTCAGAACGTGAGCAGGCTTCGGGGTCATTAATACAATCGACCGGCGCAATCGACCCTTCAAGCACTCCAAGCACTTCACTGAGTTTTATATCCTGAGGCGACCTGGCCAATCGAACTCCACCATGTACACCTCTGGTGCTTCTAATCATCCCCACCGATATCAGCGGAGCGATTATGTGCTCCAGATAAAGAAGTGAAATCTGCTGTCTCTGTGCAATGTCTTTTAATGGGACGGGCTCTTTCCCCTCCCGTAAGGCTAAATCTAACAGCACCCTCGTTCCGTACCGACCTCTGGTAGATAGTTTCATTTTCACCCTACCTCACTATGTTGAGTTTTATGGTCAACATAGTATAGAATACAAATGAAAAAATGTCAACCTATGCATTCGGTGCTAAGATTTTTGGCTCCTGCAGACATATTCTATAATAGCCATCACACGTTCTCTCCGTATTTGCATCCACTGCCCTGTTGCATTATCATACTGTCACAGTCTTAATCGATATGGATAGTATCTCGCTGTTACAAAAAGCCAAAGAATACCTGCCTCCAGAAAAAATTACTTTGGTTGAGGCAGCATATGAGTTTGCCTTGAAAGCTCATAAAGGTCAGGTGCGAAAGTCAGGCGACCCATATCTAGAACACCCGGTACAGACAGCGACGACGCTGGCTGAACTCCAGCTTGACGCCGCCACTCTAGCCGCCGCTTTACTCCATGATGTGCCCGAAGATTGCGGAGTACGGTTAACTGAAATCGAAGCCAAATTTGGCCCCGAGGTGAGCAAGCTTGTCGATGGCGTAACCAAGCTGGGTAAATTATCTTTACGCCGCGGTGAAGCCGGCAAAAGGGAATCCCAAGCCCAGAACCTGCGCAAGATGCTGATGGCCATGGCAGAGGACCTGAGGGTGGTGTTTATAAAATTAGCCGACAGGCTGCACAATATGCACACTTTAGCCGCCCTGTCACCAGAAAAGAGGCGCAGCATCGCTCAAGAAACTCTTGAAATATATGCACCTCTTGCCCATCGCCTGGGTATCTGGCAAATAAAGTGGCAACTGGAGGATTTGTCTTTCCGTTATCTGGAGCCACGACAATATCATAAAGTAGCTCGCTTGATAGCCACTCGCCGAACAAAACGTGAAGCTTTTATAAATGAGGTTGCCGAGACCCTAAAGCAGGAACTGAACAAAGCTGAGATAAAGGCAGAAATCATAGGTCGGCCAAAGCATATCTACAGCATTTACAATAAAATGAACCGATATGCAGCTCAAGGCAGGGATTTCAACGATATTCATGACCTATTCGCTGTCCGGATACTGGTTGATACAATCCCAGATTGTTATAAGGCGCTAGGCACCATCCACAACCTGTGGCATCCTCTTCCCGAAGAGATTAACGATTTCATCGCTAATCCTAAAGATAACGGATATCAGTCTTTGCATACCACGGTGTTATTCCAAGGCACAACTCTGCTGGAAATACAAATTCGTACTTATGATATGCACAGGACTGCCGATTTCGGCGTGGCGGCTCACTGGCGCTATAAAGAGGGTGTCAACCAGGATACAGAATTTGAAGATAAGATAGCCTGGTTACGCCAGTTGATTGAGTGGCAAAGTGGACTTGGTAGTGAAGAATTCCTTGAATCGTTAAAAACTGAGGTCTTTATTGACCAGGTATTTGTTTATACACCTAAAGGTGAAATAAAAGCATTACCTAAGGGTGCCACACCGCTGGATTTCGCCTATCGCATACATACCGAATTAGGACATCGCTGCGTCGGTGCCAAGGTAAACGGCAGGCTGGTGCCCCTAAACTACGAACTGAAGAATAGTGAGATTGTAGACATTATGACCGCCAAGGCTGGGAAAGCACCCAGCCTCGACTGGCTCAACCCCGACCTGGGATTTGTTAAGACTTCCCACGCCAGAGAAAAAATTAGACAATGGTTTAAGAAGCAGGAAAGAACACAGAATATAGAACGTGGCAAACAGATACTAGAAAGAGAACTTAAGCGATTAGACATTACCATATCCAATATCGAAGAAACAGCACTCATATTCAATTGCGAATGCGCCGACGATTTTCTGGCAGCTATCGGCTATGGTGGTATCACCCCACATCAATTGGCTCTTAAGTTAGCTATTGAACCGGAAGAGATCCCGACTATAAGTAAAACCGTACGCACCGAGAAAGCAACTGCTGCCGGTATTCAGGTTCTAGGCGTGGGTGACTTGCTTACTCAATTAGCTCGGTGCTGCAATCCCTTACCTGGAGACCACATCATTGGTTATATTACTCGGAGCCAGGGGATCACGGTGCACCGTAAGGACTGTATTAATGCAATAAATGTGGAGGATAAAAAGCGACTCATTGAGGTAAGCTGGGGAGAGGTCCAAGATGTTTACCCCGTCGATGTTCAATTCGATGCCTGGGACAGAGTGGGCTTGCTACGGGATGTTACGACTGTTATTGCCGAGGCTAAAGTAAATATATCTAGCATGAGCACAACATATCACAACGAAATTACTTCTGTATTTGCTACTCTGGAAATTGCAAACATGACTCAATTAACACACCTACTTTCCAAAATACAGGGTGTGCGTGGTATCATAAGCGCTACAAGAATCAGTCACGCCAAAGCCAGCCTTAGTTCTTAGAAAGGAGACAGGATTGCCCAAAAGTATATCAGCAGAAAAAGCAGCACGACAGGCAGAAAGAAAACGACTTCGAAATAAGTCTCTCAAAAGTGCTACCAAGACCCACTTGAGCAGGGCAGAGAAGCTTATCGCTGCCAATCAGCCCGAAGCGCAACAGGCGGTTGTACATACGATCAGCGCTCTTGACAGAGATGCCAAGAAAGGGGTCATTCATCGTAATACGGCTGCGAGACGGAAGTCACGTTTAATGAAAAAGTTTAATCAAGCCAAGCTTTCCGCTACTGCTCAACACAAACCTGACAAGGCTTGAAAAAACAATTTTAACTGATTGCGTCAGTATCTATTATGACTCCTAAAGCGCTGTCACCAAAACAAGGACGCATACTCCAGTTCATCCGGAAATTTATCGATTCCAGAGGCTATCCACCCACGGTCAGAGATATCGCTGGTGAGTGTAAGATAAGCTCTACCTCGGTAGTTGCTTATAATCTAGCGAGGCTAGAAGCATCGGGATTCATTCGCCGCCACGCCGACATATCACGCGGTATAGAGCTTGTGGCCAATCGGCCGAGCAACCGCCATACGGTCACTATACCCATAATAGGCGAAATAGCCGCCGGTGAGCCGATACCCGTTCCTCATTCGGACACCTGGGAAACTGTTGCCCCAGAAGAACTGGTCATCACTGAAGATTTAACTCGAGGTAAACAGAGAGTCTACGCCCTCAGGGTGAGAGGGAACTCAATGATTGACGCACTAATAAAGGACGGCGATATTGTTTTAATGGAGTATGTAACCAGTGCTGAAAATGGCGACATGGTGGCTGCCTGGCTCAAGGCAGAAAAAGAAGTTACCCTCAAAAGACTGTTCAGAGAGACTAATCGTATTCGACTCGAACCGGCTAATAATCAGGTGCAACCTATCTATTCCACCCCGGACAATGTAGAGGTTCAAGGTAAGGTAATAACTGTGATTCGTCAGTTAGTCTGATGTGAATCTTAGGTTTGACTTTCAGCACAAAAGTAAAGTAGTGTAAAGCAGGATAAATGCTGATTTCTCAGTTTCAAGCTGTTGGGCGTGACCTCTGTGCTCGGGGCTTGGTGTCCTCTCATAGCGGCAATCTCAGTATCAGGTTGGGAGAACGCCTATGTATCACTCACAGAAGTAGTATGCTGAGCCGCCTTGAGGAACATGACCTCGTGGAAACCGGGATAAATAAAAACGACCGCTTCACTCCCTTGGCCTCAACAGAACTGACAGTCCATCGTGCCATATATAAACGGACCCCGGCTTCGGCCATAGTCCATGCCCACCCCGCTTACGCAGTTGCTTTATCCTTTTCCGAACAGGAAATTATCCCCTGCGATGTCGAAGGCAGCCTGATATTGTCAAAAGTGCCAGTTCTGGGTTGGGAAACAAATGTAAAACCCGGAGAGCTTGCTGAGGGAATCGCCGAAGCGCTTATGGAGCACAAAATCGTTCTAGTACACGGTCATGGAAGCTTTGCTGCCGCTCAATTGCTTGAAGAAGCTTACCACTATACTTCAACTTTAGAAGAAAGTTGCCGGCTTCTCTACCTGCTTAAAACTCTACGAATAGAGTTCCACTAGCTCTTCAACCTTTCAAATATACAGCGATATTAACGTCCGGGACTAAAATCAACTACCGGCAATAAGTTTATCGCCGCCATTCTACCAAACGTTGAGGTTAGCTCCGCTTGGTCTGCACCAATTTTGAATATGCCGGCGTGCACCAATGAAGATATTTAGAGTTTTTGCCCTTTATCACATCAAAATAAAGGCGCTGAAGCTCTTTGGTTATTTTCCCTATTTCACCGCTGCCAACCCGGCGATGGTCAACTTCCAGGATAGGACTTACGTGGGCTGCCGTACCACTAAAAAATGCCTCATCAGCGACATAGAGCTCGCTGCGGTCAACCGACCTTTCCACAACGTCCATACCAAGCTCATTTCGGGCCAGGTACATAACTGTGTCTCGAGTAATACCCATCAGGATATTATCAGAACTTGGTGGCGTTACCAGCTTACCCTCCAGTACGAGGAAGATATTCTCGCCGCTGCCTTCAGAGACATGACCGTCGTGGTTCAATAAAATTGCTTCGTCGAAACCAAGTTCGTTGGCTTCAGTCTTGGCCAGAGCACTATTAACATAGATACCGGTAATCTTGCCTCTGGCTGGAATCATAGTATCATCGACACGTCGCCACGAAGAGGTGCAACATCGGACCCCTTTGTCAGCATCCAAATAAGCGGGCAAAGTAGCAACTATGATAAGGAAATCATCTTCTAAATCATGTAATTTAACTCCGATAGCTTCGGAGCTTTTATAAGCCAGGGGGCGGATATAGACATCTTCATGGTACCCGCTCTTTTCCACCAGTTTAACGGTCAGCTGTATCATTTCATCAACTGAATAATGTGGATTTATCTTCAAAATGCGACAGCCTTTGTGCATACGCTCATAGTGGTCTTTAACACGGAATAAAAATAACTGCTTTTGCTCATCATTCCAGTTGCCGCGAATGCCCTCGAAACAAGCGGTACCATAGTGCAGAGCATGAGTTAAAATTCCCACTTTAGCTTCGGCAAGCGGTACGAACTGTTTTCGGAAGTAAGTATATGGAGGCATCACCACTCTCCTTTTATCTAAATTTCATTGCGGAAAAGTCGAACTTAATTATAACTTTGACTTGTAATAAAGACAAGCTTAGCGGTAAAGCGATGGCGTTTCGAGTATATGATCACCTTCACGCCTGCTGAATATGTCCTTAAGCAGTAATGTGCGTCCCGTCTGAATTGCAGTAAAACCGTATTTGTTACGTATACGGTCTATAGCTTTGTCAAGATGTTCCAGTCGCTGTGGCGTGGAATCCAGCAGATTAAGCTGTTTGCCATAACTGACTAAGTTTGATACTCCAATTCCAATAAGTCGCACTGGTTTCCTCTTTCCCCTCAGAGCCTGTTCAAGCAACTTAACTGCTCCGGCGAAAATAGATTCATCAGCATCGATAGCCTCTTTGGAACTGAAGCGGCGTGTAATAGTTTCAAAATCTGAATACCTCAATTTTAAGGTTATAGTTCTGGCGTGCTTGGTCTGTTGACGCAACTCGGCTCCAACTCGTTCGCACAGATACTGCAACATAGCTTGAAGAAAATTTTTATCTGAGGTATCTTGGGCAAATGTGGTTTCTCTGCTTATAGATTTTGCCTGGCCGGGTGGTTCCACGTCTCGATCATCTATACCATTGGCGTACCGATGAATCATCAAACCGAAACTACCAAAACGATTCTTAACAATTTCAAGCGGTAAAACTGCTAACTGACCAACCGTTTTTATGCCCATCTTCTTTAAGGATTGCTCTGTTTTTGTACCGATGCCGGGTATACTCGCTACAGGTAATGTTGCTAAGAAATCCTTTTCTTGTCCCGCAGCCACTTCAACTAGACCATCAGGCTTACCAAGGTCGGAAGCAATCTTAGCTACTATCTTACAACTGGCTATGCCTACGGAAGCAATCAGCTTAAGCTCTTTTTTGACACGTCCTTTTATGCTGGATGCTATTTGAAATGGGGTACCAAAAAGTTCACAGCCAGTGACATCAAGATAAGCTTCATCCAGCCCTGCTGGTTCCAAGCTGGGTGAAAAATCGGCGAGAATCGTCATAAATTTTTCTGATGCGTCGCGATAGGCGGGAAAGCTACCTTGAAGGAAAATGGCTTGAGGACATAGACGATAAGCCTGAGCTAGCGGCATGCCAGCCCTAATACCAAAAACACGGGCTTCGTAGGAAGCTGAGGCTACCACACCGCGGCGGTCAGGTCTACCACCAACAACTGCCGGCTTACCAGCCAAGTCCGGGGCCAGTGCCTGCTCCACAGAGACAAAGAAAGCATCAAGGTCGATATGTAAAATACAGCGATTTACGTCCAAGGCGATTAAAGATTAGAGGCAAAAAGCTGACAACAAGAAACCTAAATTACGAAAATTAGTTAGCGGTTTAATTATCACACTACCGGGACGTAAACGTTCCGCTTTTTATACAAACTTTGGTAACGGAACTTTCTTAGCATCTATGCCAAGTTCTTTAAGCCCCTTGTTTCGTAATGCTTCTAGAAGTGACTTCAGTTTTTGGCGCTCAGCTTCAGAAAGTGAAGACAATATCCTTTGAACAGACTTCCTCTTCAGTGCCTGTTTGTAAGCCTGCTGACCCTTCTCGGTCAAGGTGACTCTTACCCAATTTCTTCTGTGTAAGTCTTTGGCTCTCTTCACCAGGCCAGCTTTTGCCATTCTATCCAAAATTCCGGAAACTGAATGAGGCCGCCGGAATATCATTCGCGATATCTGAGCCGGTGTTGCCTTATCTCCGATAGCTTTGATAACAAACAAGACCTCAGCCTGTGTGGCCGGAAGTCCGTATTGGCGCAGTTCCTCTTCCCGAGAATTGAATATTATGTCACTCACTTGATGCAGCAAAACCCATAAGTTGTAATCACGGTCTACATCTGAAACTTCTGGCATGACGCTCTCTCCTCCTTAAAATATGCAACTCATTGGTTAGCCGATATACTCACTATCCCAATTGGTGAACCATCTATCTAATTTCATTATGTCTGGTAAGGTTGAATTGTAGCACTAAAACTCGAAAAATACAAAAACGGAGGTCAGCTATTATCATCAATAATAGAGTTGTCTACAGGCCTAGTTTCTAAGCCCAAGGTCTTGATTCGGTGCTCCAGAATCCCCCGCTCTAAAAGAACCAGCCTCTGGCATTTAAGGCATTTTATCCGTATGTCAACGCCCAACTTCACTACCTTCCATTCATCACCACCGCAAGGATGCTTCTTGCGTAAGCGAACTACATCGCCAACTTCTATATCCATATCGCTCAGTGGATAACCCGGACAACCAACTTATTGATATCGTCACGTATTCCTTGCGCACTTTGCCGAGCGGCTTGAGCAAAGTTTTTTCCTTTTGAAGCATAAAGAACTTGTCGGGAGACACTGATAATCGCTTTTTCTCCGCGAGCGTCAATTCCATTTTTTACCGCTGAGGCTAGGTCACCACCCTGAGCCCCAATTCCCGGAATAAGAAGAGGCATCTCCGGACACAGTTGTCGAATAGCTTTCAACTCGGCGGGATAAGTAGCCCCAACTACCAGTCCAATATTGCCGCGTGTATCCCATTCACTGGCTTTACGAGCTACCGCCTCATACAGCGGCGTTCCCCGGGCATCGATCAGACTCTGAAAATCCATGGCGCCGGGATTTGAAGTCCGGCATAGGATAAAAATACCTTTATCTTTATATTCTATGAACGGTTGGACCGAATCATAACCGAGATAGGGGCTAACTGTAGCGGCATCAAAGCCAAAGGTTTCAAAAAGGGCTTTGGCATAGGCTTTGGCCGTGTTGCCGATGTCGCCCCGCTTGCCATCTCCTATTACCGGGATAAAACCCGGTATATACTCAATGGTCTTCCTCAGAACTTTAAGCCCATCTATACCTAAGGCTTCGTAAAAGGCCAGATTAGGCTTATAGGCACATACCAGGTCAGCCGTGGCATCAACGATAGCTTTGTTGAAATCAAAAAGGCCCGCTTTCGGCATGAGCGTTATGTCCGGGTCGAGCCCAATACAAAGCAAGCTCTTATTTCGTCTACTAGCTGACAGCAACTTGTCAACAAATTTCATGTATAACCCGATTATAACCTAAGAACGCGTAGCTTCCAAGTGGAGTGGTAATATTATCCATAATACAGGATATCCGCTATGTCTGCGTCATAATAATAAAACAATAGGCATTGTAGACTATTCTTTTCCTTACCATATCATAGTATCTGACTTTTTGACAGGGTACCATGAGTCGGGTATGATTCTAAAATAACGCAATTTATAATGAATGTTTATTAAACAATATTAACCCATTAATAAGGAGATAAGACGATGGCTCTAACACATGTAGCCGGCAAGAAAGCAGGACATCTGGTTTTGTATGCCTTAAGTACCTGCCCCTGGTGCAAAAAGACAAAGAAATTGCTGGACGACCTCGGCGTAGAATACGACTTCGCCGATGTCGACCTGCTGACAGGTGACGATAAGGATGAGGCCGTAAAAATAATAAAGAAATGGAATCCGCGCAGTTCTTTTCCCACGCTGGTAGTAAATGATAGTCTATGCATAGTCGGCTTTGAGGAAGACAAAATTCGGAAAACCTTAAAATTATGACCGGAAACATAGCAGTAACCTCAGACGAAATTGATAAATTATATGAGCGGTTAAAAGCCGAAGCTGAGGCTGGCGGCTACCATCTCAATCCGGAAGTTACATTCACCAAGGAACTGGTCAAGGGACTGCTTATAAATCAAAAGAGATACGGATACCCCGCCTGTCCCTGCAGGCTATCGTCAGGAAAAAGGGAGGATGACCTCGATATTATCTGTCCTTGCGATTATCGCGACCCCGACCTCGGTGACTACGACACGTGCTATTGCGGTCTCTATGTTTCTGATGCAGTTGTAAAAGGTAAAAAACAGATGGGTACCATACCCGAGCGTCGGCCACCGGTTACAGAAAGAACCCTATCAAAGCCTAAACCAGAGCCTGGTGCCCTAACATCCTTGCCTTTCCCGGTATGGCGGTGCAAAGTCTGTGGTTATCTATGTGCCCGAGATGCTCCACCCGAAGTATGCCCCGTATGTAAAGCTACCAGGGACCGATTCGAACGTTTTATATAGCTATGCGTATTTGCTTTCCGACCAAATAGCTCGCTCGATCTCTTAACCGGACTCGATAGCAAATAATATCTAATTTCTCCCACCAAAAATTATTAATGTGGTAAATATCAAATGGACTACCAGCAAGCTGAAAATTATATCCTAAGTTTCACCGACTACGAAAAAATGCCGGGCATCAGCTATACATCGGCTAACTATGACCTGCGGCGGATGGAAAAGCTTCTGCAACCATTGGGAAATCCACATCTGGGGACGAGGACAGTTCATATAGCCGGCACCAAGGGCAAAGGTAGTACAGCAGCCATGATTTCCCAAACACTTACGGCTTCCGGATACAGGACAGGGCTATTTACTTCACCGCATCTTCATACCTTAAGAGAGCGCATAAGAATCGACAGCGCTATGATTTCCGAGGCTGATTTCGCTGCTATAGTGACCGAACTAGAACCAATCGTCGAATCAGTAAACAAACAGGGTGATTTCGGTGAGCTGACTACTTTTGAGATATTGACAGCCGTTGTTTTCGCCTATTTCAAAAAGAATCGCGTGGATTTTCAGGTGTTGGAGGTCGGGCTTGGAGGCAGATTGGATGCCACTAATGTAGTCAAACCTGCGGTCTGTGTGATTACTTCGCTTAGCCTCGATCATACCGAGATTCTGGGAGACAGTGTTGCCAAGATAGCCGCTGAAAAGGCCGGCATAATCAAGCCCGGATGTATTGTAGTAAATTCGCCGCAAGTAGATGAGGCGGCTCAAGTAATCAAGCAAGTATGCCACCAACACGGAACAAGGTTAATCCAAGTCGGCCAGGATGTTACCTGGCACAAAACAAGCGGGGACCTATATGGGCAGACCTTGACAATTTTCACTAAAAGCGGACAATACGACCTGACTATTCCGCTTCTCGGCGAATATCAACTGGAGAATGCAGCCACAGCAGTAGCCGCTATAGAAGCTCTGATATCACTTGGAATCGATATTTCTTCCCAGAACATAACTGATGGGTTTAGCCAGGTGAGCTGGCCAGGCAGGTTGCAGATTTTAAATCGCGAGCCGACTGTCGTCGTTGATGGAGCTCATAATGCTTATTCAATGAGTAAATTAGTAGAAGCTGTTAAACAATGTTTTGACTACAAAAGGTGTTTTGTCATTTTTGGAACTTCGTGTGATAAAGATATATCTGGGATGGCACGGGAACTCGAACCCCTTGGCGGGCGTATCACCATTACCAGTTCTTCTCACCCGAGAGCAGCCTCCATCTCACTTTTAGCCGAAAAGTTTAATAATCTGGGTGTTAAAACGATAGTAGTGGGAAATGTCACTGAGGCTTTAGCTAAGGCTCTCGCTTTAGCCAAAAAGACAGACCTAATTCTGATTACAGGGTCGCTTTTCGTCGTAGCCGAAGCGATTGATTATATTACTAAGTCAAGATCTCCAACGGCAGCCGACGAAACTAAATAGAAGGAGTAACCGCCTCTTTGGCTAATACGCCAGCGAGAAGCCGCTGTAATGCCATTGTATGACTGCAAGTACCTCGTTGGGAAAAGAATGGACAGGTACAATGCCACTTCTTGCCTTTGTAACTTACAGTATAATTATTGTGGTCACCACGGAAATCTGCAGCGAACTCTGACAGTGTAACGCGACCAGGTTCTTCAGCATAGCGTTTGGCTTTTTCGAACTTGCCGATTAAGCTGGACTGCATAATAAAACCTCCACAACCAAGTATATTACGCGTCTGTGAAAAAGTCTACGAATAAATTTCCCTTGCCTTTAAACCTAATCACCAGCTAAAATACACAGAATCGGGAAAAACATAAATGCGGGATGATCTTACCAACGCTTTGAAGGCAGGCGGTGCTGACTATATCGAGATTCGGATTGAAGAAAGCAAAACAACCCGTCTTATCTACCACGGTAAAAGATTGGAGGAGGTAGGCAGAACATCCAGTCTCGGCGGCAACGTGCGGGCTCTGGTCAAAGGCGGCTGGGGCTTCGTCAGTTTCAATGACATCCATAATCTCGGAGAAAATGCGGAGCTCGCCATAAAAGAGGCCAGGCTTATCGGCAAAGAAGATTTTCGACTCAGCCCTACAGAACCGGTAATCGATGTGGTAACAACCGGAGAAAAAGGCACATCGGACATTTCACTGGCATCAAAGAAACGACTGCTCGATGAGTATAATGACATTATTCTGAGTACACCTAAGATCCAAACGTCAAGAATCGGGTGCCAGGACAGTCACAAGAAAATAACTTTTGCCAACTCAGAAGGCACCTATGTAGAGCAAACCAGATCAGACATAAATCTGCGTCTAACAGCTATAGCTGCAGAAAATGGTGAGGTCCAGCAGATTGGACAGAGTCTAGGCAGCCCGGGTGATTTTTCGGCTATAGAGGGACTGCAGAAGCAGGTCAAACAAATGGCAGAGCGAGCAGTAAAGCTGCTGTCTGCATCTCAAGCCAAAGGAGGCGAATATACGATTGTCCTGGACCCAATCCTGGCAGGTGTATTCGCTCACGAAGCCTTTGGGCATTTATCAGAGGCAGACCACGTTTATGAAAACGAGCGACTGAAAGAAATTATGGTCCTCGGCAGAAGATTCGGCGATAAACATCTCAATATCGTGGATGGTGCCGCTATTCCCGGACTACGAGGCAGCTATAAATATGACGATGAGGGAGTTCCGGCAACCAAAACATACCTTATTCGGGAAGGTGTACTCGAAAGTAGACTGCATTCTCGAGAGACAGCTGCTAAGATGCGAGAAAAAACTACGGGGAATGCCCGGGCAATCAACTATTCTTTCCCGCCTATAGTCAGGATGACTAACACCTACATTGAACCGGGAACCCTATCCCTTGAAGATATTATCAGTGACATCAAGGAAGGAGTATATGCCAGGGACTGGTACGGAGGGACAACCAGTCTAGAGATGTTCACTTTCTCTGCTGCGGAAGCTTATATGATTCGCAACGGCAAGATAGCAGAATTGCTTCGCCCCGTAGTACTCAGCGGTAACGTCTTCGCTACTCTGGGCAATATTGATGCCATCGGCAATGATCTGGAGATGAACCAGGGTGGGGGCTGCGGTAAACGCGGACAGATGCCCCTGCCTGTTGCAAATGGCAGCCCACATATAAGAATTCGCCGTTGCCTGGTCGGAGGCAGTTAAGTGGAAGAGATATTATCACAGGCCAAGAAAATAGCGGAGCAGGCTGAAGTATTTCAAGTCTCCTCTAAAATAACCCCCGTCAATTTTGAAGCGAACCGGCTTAAAGAAATTCAAGCTAAGGAAAGCACAATTAATGCTCTGAGACTTATTAAAGGCGGCAAAGTTGGCTTCGCACAGGCTAATGGTTTTATCGAATCAAAAAAGTTAGTCGAAATGGCGGAGGAGACATGTCAATTTGGTACGCCAGTGAAATTCGGCTTTCCTAGCCCAAAGGTTTATCCTAAGATAGATGTCTTTGATTCACAGATAGAAAAAGTAACTATAGAGTCTATGATACAACTCGGAGAACAGCTCATTGCTGCCGTTATACGGCACACCCCTTCTATCGTCTGCGAAGCAATGGTCACCAAGGGAATTATCGCGGTTAATATCATTAATTCCGAAGGCGGTAATGCCAGTTACAGCAAAAGCTTCTTCAACGTCAGCCTGGAAGGTGTCCTTGTCAAAAGTGAGGACATGCTCTTCGTTGGCGATAGCCTGAATTCGTGCCACCCCATCGTTGATTTCAAGCCGATAGTTGAAGAGGTAATAATGCAGTTAGACCTTGCCAAAAGAAACGCCAACCTGTCAACCAAGCTGATGCCGGCGATTTTCTCACCACGTGGAGTAGCCAGCGCACTACTTTCCCCGTTGATTTCAGCTTTCAATGGCAAAATAGTATTTGACGGCGCTTCACCCTTGAAAGACAAACTGGGACTTCAAGTTTTTAATAAAAACTTTTCGTTGTGGGATGATGCTACTCTACCCTATCAGGTAGCCAGCTATCCTTGCGACGACGAAGGTGTGCCAAGCCAAAGAACTTCGCTTGTTGACAGCGGAGTTGTATCACATTTCATTTATGACCTGCAGACAGCAGCTCTGGCTAACACGCAAAGCACTGGTAGTGGAGAACGTCATGGCGGCGTACCAGCACCTTCTCCAAGCTCCTTAATCATAGACAAGGGTGAAACTTCTTTTAGGGACATGGTAAAAGATGTAAAAGAAGGTTTAATAATAGATACACTGATAGGTGCCGAACAGGGGAACATACTAAACGGCGATTTTAGTGGGAATGTTCTACTTGGCTATAAGATAGAGAATGGAGAAATAACTGGAAGAGTGAAGGATACCATGGTCGCCGGAAACGTTTATCATCTTTTAAATCAAATTGAAGCGATAGGGAAAGATGCCAGGTGGGTGGAAGGTTTCTTATTGACTCCCTGCCTCTACTGTTCCGGTTTATCAGTAGCATCTAAGATAGGATGAGCCTCATGAAAAGTGCAGTTAAGTTCTACAAAGAACCACATCGAAAGGCATGTGACCTGCTCGCTGTCTGGCCCGGGATTGGAAATGTGGCGCTTATAGTTGCCAGGTATATCAAAGACAAATTGAAGGCAGAGGAGATCGGAGAAATTGAGCCATTCGATTTCTTCGATCCTATTGGTGTCATGGTTAAAAACAACATAATAGAAGCCCCTCAATTCCCTGAAAGTAAATTTTATTATTGGCAGAATCCCAAATCGGACAGAGACCTACTCTTATTTATCAGCGATGAACAACCCAGTTTCAAGGGTTATGACCTGGCCGGTTGTGTGCTGGACGTTAGTCAAAAACTCAAAGTTAAAAGGGTTTATACCTGCGCTGCGGCGATTGCTCGAATTCACCACACTGAAAAACCAAAGGTTTGGGGAGCTGCTACAAACCAGAAACTTCTAGATGTTCTAAAAAAACACGACGTCATTCTCCGCGGCGATATTCAAATTGCCGGACTTAATGGCTTGTTTCTTGGAGTAGCTAAAGAGAGAGGTTTTGATGGTATCTGCCTTCTGGGCGAGGTGCCTGCTTACACCACTCGAATACCTAATCCCAAAGCCGCACTCGCCGTGCTTGACATCTTGGCTAAGGTATTAGCCATTGATATCAATCTATCCGAACTTGCTAAACTGGCCAAAGAATCTGACGAGCAAATGAAAAAATTGGCTGCTGAAGCAATGGAGGAATTTATAGACCGTTACACCAAACCTGTGTGGCCGCCGGAAGAGGAGGAGATAGGCGAAATTGAGGAAATCGAGGAGGAGGAAGAGGAGGATAACGAAAACGGAGACGAGGAGGAAGATAAATAGATGGCGGCTGAACTATCCCCAAGGCTCTGTGCTATAGCAGAAATATTCGATACAAGTAAGAGTATAAAAAGCTCAAAACTGGTATATCTATCAGCTCTCAATAGTGAGGAACTGGAATTTTTAGCTGAAATCTGGGCGAAAACAGATTCAGGACGACGGCAAGAAATTATTTCTCAGCTGGTCCATCTAAGCGAGGTTGATTTTAAGCTCGATTTCAGCGGGGTTTTCGCATTGTCTCTCCGCGATCATGACGAAACAATCAGGGAGCAAGCCATCACTGGTCTGTATGGAGAAGACAATTATATGTTTATCAAACCGTTGGTCCATGCTTTAAAGGAAGACATTTCTGCCAAAGTGAGAGCAGTAGCAGCCATAGCTCTTGGCAAGTTTGCTCTTCAGGGTGAACTGGGCAACCTCCCCAGCAGTTATCGGGAAAAGGTATATAACTCTTTGTTGGAAGCCCTGGACAATAAGACCGAGGTGACCGAGGTAAAACGCCGAGCCTTGGAGGCTATCTCTCCATTTAGTTTGCCAAGGGTTAAAGAACTTATAGAAACCGCCTATCACACCGATGATATCAAGCTCAGAGCCAGCGCTATATATGCCATGGGACGCAACTGCGATTTAGCCTGGCTACCTAATCTGTTAGCTGAGTTAAACAGTGAAGAGGCTGAGATACGCTACGAGGCGGCTGTAGCCTGTGGCGAACTCGGTGCCGAGGAAGCTGTGCCACATCTCGTTGAGATGATTAAAAACGAGGACCGGCAAGTTCAGGAAGCTGCTATAATAGCCTTGGGAGAAATAGGCAGCGAGCAAGCCAGGCAAGCCCTCGATACGCTAACCAAAAATACGCAACCCAGAATCCGCGATGCCGCTAAATCAACCTTAAAGGAGATACAGCATTGCGAAAATCCTCTATCTTTACAGCTTTAACCAAACCGCCACTACTAACCGGTAAAAAAGTAAAGCTACGACCTAAGCGCTTACAGGACGCTGCTAATGACTATAGCTGGCGACAAGATACTGAGTTATGCCGCCTGGACGCTGCTCCTCCAATACTATGTTCCTTTGAAGAATTCTTGGAAAACTACCTCGAAGATCTACATCGCTTAAATCAAAGCTATCGATTCTCTATTGAGACCCCCGAGGGCAGACATATTGGCAATTGCAGTTATTTTAATCTAGACGAGACCAAAAAAGAGGCCGAGATGGGCATAATGATAGGTGACCGTGCTTACTGGAACTGCGGTTACGGAACTGATACTATAATTATTTCGCTTAATTACTTTTTTTCCCGAACTAATATAAAAAGAGTTCACCTGAAAACGTTAATTTGGAATATTAGAGCACAAAAATGTTTCCAAAAATGCGGTTTCAACCCCTGCGGGCAGATGGTTCATGGGGCCTACACCTTTATGCTAATGGAGACTCACTGCCTAGCCGAAATCCATGGGAAATAGAAACCACGCCTCAATTCGTTGCTGTACTAGTAAACAAAAACCGGTTTCCGGTCGGTAATTATTCTCCTGGTGACAGCTAACTGATGGCGGATATGCTTCGGCAAAGTAAATAAAGATTGGTGTGTCAGACCGTCGTAAGATTTTAGCTTCTTTGATAGCCGAGCTCGAATTCTACAGTCTATATCCTCAGGTGATAATTCAGTAGGTTTAACACACTGTGACGCCGCAGCGAAACCCCACAAGTCAACGAAAGAAGGCACATAAGTTTGATACGGACAGACTATCTTGAAAACACTTTTCAAAGTGTTCATGATGGCAGTGAAATTTTTAAAGTTTGTCCAGCCGGCAGCCCCTGATTGGACAGAAATAATACCCCCCACATTCAGTTTTTCTCTGACCAGTTCATAAAACTCTCGAGTGTATAGCAAGCATGCCGGGCCTTCTTCCAACGGTTCAACCAGGTCAAGGATAATAACATCAAATTTATCGTTAGTCTCCTGTAAGTACATTCGGGCATCTGTAAATTTGAGTTCCAAACGCGAGTCATCAAAAGAACCTTCATGAAATAACGGAAGATAGTGGCGACAGATGTCTATCACCCCGCTGTCAATATCCACCATAATTGCTTTTTTTACGCTATTATAGGCCAGCACTTCCCGTAGAGTAGCCCCCTCACCCCCTCCGGCAATAAAAACCGTCTCCGGACATGCATGGCTAAGCATTGCTGGATGAACTAATGCCTCGTGATAGATGAATTCGTCCCTCTCGCTTGACTGAATTTTTCCATCCAGCACCAGGCAAATGCCAAAGCTCCTGGTATCAACTATCTCTATAGTCTGGAACTTGGTTCGTCCTGAATATATTACCTTCTTAATCCTGTGGAGCTGTGCCAGATTTGGACTGACCTCGTCATAAAGCCATTTACGTTTATCAGGATTGTCTGGGTCTTTCATTTCAGCTCACAGCCAACTTGATTATTTTGTAAAATTCCCCTTTTCAATTCAATAAAAGAGGGGTTCTTCGACCCCAGTTTTTCAACCAGTGGGTTGATGGCTAGCTCAGGCTTAACGGAATCACCACAAGTAAAGATGTCTATGGCGGCATAACTGTGTTCCGGCCACGTATGAATGCATATGTGTGACTCAGATATAAGAAGCACTCCGCTAATTCCGTGTGGACTAAACGTATGAAAGCATTCATTTACTACAGTGGCACCAATTTGTTCAGCAGCATCATGAAGACAACGTTTAAGAAAATCTACATCGTTTAGCACCTCCACGTTACAATCTTTCAGTTCCAGTAGCAACTGTCTTCCGAGAGCATTCAAATCACCGTCCCTCCTTTAAATTTTTATTTAATGAAGGTCTCACCCCCTATCTTTCGCAGAATCAAAGGGAACAGTCAGTAATTGTATATTTTGTAAAAATGATTTTCAAGACCCTATATACCCTATTGACAAAAACGACTTGACCCTGTAAAATCGTTTTACAAAGGGTGGTCGAACCTTTAAAAGCAAAACTCAAAATGGAGGTGTTAATTTGAGAATTATTGGTATTTTGTTAGCTTTGGTATTAAGCGTATCTCTCGTGGTGCCGACGGTCGCATTGGCACAGGACGAGTATGCCGGATTTTCAAAATGCGCGTGGGATCCGGTAAAGTGGCAAGACAATGAGAACTCCTGGGGCTTATATCTACAGCATTGGGGGAGAACTCCCATTCAAGCCATGTCACGATTAGGCGGCTTATGTGGTCCTAAAACCCTTTGTGCCGTAGTTGGCACAAATTGCCCCAAACCGGATGGCAAGATCTACCAGGACCCGAATGCCTGTTTTGGTGGCTGCCCGGCTTGCCGAGTTGAGGAGCCAGGAGCTCTAGCCACCTGCTCTGATCCCGCGAGTTGCGAGGCATCACTGTCCAGTGTGTCATGTCCAGCTACGGGTCAAGCAGAATCTACCTGCCCTAGCACGCCGATAGTAGAGAAATTTTTGCCGACCTGCGGTTTCTGCTGGGGAATCAGCCTCGCTTTCGCCGGTAAGAGTTGGGCTGCTGCTGACATTGGTACTCACCCGAGAATCAACAACAATCACCTTAATCATATGGGGACCAGCGACTGCACCGGCGGTAACCACGGCGGTGATTGGGGAATCACCGGTGCCCCGCACACCGAATGCTGCTCTTTGACCTGGGCGCTGCAGGATAATTGCTTCGGGCAACCGTACGGCGACAAATGCGCACCGAATTAGAACTATAGCATAGATAAGATATATTTTTAGACAAGTAAGAAGTTCAGATTTTTGAACCCTGACCGAGGATACGGTCAATCCTCGGTCAGGTTTTCTATTGGGTATGCGTGAGGCTGATATCACGGCTACAACCAATTAAGTTATAGTTAATTTATCGATTTTAACTGACCTGGTTTTTTCTCTAACCTAGCTCAGCTAAAACTTGGCTATTATTTACCTCCATAAAACAGAGGGCTATGTTGTCAGGCGAGACTGGATTCACTACTGTGTATGTCGCCAGGAGTCAGCCTGAGGCGGAAATTGTAAAAGGACGTCTCAACTGCGAAGATATTCCGGCTATACTACGCTATGAGGCTGCTGGAGTTATCTATGGCCTCACGGTTAATGGTCTAGGTCAGGTAGAAGTGCGAGTACCGTCTCATTTGGCTCAGCGTGCCAGAGAAATTCTAGCCGTCGAGGAATACGAGGAACACTAAGCTTCCAGGCCAAGCTCTGAATACAGAGCTTGAAAATCAAAACAGCTATCCAAAACCTTACCAAACATCTCCAGCTTCCGACGGCTCCGAAAACTAGCTTTGGTTAATGCCTCCTCAATGCCGGTTATTGCCGCGGCAGCGTCCTGTTTAACCATGATTATCGGCACCTGCTTTTCTTGAGCTCGAATGATAACAACCGGTAAAGGCTTTACATTATTGGTAACAATCAAACATTTGGTTGGGGTTTCCAAAGCAGCCAGCTGCATGTCGGCGCGTTCGCCACGAACGACTACTGCTTTATTTTCCTTGCGATTGAAATAGATTACTCCCGAGTCAACAGTCATAGCCCCTACCATTATATTTTCTACTATCTCATCAGTCTTTTCTGGAGAAGTCAGAACCTCCCCACCGAGAACTTGAGCTAATTCTCCGGCGCTTACGCCAAGCAAGGTCCGAACCTCCGGAAGTATACCTAAGACTCTAATTCCTGCCCTGTTAAATGAGGCTGTTAACTCATGTCCTATGGTTTCTATTTTAGAACTCGGCACGAGGTTAATAATAACTCCCACCAGATGTCTGACTTTTTTACCTATCTGTACAATCTTCGACACATCAAAATTCGGGGAATAATGAAGCGCTATAATCACTCTTGCCTCCAAGACGTCGGCAACCGTATAGCAAGCCAGAGTGGAGACTTTATCTACACTTAAATTGCCCAACCCCTCCATAACCACGACATCTTTGCCCCGTGATATTCT
>Ga0299915_10000467_pt1 | contig 30367 bp, 34 predicted proteins | sample RVTome_13_FD_200263 | JGI IMG/M metagenome (GOLD analysis project Ga0299915, IMG submission 200263) | Soil microbial communities from uranium-contaminated site in the Upper Colorado River Basin, Wyoming, United States - RVT92D227 (version 2) ...
ATCATAGGACACTTTTGTTACCGGTTCGTTGGCTAGAAAAGACATTCAAGAACCCGTGTTTTGACCTCACTAACTTTATGGTTGGAAAAGATTTGGTCATCTACTGAAAGACTAAAGTACCTGTAACAAGTTTTGTAGTTGGAGAGCTAGGACAAGTCAATAAAGAAACTAGCTTTTCAGAAGCAGAAGAAATAGGTGGTTTCTATTATGCCTAGAAGGAAAAATAAGCATAAGAACCTACGTTATCCAGAGATAATGCAGGAAATAAGAAACCGTCTTACCGAAGAAAACCGAGCAGAAAACACAATTATCAGTTATCAAAAGACAACTACAGAACTTTTAGACTTGATTAACAAACCTGTTGAAGAATTAACCTACAATGATATTTACGAATGGAGAGATTGGGTAACTAAAAAGAAAATCACCAAAAGAGGAAAGAAACATTACCCAAACACGTTTTCCAACAGCTTTAGTGCAATCAACAAATTCTGTGAAGTCTACAAGATTAAAGACAGAGATGGACAGTTTTTAAGACTAATAGCACCAAGAAGGATAGAACCTGAACACGGAAGAGTAAAATTGACCCGAGAAGAAGTTGAAAGATTATACGAAGCAACAAAAGACGATCCGAGAAACTATGCGATGTTCAGAGTAATGGTTGAAACATTTTTGCGAGTGAGTGAACTAATCCATCTAAATGTAGACGACTTAGAAATTGTAATAATAAATGGAGTAACGAAATATCGATTTCAGATAGGAACCAGTGAATTTACACCAAAAGCTCAAAGTTTCAGGAAAACATACTTTAGCGAAGACACATACAAAGCAATCCAACGATGGTTACTTGTCAGGAAGATTCTTCCTGATACACCACACTACAGCGAAATAATAAAGATACAGCAACAGAGATTAAAAACAGCTTTAGCACAAAATAATAAACCAGAAATTAGACGAGCAAAAACATACATTGGAATGTTGGAGCTACAACATCGAAAAGTCGTAGATAGTGAAAAGGCTTTATTCCATAGCTCATGGCATTATAGACTTGATAGAAGTGATGTATGCAGAACCATAAAAGAATATGCAATTGTCTGTCATATAGACAAGAAATTACATTGTCATAGTTTTCGCCATACTGGTATAAACTTTTGGAAACAAGCAGGAAAGAGCTACGACCAAATCAAAGGTCAGAGTGGGCATAAGTCAAGCAAAACATTAGACATCTACGGTAATCTTGATGAAGAGCAACAATCAGAGTGTTTCGATGATGTGTATGCAAAGAAAACAGAGATACCAATTAAACAGGAAATAAAAGAGCAACCTAAACCAGATGTAATACAAGAAATAAATATCAAAGATCAGGAACTAAAGCTTAAAATGTTGGAACTGGAACTAGCAAATAAAAATGCAGAGATCGAGCTATTAAAACTTCGAGATAAAGGCAGAAGCCCCAACAACAATCAGACATACATAGGGTAAAAACAGGAGTAGTGGTCAATAGAGTAAAATCTATTGACTATTACATTTTCAGGGTGGTCAAAAATGGCACTTCAGAGGAGTTTATTCATCAGGAGTAGTAACATAATGATGTTACTATTAAAAAATGATGTTTTTTTGCATTTTTTTTAATTTGAAAACAATTAATTATATGCTTTTGAATTACAATTAAAGGTTTTTGGAGATTTTCAAGACTATGATTGTTAACGCTGATTTGCATATTCATTCACGTTTTTCTGGTGGAACTAGTGATAAAATGAGTATTGAGACAATTAGCTTAGAAGCACCTCGCAAGGGTATTAATCTTGTTGCTACTGGCGATTGTCTTCATAGTGGCTGGATGAAAGAAATTAAACAATGCAAAGAAGTTGATGAAGGAACTTTTGAGCTTAATAAAACTCGTTTTGTTCTTAGTGTCGAAGTTGAAGCAGAAAAACGTGTTCATCATCTAATTTATTTCCCAAGTTTTAGTGCCGTAGAGGATTTTAAAGAGCGAATTAAAACTAAATCCCGTAATCTTGAAACTGATGGCCGTCCAAATGTTAATCATACCGGTGAGGAACTAGCTCAAATTGCAAAAGATGTAGATGCACTTATTGGCCCTGCTCATGGTTTTACTCCTTGGACTGCTATTTATGCTTATTATGATTCTTTGAAGGATTGTTATGGTAGTATGGAAGATTATGTCAGCTTTATTGAACTAGGTCTTAGTGCAGATACTGATCTTGCAGATAGAATAAAAGAGTTAAACAGACTTACTTTTTTAACAAACTCTGATTGTCATAGTGCTCATCCTGTTAGACTTGGCAGAGAGTTTAATCGTTTTGAGATGAAAGAACCAACTTTTGTTGAGTTAAAAAAAGCAATACTCCGCATAGATGGTAATAAACCGGTTTTAAATGTTGGGCTTCCACCTCAGGAAGGGAAATATCATGAGTCTGCATGTATTAGTTGTTTTACACATTATACTCTTGAGGATGCAATTAGGCGTAAATGGAAATGCAGCTGTGGCAAACGAATTAAAAAAGGTGTTAAAGATAGAATAAATGAAAAAGCAGATTATTTAAAGCCTATCCATCCCGATCACAGACCACCTTATATTCATCTTATACCATTAGCTGAAATTATTTCAAAAGCAGTAGATCAAAAAAATCCTTTTACTCAAAAAGTTACAAAACTATGGACAGAGCTTATAGATGCCTTTGGTAGTGAAATAAACGTTTTACTAGATGTCGATATTAAAGAAATTTCAAAGATTACAATTCCTGCGGTTACTGAAGCAATACAAGCATTTCGAGATAAAAAAGTAATAATTATTCCTGGTGGTGGTGGCGAGTATGGTAAAATCAAGCTACCAACTTCGGAACAAGATATATCGTTACCTTTAACACCTAAAGATAAACAAACAAGTCTTTTTGAGTATATTATCTGAGGTATTTTTTTTGTATTATAAAAAAGCAGAGGAGCAAATTAAAAAAATAATTGGTAGATCTTCTAATGTTTTACAAAATGTTGTAGATTTTCTTTGTAATAATTTTAATCGTTACAGTTGGGTCGGAATTTATATTGTCCAAGGAAGTGATTTAGTTCTTGGACCTTGGAAAGGACCAAATGCTACAGAACATACAAGAATTCCTATTGGAAAAGGAGTGTGCGGTAGTGCTGCTAAAACTGGAAAAACAGAGGTTGTAGATAATGTACTTTCAGATAATCGTTATTTAGCATGTTTTGTATCTACTAAATCTGAGATTGTGGTGCCAATTAAAAAAGAAGGTAAAATTGTTGGTGAAATTGATATTGATTCAGATAAAATAGGTGCTTTTACAATAAAGGATAAAATATTTTTAGAAAAAATTGTAGATATGCTCAGCGAGCATATCTAATAATTATTTTTTCAGCACTCAAGATCTTCATCACAGGCCCAAAGGTCTCAGAAAGGGTTCGTTCATCACTAAAAAGAGTAAATAAAAAAGAGTTGTTAATGGTTTCTATCCCATTATATTCCAAATTGTGTTTTTCCAGATATCTCTTAAATTACTTATTTTTTGGTCAATTATTTTTTTACCATTGTCTTCTATCACTATTTTATCTGATTTTATCTCACCGATTTTGACAAAAGGTGTTTTATTTTCTTTTAATGTTTTTTCAAAATTTTTTTGTTTTTCTTTTTCAACTTCAACAACCCATCTAGTATTACTTTCAGAAAACAGTTTAAAATCTGAGCGTAAATTTTTTGAAACATTGCTTAAATTTATTTGTGCACCGATATCTCCACCGATACACATCTCTGAAATACATACACCAAGACCACCCTCGCTTATATCATGACAAGAAACAATTTGTTTTTTGTCAATTGCCGTAAGTATTGCTTTCATACAGTTTTTCAAAATATTTATATCTGTTTTAGGAACAACTCCTCCATCAACATTTATAACATTATAGTATTCTGAACCACCCATTTCTTTATTGGTTTCTTTACCAACCAGATAAATAAGATTACCTTGTTTTTTAAAATCAGAGGTTACACTTTTACGAATATCAGGAACAATTCCAACGCCCATTATCTGAGGTGTTGGTGGAACCGATGTTTTTACTGATTCATTATATAGACTTACGTTACCACTCATATAAGGTAGATTTAATTCACGTGCAGCATCACCTAAGCCTCTGCATGCCTCATAAAACTCACCCATTTTCTCAGGTTTTTCAGGATTGCCAAAGTTTAGGCAATCTAAAAGCGAATCAGGAATAGCACCAACTGATACAAGGTTTCTACAAGTTTCATCAATGGCAGAACATGCGCCCCAGTAAGGGTCCCGTTCCATAAACCGCGGGTTAATATTTGCAGTTACTACAAGACCCCTGAAACTATCTTCAAGTGGTTTTAAAACAGTTGCATCGCCATGACCTTCAAAATTAATTTTACCCTGCAAAGGTTTTATTACAGTGTTACCACGCACCTCATGGTCATACTGGCGTATAACCCATTCTTTACTTGCTATATTAAAACTGCCAAGAAGTTTTTTTAAGGTATCATTAAGATTTTGCATATCAAACTTTGGATCAATATTTTCTTTTTGCTTAGAAATAACAAAAGGACGCTGACATGTATCATATACTGGACCACCAGTGAAAAAATCCATATCCATCTCAAGGATTTTTACTCCTTTATAGATGACACGTGTTATTTTCTCAGCAATAACTTTTCCAACAACAACCGCTGTTACATCCCATTGTTTACAGATATGTAGGACTTCGTTAACATTTTTAGGTGCAACAAGAAACATCATACGTTCCTGGCTTTCAGATATCCATATCTCCCAAGGTAAAAGACCTTCTTCTTTAAGTGGCACATCATCAAGAACTATTTCAGCACCAAAACCTGCAGCATAAGCAAGCTCTCCACTAACACAAGAAAGACCTCCACCACCAAAATCCTTGAGACCTTCAAGAAGTCCTTTGCGGTTACATTCAAGTGTTGCATGAATTACAGGTTCTTTTGTGATAGGATCGCCTACTTGCACTGCAGATCTACTGCTTTTTTCGCTATCATCTTTTAGTTCTGCACTTGCAAATGTTACACCATGTATACCATCACGACCAGTTTTTCCACCAACATAAACGTAGACATTGCCAGGGGCTTTTGCCCAACTATGTATAAGTTCTTCTTTTTTTAGTATACCGATGCAGCCGACGTTTACCAGACAATTACTAGTGTATCCCTTATGAAAATATACTTGTCCTGAAAGTGTCGGTATACCTATACGGTTACCATAATCACGAATACCGTCGACAACTCCTTTAAACAAAAACCTTGGATGTTTTACACCTTTTGGTAGTTCACTTTGTGGTAAATCAAGTGGGCCAAAAAACAATGGATCAATATATGCTAAGGGTTGTGCACCCATACATAAAACATCTCTAACAATACCGCCTACACCAGTTGCAGCACCACCATATGGTTCTACTGCACTGGGATGATTATGTGATTCTAGTGCGGCACAATAATAATGGTCTTTATCAAAATCAATTATTCCTGCATCTTCACGAGCAACAATTTTGTCTTCCGCAATTCCAAAAACATACTTTTTCAAAGGAATTTTACTAGATTTATAACAACAATGTTCGCTCCAAGCTTGGCCTAGTGCTTGTAATTCAATATCCGTTGGAAGACGATTTTTATTTTTAAAATAAGATTGTATATTTTTCATCTCAGGTAGGGCAAGTGCAAGCCCCATCTTATTTGAAATCTCGACAAGTTCATCATCAGATGCAGAAAAAACATCGATATCATAGCATTCAAACTTGTCAGTTTTCCTGTTAAATAATCTATCGATATTCACGAATAATCCCCCAAATTAAATCTATTTTTTTGTAACCTTAATCTCATAAGTATGAACAACAGGATTAGTAAGCAAGCGTTGGCACATCTGTTCAACACTTTTTTTAACATCAGTTTCGTTTTTACTATCAATTAAAAGATCAATTGTTCTTGTAGTCTTTGCTTCAACTACGTTATCAAAACCAAGCAATTTTAATGCTTTTAATGTATTTGTACCTTCAGGATCAGATATACCTTTTTTTAGACCAATTGTAACTTTTGCTTCAAACATAAAACATTTTTCCCCTTTTAGCCGAACATCAAACAAACCCTAAATAAGTTTATCGTTTTGCTATACAAAAATCTGTTTAATCTTATTTTGTAATTCTTCGAGAGACCCTTCGTTTGAAATTATCATATCTGCAGAAGCAATAACTGTGTTTAAACCCCAACTGATTTCCCGATAATCACGTTCTTTGATTTTTGCTAAATTTTTGCTGTCGTCTTTTCTATTTCTGTTCATTGCACGTTTATAGCGTAATTTATCTGAGACTTGAATTGCGATAAGTAAAAAATCATCACCTAATTTTTTTTTAAAAGTTTCAACTTCTTCGAGGTTTCTAATCCCGTCGATTACTAAAATATTTGTGTTTTTGATTTTTTTTATTTTTTCAATTGTTTTTTTTGCCCAGATGTCCATTCCATGTTTTTTACGCATATTATTTGCAATTGTGCCAACATTTTTGTCGTTTAGTTCAAGACTTTGTTTTTTTGTTTCTTCCCAGACCATGTCACCCATTCTGATTACTGGTATATTTTGTTCTTTTGCAATTTTTACTGCTTCGCTTTTACCTGAAAAAGGCATACCTGCAAATGCTATGATTTTCAAATCTACTCATCCAAAGAAAGTATAAGTGCAGGGGGAGCGATTTGAACGCTCGAAGACCTACGTCGCAGGGTCCTAAGCCCTGTCCCTTTGACCGCTCGGGTACCCCTGCATCAAACTGGAGACCAATAATATACATATCACTCATAAAACTTTTTGTAAAAAATATTAACATAGCTTTAAAGGTTATTCGTTACCTTTTAAAAGTTTTTTTTCACCGTATTTTGCATAGCAATCTGAACAATAACTACGTGCTAAAAGTGAATGGATATGTTGATTGATACCTTCTTCTAGGTGATAAGTATCTCCTCTAAGAATCTGTTTATTACAATTTGTACAAAACTTAGGATCATTTGCAACTTTATTAATGAGATGAGTTTGAATATCCATAATTCAAAACCCCATTTATCTATCAGAATCATAGTTAATAAATATTTTTATAGGAATCAATTATTTTTAATGTATTAACTTTAAGTACAAGAAATGTTATTCCGAAAAGAAAACAGGAAGGCTACCTATATTTTATAGCGGGGTGGGGTAGCCAGGAAATCCCGACGGGCCCATAACCCGTAGACCAATGGTTCAAATCCATTCCCCGCTACTTTTTAACAATTTTTTTAAATAAACTATTTTGTTTTACTTGTTTGTGAATAAAACTAAAAATGGAAGATTCTGGGAGATAGATCTTCTTCGTGGTATTGCAATTATAATGATGATAATTTTTCATATATTATTTGATCTTGTTTTTTTAGATATTGTTAAAATAAATCTATATTCTGGTTTAAATCTTTTATTTTTATATTCTATTGGAACTATCTTTCTTTTGCTTGTTGGAGTTTCTCTGTCTATTAGTCATTCTAGAGTTATAAATGTTTTATCAAAAAGACAAATTTGGTTAAAATTTATTCAAAGGGGAATTATGATTTTTTGTCTGGGTCTTATTATTACTATTTTTACTTGGTTTTACTTAGGTCGTGGTTTTATTATATTTGGAGTGTTGCACTGCATTGGTCTTTCAATAATTTTTTCAATTCCTTTTTTAAAATACAGGTTTAGTAATTTATTTTTAGGTGCGATTTTAGTTTTTATTGGAGTAGTTCTTAAAACAATGGTTTTTGATTTTAACTGGTTTTTATGGCTTGGGTTTGTTCAAAGAGGATTTTATACTGTTGATTATTTTCCAATTCTACCGTGGTTTGGCGTGGTTTTAATAGGTATTTTTATTGGAAATATTTTGTATTCAGATAATAAAAGAAATTTTCATATTAATGATTTTTCTAGGTTTAAACTTGTAAAACTTTTTTGTTTTTTAGGCAGATATTCACTGGTTATATATTTTGTTCATCAACCAGTAATTCTAAGTTTGATATATCTATTTCTTTTAAGTTAGAATTTTAGATTGAGCGGTTCGTGTAAAACATCTTTTCCTTTTTCGATTCTACCAACAATTTTAGCATCAGACAGACTATGTTTTTTCAAAATCTTTAATGACTCATTTACATCTTCTTTTGATACAATAATTACAAGTCCCATTCCCATGTTAAAGGTCTGATACATTTCGTGATCATCTATATTTCCATATTTTTGTATGAATTTGAATACTGGTTGTGGTTCAAATGGGTCATCAATTACAAATTTTACATTTTTGTTTATTCTTTTTAGTTTTCTAAGTCCGCTACCTGTGATATGTGCAATACCATGTACATTTATTTTTTTGAGGAGGGTTACTGTTTCTTTTACATAAATCTGAGTTGGTGTAAGATATATTTCTCCTATTGTTTTACCAGGATAAATATTACCCGGAAAAGCCTCTCTGTATGAAAAATTATTCTCTGTTACTACTCTTCTTGCAAGTGAGTAACCATTTGAGTGAATACCCGTGCTGGAAAGTCCGATTATTACATCGCCTGGTTTTATTTTTTCACCCAAGACAATTCTATCTTTTTTTACATATGCAAGGCAGGTCCCTGCAAGATCGAAACCGTTTATTATCTCAGGTAGTGATGCAGTTTCACCGCTAATTATTGATATATTTGACAGTGCTGCTCCTTTTTCAAGTCCTTTACCTATTTCTTTTGTGATTTCTGGTTTTGGGTCGTTAATTGCAAGATAATCTACAAATGCAAGTGGTTCAGCACCAACACATATTGCGTCGTTTACATTCATTGCAATGCAATCGATTCCAACTGTATCATATTTTTTTAGCTCATGGGCGATTAATACTTTACTTCCAACTCCATCTGTACATAAAACTAGGGCATTTTCACCAAACTCTATCATTCCAGCGTAGTGTCCACCCATTGGTTTTCCTATTTTGTCTTTTCTTTTTGTTTTAAAACTAGAAATTATTTGTTTTATTGCCTCGTTTTCTTTTAAGATATCTACTCCACTATCAGCATATGTCATTTTTTTCAAATGTATCGCCCCAGTTCTTATTTTGCGAAAACAAAAGCTATATCATAAAGTTTTTGAATAATTATATTGGGATACAAATGTTAAATAAAGTTTTTAAATTATAAAATATAAAGTATATATTGTACAAATCATGAATATCAAAAAAACAATCATCCCGATAGTTTCAATGTTAATCATTGTGTTAATAGTATTTACTGTTTTTTCAGGTTATTTTAAAGAAGAAAAAGTTTACAATGATAAACCAACAGTTAAAATACAGTATCCAATAAATGGTTCAACAGTTTCAAAGATTGTTACAATTTCAGGTATTGCAAATGATCCTAATGGTGATCAAACAATTAAAAAAGTCGAAATTATGATAAATGAAACATGGTTTGAAGTTGAAGGTACTAGTCAATGGAGTTACACCTGGAATATATTTAATTTACAGGATGATTTTTACAACATTTCTGCCCGTGCTTGGGATGGCGCGGTTTTTTCTGATATTGATATAATAACAGTTATGGTTTTTAATCCTGAGGTTGTTGAATCTGATTCTCATAAATGGGCAATTTTCATAGTTGCTGCAAATTTTCCTGAAGATGAAGAAAGCAAGCTTGGCAATGGTGGTTTATATTTAGCTGAAGAAATGGCAGGGTATTTCATTGAAAACTATAGTTATCCAACATCTAATATGTTTATTCTTTTTGATGATGGTTGGGTTAGAAATAATAATGGCTTGGGTGAAAAAATCCAAACTTTACAACAACGTTATCATAAATACGATATAACTTATTCAGCGGCAACTAAAGATATTGTTCTATCTGCGCTTAATCATATTATAAATGAATCAAACAAGTTTGATGATAGTGAAGTATTTATTTGGGTTTCTAGCCATGGTTGTGGCGATAATGAAAATACTCTCACTGGTGGAAAACTTTTCGAAAGAAGTGCTTTTTTCCTCTGGGATGAAGAGATGATAACTGATAAAGAGCTCGATGATGTGCTTACTTTTCTTCAATCCCGTAAGACTTGTATTATTATTGATGCTTGTTTTAGTGGTGGTTTTGCAGATAAAACAATTCTTAGTTTCCCGGAAGTTTTTATATCTAGTATTTCAAATCCTGGTCGTGTTGTTATAACAGGTACAAGTAAGTTTCATGTAGGTTATGCAAGTCTTCAATATGGTCCTTTGTTTACCCAGCTTTGGTTTGAGGGTATTAGAACTGGTGATGCTGATGGTTTTAAACCTGGTTTACGAGATATTGGTCGTCCTACTCGTCTGAATTTGTTTAAAGATGGTATTGTTTCAGTTGAAGAAGCATTTTATTATGCTAGATATGTTTTGAAAAATACTGAAGAGCTTAAAGATTATAATATGATGGAGCCTCAGATTAATGATCAATACCCTAGAGCTGGTAATCTTTTTAGTATGAAAGGGTTTATTCTTGGGCAATAGGTTTTTAAATAACTGTTGTGTTTTTTACTTGTAAATGATAAAAGAAGCAAGTTTTTACAAAAAATTAGATGATTTAAAAGTTCAATGTCATCTTTGCAATCATAATTGTAAGATACTTGAGGGTAGTACTGGTATTTGTGGTGTTAGACAAAACAAAGAAGGTAAACTTTACAGTTTGATTTATGGGCTTTGTTCATCAATAGCCTCAGATCCTATAGAAAAAAAACCTTTATATCATTTTTATCCTGGTAGCAGTGTTTTTTCTATTGGTACTGTTGGTTGTAATTTTAGTTGTCTTCATTGTCAAAATTATAGTATTTCTACAGCTAAGCCTGATTTTCCTTATATGCAAAAAATTAAGCCTGATGAGGTTGTAAGTCTAGCTAAGGAGCAGGGATGTATGGGTGTTGCTTTTACTTATAATGAGCCTAGTATTTGGTATGAGTTTACTTTAGATTCTGCAAAGCTAGCTAAAAAACAAGGTTTGTATACTGTTTATGTTACAAATGGTTATATTTCTGAAGATCCTCTTCGCCAGATCTCTAGTGTTCTTGATGCTCTAAATATTGATATTAAGGCATTTACTGAAAGTTTCTATAAAAAGGTTTGTAAAGCAAAGTTGCAACCTGTGTTAGATACATGTATTTTGGCAAAAGAGCTTGGTATTCATCTCGAACTTACTTATCTGGTGATACCTGGTTATAATGATTCAGAAAAAGAAGTTGAGGCTTTTTGTAGATGGGTGGTAGAAAAACTTGGTTATAGTATCCCTGTTCATTTTAGTCGTTTTCACCCTGATTATAATATGTTAAATGTTCCTCCAACTCCTATGGATACTATGATTAATATTTTTAATATTGCAAAGAAAATTGGTCTTTTTTATGTTTATCTTGGTAATGTTCCAAATGGTAATTATGAGAATACCATTTGTCCTAAATGTGGTAATATTTGCGTAAAAAGGGTTGGTTTTTCTACAAAAACCGTTGGTTTAGATAAAGGTAAATGTAGTAACTGTGGTGAGGATTTATGCATAATTTTTTGAGAAAATCTTTTATAAAAAATAATAATTTTTAATAATTATTAATTAATAAGATATATTTATAAATATTCAGGAAAAATTTAATAAAGGTAAAGATATACTTATTAATATAGTAAAATAAAATTTAATTTGTAAAATACTTACGGTGAAATTAATGAATTTGAAAAAAAGTGATAAAATAATTGCTATAGTCGCAGTTGTAATACTAATTATAGCAGCGATTGGTGTAATTTTATATACTGAAAAAGAACCAGAAATAAAATTACCTGTAAAAGAAATGTTTCTTTATAATGTAACCGTTGAAATAAATCCAAGTTCATTAATATTAGATAATACTGATTACACAATGACAAACAAAAAACCCTACACAGGTACATTTGAAGTAACTTCTGACAACCTCGAAAGTATTGACATTTATGTCGAATATGAAGATAACGACCGTGGTTTTTTCAAGTTTGTCAAGGAATCTAGAAAAAACACAATAACAGTTACTGTTTATGATGAAGCTGAATCAGAAGTAATTTCAACAAAAATTATTGGTATGGGCAACGAAACCCTAAATATTCCTGGTTCAAATGCTTTGGATATTAATCAAATAATTGCAAAAGATATAAATGATGCAAGAGAAAAACTTGCTGAAAACTTATCAAATGCTGGATCGACTCAAAAATATACAATAGAAGTTTCAGTTAAATATGGCGAGATACGAATGCTGAGGAAGTTTCTTGAAAAACTTAGTGGAGATAGGTTCACAATAGAAATAACGGCTAACCATTATGATTACCAGCTAGAAGAAGTAGAAAATTCCAATGACGATGGCGGGTACGAAGAAACAAATATACAATTAGGTTATACTGCAACACCTTATGTTAGTACAAATTACATAGGTTTTCACTAAACTTATTTTTATATTTTAAATCTTAAAATGGCGCCAACGCCGCCTATTCCATCTATTTTTTTACCTGCATCATGCATTGTATTTATAATTGTAAAACTACTGTTGTTTTGTTTTGCAATATCTAATAATTTTTCACCTTTTTTTGTTCGGCTTACTTTATCGGTTATAAGTAATCTTTCAACTGCACCACTGTTTAATGCTTGCTCTACTTCTATAAGTCCATAGGTTGCTAGACCATTTTTTCTTATTTCTTCAAAGAGTTTTTCGACTTGTTCAGTTTCAAAAACCACTCTGTTTTCCTGTGTTATTTGTTTTACAATTCCTGTTTTTATTGCTTCTTGAATACCATTCATACCAGCATGACCTGTGCTATGCGCATAATATTTAGAAAATAACTCTGGGTTTTTCTCACGGCCATGTTTTACAAAATGCTCCCGAGTAAAACCAGGACCTACTACAACTAAATCTGCACCTGTTTTACTTGTAGTTTTTAAAATAGAAATAATTTCACCAAAATAACTATTAGCAGTATCAGGTGAATCATACATTTTACCAGAACGTTTAGAGGATACATCTGCGATGTATTGTATGCCACTTTGATGCAGTACTGCAATAGTTGCTGTATCTTCATCTAGTGATACAAATGTTACAACTGGTTCATTTCTTTGTTCTACTGCTTCATCAATTCTTTTAAGTTGATAATATTTCCAATTTTTTTTAATAATTGAAAGTGGTTCCATAGAATCCCCAGTGATATTTAATGTATGATATGCTCCAAGATCCTGCGGGCCTTCAACAATTGTCCCGTGAATTCTTAATCTATCTGAAAACTCATGAAATTTAACTTCTGATACCGTAATCCCTAATTTCATACGTTTTTTTTCTGATTTTTTAGATCGGATTTTATCATCTTTATCATCTTCGGTAGTTCTAAAAGTCACAGCCCTTACTAAATCATCCTTCTCTATTATGTTATATAAATGCCAGATGTCATCAAGATTTTCAGGTAAAAGCTTGATTTCACCGTGTTTTAAATCTTTGAAGATAATCTTCATAATTTTACACCAAAATTATCAATAATTTTTGAACCACCCGCAGGCATTACACGATCTACTTCATCAACGTTTACATCAAATAACTTGCTTAGCTTTTTTACGATATCAATTTTTGTGATATCCCCTGGTACTAAGACAACATATTTTTTTGACCATTTTTTAATAGCCGAGACTGGCCCACACATAATTTTTTTAATATTATCTAACTCTATTTCACCAATTGCCAATTCAAGTTTACATCTGTAATAGTTACGTTTTCCACGTATGATAAATGCACCATGTGGTACAAATTCGCCACTCTGAGGTGTTTTACTTACTTGCTCTGGTAAAACCCAATATGCCGAAGATTCAGCAAACTGTTTCCAGGCTTTGCTAAAACTTGCTGCATAAATACAAGCTTCTTCTAGGGTATTATCTGTTATCTGAATTTCTTTATCGGAAATATTCTTATTTTTAATAATAATGCTTGGTGCACCTTGTACATCTGCATGAGCGTATCTATCTCCTTCTGTCAAATATTTTTTAACTATTTTGTCATTTGTTTTGGCATCACGACCACCAATTACTAGATTTGCGTTACTACTGATAAACCAGCGGTAATTTTCAAACCAAAAAATTTTTTTAGTTTTAACAGGAGTTTTTTCAGATTCTTTTTGAATTATTTTTTGTCTTTTTTGAATTTTTTCAATTTCTTCTAATGTATTATTTATGGATTTTTCAGCACCTGATAGTTTGCTTTTAAGTTTTTTATTGTCATCATATGCTTTTTCAGCATTTTCTGAAACAGAAATTCTAAAGCTTATTTTAACCTCAAAAATTTTACCTGTTGTATCAGATAACTTTAGAATTAATAATTTTTCCTCAGGATCAAAAATTTTAACAGTATTTTTATTGTTTATTTCTTTTATTTTTTCATCTTTTTCTTTGAGAATAAATAATTCTTTAATTTCAGATAAAAGTGCTTCAATCTCTTGATAATGAAGATAAATAAGGTCTCCTTCACGTTTTTTTTCATCTATTTGTTTTTGAATACTTACAGTTGCTTCTCTTTGTTGCAAAAGTTGTCTTTCAAGTTTACCCAATATTTTATCAAAATGCGTATCTTTTTCTGATTTAACCTCTTTTTTCGTGATAAAATAACTCAGACCTTTACAAAAATTATCAATTTTTTCAAAGCTTGCATCATTATATTTTTCAAATTTAAATGGCAATATATCTACTATTGTATCATCTTTTTTAACTAAAACCGGTTGAAAATTTTTATCTCTAAACATCTCTAAAAAACTTTGTATATTCTTAAAAATATTTGATAGATTTTTATCATTAACGTTTTCAACTAAAGTTTTTTTGTCAATATTGCTTCTTATGCATATTTCTTCTGCGATTCCACCACTTAGATTTACACTTACAGCAAGTGTTCTAACAATATCACTTGTACTCTCTTTGAAACGTTTTTTAAATTCATCAAAACTAAGATTAAAGGGGTTAAGTTGCGAGGGCGGTAAAACGTATTGCTCGCGACATTTTACTTTTCTATACGCCCAAGTTTCTCTGACAAGCGGGACAATAATGTTTCCATCAGGATTTACTAGAATAATATTTCCTTTTGAAAAAAACTCACAGAATAAAGTGTAATTTCCTTCTTTTTTACCGATTATAATTTTAATAATACGATCAAACTCATGTTGAACTATATCTATTATTATACCATTCATAAGATATTTTCTAAGTGCCATTGCAAAACTAGAGGGTTTTTCAGGGGTTTCAAAATCTTTTTCTGAAAGACAAATAAGTTCTCCGTTTCTGATAAAAAGCTGTTCTTTTTCTTTTTTGTTTGTAGTTTTTACTTTAATTAGTATCTCGTTACGAGAAAGTTGATAGATTTTTTCTATGTAACCGTCTTTGAGACTTTTTAGTTCGTTTACAATTACATAGATATCAAATGATGAAAGCTGCTTTTGCATAAACAACTAAGTGAATACAAGTGGTGATATTAAAAAAGTAGTATAAAAGAAAAAAGAGGAGAGGATGGGATTTGGGATGCAAGATATTAAATCTAAATATTGGCAGAAATGCCAGCCATCTTCGGGTGCTGGCATGTCCCCCGTATCTTATCGTCAATCTAATACCATATACATTCTTCTAGTTTATATACCTAAAAAGGAGGTCATTAAAAGTATTCAAAGGTATTATTCCAAAATTCAATAATACTTTTAATTAACTCTTAGGAACTTTATAATCTACAATTAACATTTTGAAATTATTATGGTTAGAACAGGTGTTGCAAATCTACCTTTGCATGGAGGAAATGCCCCTAAATGGTTGTTTAAAAGAATGGTGAAGCTTTCTGAAGGAATTATCGAAGTGATTATTCATGAATATGGAAAAGATGAATTTCTGAAACGTATATCTGATCCTTTTTGGTTTCAATCTTTATCATGTGTACTTGGGTTTGATTGGCATAGTTCAGGATGTACCACTGTTACGTGTGGTGCCCTCAAGGAGGCAATAAAGCCTGAAGAACATGGTTTTGCAATAGCAGGTGGAAAAGGAAAAGCGTCAAGAAAAACAATTCAACAAATAGAAGAAATAGGAGAAATTTTTAGTTTTACAGATTCAAAAATAAAAGAACTACAATATTCTAGTCGTATGAGTGCAAAAGTAGATAATTCTGCGATACAGGATGGCCATAATTTATATCATCATGTTTTTTTGTTTACAGAAAATGGTAAATGGGCGGTTATACAACAAGGTATGAACTCTGATACAAATTATGCTCGCAGGTATCACTGGCTTTCAGGTTTTAATAGTTTTATTATAGATCCACATAACTCAATTATTGGAGAAAAAGTTGATAATGTTTTAAATATGGTATCAAGAGATAGTATTTCTTCACAAAAAACTTGTGTAGATCTTATTTGTAAGCATCCTCGTCATCTTGTTAATGATTGGGTGTCGCTTACTCGACTTAAAACACAGACTACTTTGGATGAATATAATGGTTCTAATAATCATTCTAATAATGTTGTATGTCTTGATATGCCTCGTAGTGTTAATTGGAATAAAATGAGAGAAATTTATGATTTTCAACCAAAAAATTATGAAGAATTATTATCTTTAAAAGGTGTTGGTCCTAAAACTGTTAGAGCACTAGCACTTATTTCTGATTTGATTTATGGGGATAAACCATCATGGAGCGATCCTGTAAAATATACGTTTACAGTTGGTGGTAAAGACGGATTACCATATCCTGTAGATAGAAAATCTATGGATGAATCGATTGAATTTATAAAACAAGGAATAAGTCAGGCAAAGATTGGTAATAAAGAGAAATTAAAAGCATTTAAAAGACTAAAATTTTTTTGCAACAATTAATTAATTTTTTATCTAATACTTATAATTATATTCTCTTTATTATTTAAATTAAAAACTTTTATATCTATGATAATGATATAAAATAATACGATGAAAATAAATCCTATGAAAAAAACAATCATATCTGTATTATTTACAATAATGTTGACTATTATACCATTATCATCAGCATATAATCTTAATACTTATTATGAAAAACAAAAAGAGGATATAAGTGAGTTCAAAGTAAATTATCCAGATAATATTTATGAATGGCAAGATGGCACATTTTCAGGAACTTGGAATATAGATAACCTAGATGTACAAGGCCAAATTAATGGTATTATAAAACAAAGGAGAACATCAGATATAGGAACTTTTATATGTCAATGGCAATTATTAGATGAAAAAGGATATGCCAAAGGATTTTTTATAAATACAATAATTATAGGAAAAATTACAAATGAAGAATCTAAAATATTCTCATATTTTTTTGGAAAAATAACCTATAATAATACTCATTTTTCAACAAACGTTAATTCAATTAAACTAGGTAAAATCTTTGTTTCAGGAGAATTTTTAGCTTCTTTCATGCCAGGTTTAACTGGACCGTATAATATAGGAATTAAAAAATTTGATTTAATCGATAAAAGCAGGTTGGAAGAATTTACTGAAGATGATCCAAATGATTTCCGAGAACTCATGGTTCAATTATGGTATCCAATAGATAAAGATAGCATTGGTGAAAAAATCGAATATATGGATTTAATTACTTTTCAATGGTTAATGGATAGATCACCTATACCTTTGATAACTATCCCAAAAACTGCTTATAAATTTGTGCAACCTCATGGAATTATTAATGCTGAAATTGCACCATATTCAAATCAATTTCCAGTCATCATTTTTTCACCAGGTTATGATGGTAATTATGAAATATATACTTCTTTAATAGAGGATCTGGTAAGTAATGGATTTATTGTTGCATCAATTAATCACCCATATATTTCAGGAATTACAATTTTTCCAGATGGCAGGACTATCAAGGCTACTACTGTACAAAATATTTCTCTTCCTTCAGTAATTGCAGATGCAAAATTCGTGTTAGATTTTCTAACAGAATTAAATAACACTGACCAATTTCTCTTGGGAAGATTAGATTTATCAAGAGTAGGAATGTACGGGCATTCATTTGGAGGAGCATCAACTATTATATGTTTATATGAAGATTCTAGATTCAAATGTGGTCTCACTCTTGATGGCGTTATTTATGAAGAATTAATTAATCTAGATCTTAACAAACCAATTATGATCATGCTTGCTGAGAAGAGTTTTACAAGTAATTCATCAGATTATCTTTGGAATTATCTAATAAATGATGCTTATCAAATAACTATCATTGGATCTACGCATTATGCATTTACAGATGTTGGAATATTGCTAAAGCATTTACTACCTTTGATTCCACCTAAACTTTTAAGTTTTGGAACAATTGAGCCTAAAAGAATGATAAATATTACAAAATCATATGAACTTGCTTTTTTCCAAGCTTATTTGAAAAATGGTAACAAAGAAAATATAATAGATTTAGCAGATGTTTTTCCAGAAGTAATTTTTAAATCAAAATAAAGTTTTTAAAAAGGCTATTGCAACAGATAGAGTTAATAATCTTCGTCTGCCTTCTTGTGTTGTTTTGGTATATAAATAAAAAGACAAAGTAAGCAAGGTAGATTTTTTGTTTTAGGCAAAAAAATTTATTTATTAACAGTTGTTAACTAGTTTTATTGTAAAGATAAACAATAAATACAAAAATATTAAAAAGAAAATATTTATATAAACTATAATATATTATAAAGTTTACAAACAAAATTACAAACAAAAAAACAAAGGGTTTAAAAATGAACAAAAAAAATAAAACAACATTATTAGCTTTATCAATATTAGCAATAATTATAATATCATCAACTTTTATTTATATACAATATACTAAGGAAGAAAAACATGAAGAAAAACCGGAGGAGATAAAGGAAATAGATAATCGTATTAATCCTCTAACAAATCAAGGATTGATATTAGAAGTAGAACGCATAAGGCATAGAGGTCTTCTTGAAAAAATACTTAAAATTGGAAATAGTTGGAAACAAAAACCAAGTTTTTATTTTATTAGTAATATAGATGACACTGAGTATATCAGTAAAGATGTAGAGGCTGCTGGTGCAGAAAGTGAAATTCTTTTTAACACTTGGGACACTTTTTTACAGGAAAATAAGATTATGGAAGATACTCCAGAGGACCAGGGAAAATCTAGTATAAAACTTACCATTGTTGAAAGAGTTTCATCTGGGTTGCTAGGCCGTAAATCACAAGATATCATAAGAGATGAAATACTAGTAACTTATAACTATCGTACGGGTCGATGGACAGGTGATGATAGTTTTATGGACGATGATGGTTATGGTCATTATCTTGGTAAAACTTTTGAAGTCTGGTTCAATATATACCAAACTGATTATGATGGAGATGGAATACCATACTGGATTGAAGTAAATATACTTGGTACAAATCCTACAATTGATGATAGTAAAAAAGATCCTGATAATGATGGAATCCCCACGAGTTGGGAATGGAAATGGGGATATGACCCTTTCACGTGGGATGATCATGAGTATTTAGACCCAGATATTGATGGTATAGAAAATATTGAAGAGTATCAGATGCAGAAATGGTTTGCAGACCCTTATCAACGAGATATTTTTATAGAATCTGATGGAATGGAGCGTGGAGGTCTTTTTGAGCCAATTCATTTTTATTATGAAGAATCGGAACAAATACTAATTGAGCGTTTTTCTCAACATGGCATAAATGTGTATATAGATAACGGATGGCCTGATGGACCAATAAATGGCGGAGGAGAACTTTTACCTCATATAGAGACAATTTCCCAGGATTCTGGTATGATGCTTCAGTTTTATAAACATAATTTTGCTGATGAAAGAAAAGGAATTTTTAGATATATGTTAACAGGACATAACACGGGCTTTTGTCATCCTTCAGTTTCTAATAAATATGACACAATTGCAATTGACAATAGTCGATATAAACTACTTATCAAAAGACTGGCGTTTACAGGACGTACTCAAAGAATAGTAACAGCTGGGGCAGGTTTTCATGAACTAGGTCATTGTATGGGTCTTGGTTCATGGTCATTTCGTGGGATTGACAATAGAACAATATATTCTGATAAAAAAGCATTTCTTGAGGAATGGGCAGATTATGAAAGCGTTATGAACTACGCTTATATATTTGATAAACAACTGTTGGATTATTCCAATGGTGACGATGGTGCCCCATATGATCAAGATGATTGGAGTATACTTTATCTACCTACTTTCCAAATTAATGCACAAGTAATTGAGGGACCAAATTATGCTAATCTTGATAGTTTTGAAGATAAAGTTGCAGCAATTGTTGATAAAGTGGCAGATCCAAGACTTGAAGGCTGGAAATACGACGAAAATATAACAAATAATTTAACAGATAGTACTTCTAATATAAAAACCATATACGAAGGAGATGCTGAATTTCTTGTTCTTATAAAAGTAAATGAAAGCTCAAAAATAATCTCTAACGACAGAAATATACGTGTTTATATAAAACCAAATGTATTACCAGTGTATTCTGAATGGAGTCTTAGCTGTGAGGGGACTTATAATCCATTAGACGATAGTTTTGATTTTTATTCAAGCGAAGAAATAATCGATATGATAATGAACTCCTACAAATAAAATATTAAATAGTTTTATAATTTTTACTCACCGAGATCTTTTGATACCATCCGACGAACTTCCTCTGCACACCCTCTTGTATCTTCTCCTTTTGCTCGTTTTACTAATGGTTCAAGAACAGGACCTGGTCGGTCACATACGGGACAATGCTCGAGTAATTTAACCTCATCACCTGTTACAATGAAACTAGGATGACTTGTTGATATGCCATCCAGAAATGCAAATCGACCCCATTCACCATATGCCACAGGCTTGTATTCTGCATCAAGGACAAGTGGTTTATAATGGGCATACGGAGCGTGAAGGTAATGTCCCTCTGGACAGTGAATCATCCATCCGTTCCCTTCGACCATACTGTACACATCCAAAACCAATTTACCTGGTATCCCAAGGACTTGTTTGATATCCTTTCGGTATTCCTCGTGAGTCATATTTTTTATTCCTTTCCATCCTCCACCGTTTGCTACTCCACCACGCTCACCAAAGTCAAAACTTTTTCCTTCGCTTTTGAGTTTCTCCATCACAGCATAAAGAATATAGGGTGCTCCTAAGAGCGTTATTGTATCCTTTGCTTTATCACGTTTTTCCAACCATGATATGATGTTGTCAATCATTTTTTTTGTCTGTCTATATGAAAAATAACGGACGATTTTACTTTTTAATCCTTTTCTATTTCCCATGGTGATCTGGACAAGCTCAGTGGTTACTTCACGATTTATCGCAGAAGTGACATCTTTCACTGTATCATAGTACACTTCAAGAGCTTTTCCAGCAAAAATAAAGTTTTTCTTTGGGTTTGGCATCAGTAGATACCCGTAGGAATCATGTTTCCATAAAGGGTATGCCATGGTAACAACAGTTTTTGCGAGGGCGTATTCAGCGTTGAGAAATGTTTGTTTATTTCGAGGAATAAAGGTATATCTTCCACCTGTACCACGGCTATACGATACAATAACTCCTGCTGCATAAAAAGCCTTGATGACTTCATCATAGGTTGGTTTTTTCTGTCTGATAGTGATTTTTGGTAGGTCTCCTGTATAGATATTTGCAAGCCATTTTGCAAAATCCTTACCAGATGGATAAGCTTTAAAGAATTTATCTGGGATAAGAGGTATTTTTGTTAGGTCCTGGTTTGTTTTGATATCATCTGGTGTGATTGCCTTTTCTTTGCAGAATTTATGGTAGAATTAGTTATTGTTGTAATGATGGATGAATGCATGTTTGATACAAGAGAATTGTAGTTTTTCTGCTTTGTCTAGAGGAATTCTAAAAATATCTTTTTGTTTGACAAGGGCATCATATAAAGGTGTATTTTACTGTGGCATGTAATTTTTTAGTTGATTATCGAGCGTATCCATATATGTGTTAAAATCATTCATGGCATATTCACCTTGGAATAATCATAAGTACTATATTATTTTTAAATGCTTTCAATTTACCTGTTCTTTTGTTTTGATTTCTTGTGCAGGTATTCCTGCATAAATTTTTCCTTTTTTTAGAATTTGGTCTTTGAGAACAAGACTTTTTGCACCTAATATAACGTTATCCTCAATGATTACTCCGGGCATGATAAAACAATCGCCACCAATCAGACAGTTGTTTCCTATTTTTATTTTTTTAATGATAAGGTGACCTTCTCCAATATGACCTGTTAAAATTGAACGACCTCCAATGGTTGTATTATCACCGATTTCTGTAACATATGGGTCAAATATCCATTCGTCTACTGAAAGAACAACATTTTTTCCTATTTTGCACCCTATCATTTTGAGAAATAATACTTATATTGGAGGCATATTCAAAAAACCTATCACTTTATATGTTGGGAAATACAATGCGTAACTAAATATGAATTTAAATGATGTTTTATCTTTGATGGTTGTTCCATATTCGCCCTCCTTATATCTAACGTGCAATAATCGAATAAAAAGTGCTGATGAGATCATCATTGAAAATACAAGAATTAGATAAGAAATAGCTATAGAAATGGAAAATAGAAAAATATGAGTAAAATAACTGAAATTAAGAAATTTTATTACATGGTATAAAAATACAATTGGTACGAAGAATGCGCAACTATAACATAGCACAGTTATAATGATTAATATTAAAAGTCGACTTATACTTGTTAGCGAATAATCAATTTTTTTCGTAGATCTATCGTTTATCATAATGCAGTATCCTCTTTTTATTATATGTAACTATACCTGCATAGAACAAATATTAATAATTAGATTTATTCAATTTTTAAAAATTTAAGGTAAACCCGATATAATATTAGCTTATCTCCTGGAGAAAAAATTGAAATTGTTTTAAAGAGGAGTGCCTAAAAGGAGATTGAAGCCCAAAAAGGCACTATCTCAAAAATACTCTCCAGTTAGCCGATATGAGCCCGGCAGGATTTATTTGTAGCAACCGGAAAGGTTTTTAGGAGATTTTTACAAAAAAACGTAACTCTGGTTTTGCAGGAAGATAAATCTATCTCGCTAAACCTCTTTTTTTCTTATGTTGATATAGATAGTTTTAAAACAATTTGTTGTTTTTCATGTTTTATCAATGAAAAAATAATATGTATAATTTTGTCTGCTAATATTGTTATATTTATATTGAAAATCTATATAATTTTGGGGGTAAATTATGAAAAGAAATAAATTATGTATAAAAATAATAATTATCTGTATATTACTATGTTGTAGCATTAGTACAGCTGTCTTAGGAATATCCAATTACTTAAGATTCCAGGAAAATATTTCGTTGCCAAATCAAGAGTACAATCTCCCACCACCACAATTAATTGAAATGTCTTTTGAAGAATCAATTATGCGAAGAGCATCGATGAGGAATTTTACTGATGAACCTGTCACGGATAAAGAACTCTCAACTGTTTTATGGTCTGCATTTGGGTTAAGAAATGATGGAAAGATGACTATACCTGAAATTAATAACACTCATGCAGTTGTTATTTATGTTCTTTTAGAAAATGTTTATAAATATAATCCTATAAATCATTCTCTTATTTTATACAAAGAAGGCGATTATCGAGATATAGTTGGATGGCAATACAGTGCACCTGTTCAACTATGTTTATGTTGGAATACAGATATTGCAGATGCTAATTTTGGTAGTGCTGAACTTGGATGTGTTGGTCAAAATATTTACTTTGCAGCTAATGCTATTGGTTTAGGGACAGTAATCACTGGAGAGGTCCCACCAGCAATTATCCCTGTCGGAATACCAGAAAATGAACATGGAATGGGTGTTATGCCTCTAGGCCATTTAGAGATTGATTACAAATTTAAATATAGACCAATGCTTTTTTCTTTACTTCCACGTGTTAGATTTTCAGATACAAGTTTGACGACAGTACTAGAAACAAGAGATGAAGTAGCATCATGGGATAACAACACTATATCTAGAATAGATTTAAGCTATCTAATTTGGGCATCATATGGTTATTCTTACTATATTGATGAAAGCAATACAGGTAAGGTAGAAAGGCATCATACCGTTCCTAGTGCACATGGATATTATCCATTCCGTATTTATGCTGCAACAAAATTTGGTGTTTTCCGCTATATCTACGGATTATATAACATTGATATATGGGGTCTGCCTGTAGTTTCCTTTTTATTGCCAGTAAAGTTAGGTGATAAAAGAACTAATATTGCTCAAGCAACAGAACAATTTGTTTCTGATGCACCATTGAATATTATAATTATTTTAGATATTGATAAAACAAACAAATGGGATGATTTATCTGATGAAAGTATACGATGGATCTGGTATTATGAAGCAGGAGCAGCTGCTCATAACGTGCTTTTACAAGCTACATCTCGTGGACTTGCCGGTAATATCTTAGCAGTTAATGATAAGGAATCAATATGCTCATTGCTTAGGTTAAACAAAGAAAATTTTGATCCTATGTTAGTTGTAGCTGTTGGATAGAATATCTGTTTAGACACATTTTATTTAAAATTATTATTAAATAAAAAAAGAAAAAAAGATTTTTTAAAAAAAATTATACTATATATTTTTTTATTAGAATCTTTTTGGCTTATGTTTTTGGAAACATTCTCTGCAATATACAGGTCTGCTTCCATCTGGTTTGAAAGGAACTTCAGTTTCCTTTCCACAATCTGCACAAGTTACCTTGTGCATTTCTCGAGGGCTACGATTGAACCCTCTATCTTTGTTTTCTCTATACATTTTTTTTATTTTCCTTTTTATTTTTTAGCTTTTAATACTGCAATAATGTCCCTTACATCAGCTAGCCTTTTAGCTAATATCTTCTCTTTGCGTTCTAATTTTGCTAACAGCTTCTTTTTTTCATCGATCATTTTTGGTTCCATTTTTGTTTCACCTAAATAATTTATTTTTGTATTTTACTGTGTAGATTTCAGGACGTTTATTATTTCCCTTACATCAGTTAACCTTTTAGTTAACCTTTTTTCTTTGTGTTCTAACATGCACATCAACTTTTCCTTTTCATTCATTTTTTTATGTTCCATATCTCTATGGTCCATGTTTTTGTGTTTCATATTTTTATTTCACAATAATAAACAATATACAAATAGTATTTAACCTTTTTTGTTAATCAAAAAAAGTATTTAACCTTTTAGGTTACAATAAATATTTAAGAATTTTATTGCTTTTTATGATAGATTTATAAACAAATAGTAGTTTTGAAATAATAGTTTGAGGGAGGTAAAAAAATGGTTTTAGCTGTAAGAAGAAGAGTAAGACGAAGAGAACGAAGAAGAATTAAAAGAAAAGAACGAAAAGAAGATCGAAAAGAAGAAGAAAAAGAAGAATAAAAATGAAGATTTTTTTAAAAAAGATACTCTTAAGAATGTTGAGTTTATACATTTGTTTGGGAGTTTATTATGGTAGAAGGAAAATTTGAAGTATGGGTGGATAAAGCTGGTGAATATAGATTTAGACTTAAAGCGCCGAATGGTGAAATTATTGCTACAGGTGAAGGATACAGTTCTAAAGCAGCTTGTATGAATGGAATTGAAAGCGTTAAGAAAAACGCTCCGAAAGCAAAGATAATAGAACTTGAAGATTAAGATAAAGGACGTTAAATAAATAACTAAGGAGGAAAAGTATGGATCCAATCATAGAATTAGCAGTTTTATTTGTAATAAGTCTTATTATATCAGCGATTATAATTTTTATCGTAACAAAAATATTTGGGGAAACTGAAGGATTTGGTACTGCTTTATTAGCTGCTTTTGTGGGGGCGATCATATACACAGCTGTCTACTATATCTTCGGCAGCATCCCTGAGTTAGTTGGTTTTAAATGGGCAGCATCTATAGTTGGAGGTTTAGGTTGGCTTATCGCTCTTCGCTTTTTGTATAGTATCGGCTGGTTGAAGGCGTTAGGTCTAGCTATTATCATATGGATTATCTCAGCAGTCGTCGGTTACTTCTTACCAACCCTCGCAATTACAGGACCACTATAAATTTATATTAAATTGAGGGAATTTAATCAGAGTTACAGGAAAAAAATTTGGGGAAACTACCCGATCAAAGTAAAAGCTAAAGATACTATTGGTGCCGAGAGCGACTGGGAAATACTAACTGTTAGTATGCTAAATAGCAAAGCAATCAACACACCATTGTTTTTAAAGAAACTCTTTCAGCGTTTTCCTTTCTTTGAAAGAATACTAAACCAATAACTATAACTAAAAAAACAAAACTCTAACTCTTTTTTCTTTTTTTTGTAAAATGAAATCAAAATAAAACTTATCATTTTCGTCATTATATGACAATTATCAGCATAGTTTTTAAATACCTCTATTTAAATTTGTATCTGTGAGATGTGGAGGTAATAATATGAAGAAAACAATTGGAATATTGGTTTGTATTCTATTGATTTTTACTATTTTACCTGCATCTGCAAATATTATACTTGATAGAACTTATGATTCTACAATTTTTGGAAACACTCTTTATGTAGGTGGTAATGGACCAGGTAACTATACAAAGATTCAGGATGCAGTAGATAATGCGACTGATGGAGATATCGTGTTTGTTTTCAATGGAATATACTATGAAAATGTGAGAATTAACAAATCTATTACTCTTTTCGGGGAAAACCAGACCGCAACCGTTATCGACGGTCAGGAGCAAAATGGCCATATTATCAGCATCATCGCAGCAGGGGTGACCGTACATGGGTTCACCATACGAAATTGCGGTGGAATCTCGAATGCAGCAGAAATCTATGTCACCTCTAACGATAACCAAATCATCGAAAACACCGTCACCTGCACCAGCCTTAAAAGCGAAGAGGGCATCTGGCTATGGCAGTCATCTGGCACAACCATCTCAAGAAATACAATCACAAACCATTACGTCGGTATCTGGCTTGAAAATTGTACAGACAACAATATTACCAACAACCATGTTTCTACCGCTTGGGAATGGGGGATTATCCTCGGTAAATCAGAGGGAAACAGTATCTACAAGAATATTGTGACGAACAATCGAGATGGCGGTATCTATCTTCGTGATTCAAGTGAAAATATCCTCTTTGGAAACACCATCATTAAAAACACAAGAGGGGTGGCACTCGTTGAAAGTGTTTCTACCTCATCGAATAATACAATCCTAAAAAATAATTTCATGAAAAATAGAGGTCCCGATGCATCGTTCATCCTGGCAAAAAAGTCACAGGCTAAAAATCTATGGGAGGGAAACTATTGGAATCGGCCGTTACTGTTCCCAAAACTGATTCTTGGTGGCAAAGAACTCCTTATCATCCCAGGAATTCCCTTCCACTTTCCCGGAATGATAATTTCTCTGCCGTGGTTTAACTTCGATTGGCATCCAGCAAAAGAGCCATATGACATACCATAGACTCTTTTTCCTTTCTTTGAAAAAATACTAAACCAATATTACTATAACTAAAAAAACCAAAATCTAACTCTTTTCTTCTTTTTTTACGCATTTAAATAAAAATAAAGAAAGATATTTATATTTTAAATGCTATAATTATATAATAATGGGTCTAGTATGGTAAGAAAATGATTTTTAATAGTTCCTATCCCATCTCTCATCCTTTCTACCTCCCAAATACTAGACCCATCTTTTCCTTCCCTATTACTAAACCCATTTATTCATATTTTTTAAAATGAAATCAGTTTAACAAATTGTTGTAAATGTTATATACAAGAATCTAAATATATGATTATATGACTTATACTTATGATGTTAAATTAACTTGTGGTTATTGTAATGAAGAATCGATTGTAAAGATTCCTAAAGGATATAAATTTGGTACACCTCGTTTTGTTAAGTTCGAAAATGGTAAAGCCTTATATTTTTGGGTTGCTTGTCCTAGATGTGGTGTAAACGATGAATGGAAAAAATGTGAAGTACTTCAGTAAAATATATTTTTACTTTCTTTGATTTTCTTATGGATTTTTCAGGGTTTAACGCTAAATTCATTTAATTAGAATTTTAACAAATTGTTGTTTTTATACTATCTTTTTTTCTTATTAACATCTACCTGTGCAGTTAATTTCTGAAGTTCACCACTTATAAAATCTATTTTACCATCCATTATTTTGAGATCATCTGTTTTAACGACTCGAGGTTCATTCATCTTGTCCCTTATCACTTGTCTAACAAAATCAGTGACACTCCTGTATCTGTCGTCTTTTTTAATATATTCTTTTATCTCTTCTATTAATGGTATCTCTAAAGCAAATCCTTGATATTTAACAGGCGGTTTTGACCTTTTCATTTTTTTATATCCCATAATATCCTTATCGAATTGTATTAGATATGTCATTTATCTACTTTTCGACAAATAACTCGAATTGTGATAAAAATAGAGGAGATAAAAAAAACGAAGGTGTGGCTTTGGATATGGAGAAAAAAATCGATATTATTTTTTTTAACGCCGGCTCTGACAGAGTAAACAGAAAGGCAGGCCATATTGAAAAAATCTCAGAAGGTTTTATTTATTTTTTAGAGGACAATAAAAGTCAATTAATTCCAGTTTACAGGGTAGTCCGGGTAGAACGGGGGCAGCAGTAATGACAGCTAAAAAACAAATGACACCAGAAGAAAGAGAGGCAGAACAGCTCATTCAGCAGGATATGGATGATCTCCATCGGGAAGAAAAATTTAATGATTTTCTAGACTGCATCATGGACACGCCTGATGACCTGCAACAATTCAAGATACTCAAAGGGCTTAGTGGAATCATTGACCTCGATGATAATGAGGTTTTCTACCATACAGTCTTTGCTCACAAACAAGGACACTATACACCAGTTGTAGTAACAAGTCAAGGGAAATTATACCCAGTGCATAATAATGCGCTACTTCTAATTTCACAGTCGCAGAACCTTGAGAATCCTGACTATAAAAATGACGACGGAGAACCCTTATTCAATAAAATAAATGATGTTCCGCCTGAGGAACGGTACCAATTCTTTGAAATTGAATCAACACGATATAAGTTTATTCAACCTATTTTCTGGAATGATGATTATAGTATACAGTTGATAGATAATGCTGCTATTCATGATGTAATCAATAAAAAACAATACTCCAGGCAGGTTTATGATGATTCACGGAATCTTATACAGGAATATTTCTATCATCCTAACATCTATGAATATGATGCTCTTAACGCAGCAAATATAATATCCTATATCGAGAATATATTGGGGAATGTTTTTTATCTGGTTCTTTTTGGTGGTATGGGTACTGGCAAATCAGTAGCGATATGTTTACTATCATTTCTTCAGCATCATGGATATTTTGTCGGTAAAGGGACAATACCAAGCAGATGTCGGCTCTTGCATTTCTATGGTATAAGCCTTAACCAAGATGAATTTGAGAAAATGCGGGCTGATGAAAAAACCATGCTTGTTAATGTTTTTAATACAGGCTTCAACAGCTATGGACGTTATACACTAACCAACATGGGAATCAAAGACATTAAACGACAAACTATCTCGCTGAAAACATTCGGGATGAAATCATTCACCTGTAATGAGCTGAAAGGTTTTGATGCATCATTTATAGACAGGCTCTATATCATATTATCAGTAAAGACAAACAAGAAACTTAAAAATATTTATCGACTCTCTACGGAAGAACTGAAACGATTCCAAGATATACGAAATAAACTTTTTGTTTACTGCCTTTTTAATTGGAAAGAAATACTAGACGACATCAACATAATGAGGGGAACTCTTGAGTCAAAAGATATCTTTGGAAGAGAGACCGATAAAAACAGCATTATTCTAGGAATAATAAAACATTTCTGTGGTGATAACTATGCAGCTAAGGTTCAAGCATATATTGCAGAAAAAGCACCTGTATCACAGCTTGAACATATCAAAACGATTGAATATGTTATTCTTGAAAAAATTGTGAACAAGATAGACCCTACTAAACCTACAGCTTTTATTGATGTAACTAACGATGAATTGTATCAACAGCTGCTTAAAGAGCTTGATTATGAACAGGGAGACCAGTATGCGCCAACAAACACAAAGCCGAGAAAAATACTAGACAGCCTTGGTTTAACTACACCTTCAATTTGAATTTAGTTCTTTTTTGATATATGCTGAAATCATTTCCATCGTTTCTATTGGACATGAAAAATCACTATTGTCTAACACATCACGTTGAATATGTGAAAAATCCCG
>Ga0299915_10000469_pt1 | contig 30320 bp, 35 predicted proteins | sample RVTome_13_FD_200263 | JGI IMG/M metagenome (GOLD analysis project Ga0299915, IMG submission 200263) | Soil microbial communities from uranium-contaminated site in the Upper Colorado River Basin, Wyoming, United States - RVT92D227 (version 2) ...
CTCGGCACGGTGCGGCGCGACTACCTGTTCGACCTGCTCGATGCGCTGGCGGCGCAGGACGGCGATGCCTTGCTGTTGCAGGCGCGCCAGCTTGCCGAGCGCGGCATCGCCTTCGACGCCGCGCTGCAGGACCTGGGCAACCTGCTCACCCAGCTGGCCTTGCTGCTGCACGCCCCGGACGCGGCGGAAGCCGGCCTGGATGCCGAGCGCATGCAGGCCACTGCCGCGCAGCTCGATGCCGAAACGGTGCAGCTGTATTACCAGATCGCGCTGAACGGCCGCCGTGACCTGCCGTATGCGCCGGACGAGTTTTCCGGCTTCTGCATGACGCTGCTGCGCATGCTGGCGTTCGCCTCCGGCTCGGGCGCGCCGCGACCGGTGTCGGCCGCGCGTCCTGCGCCGGCGCGTGCCGAGCCTACGCCGCGTGCCGCAGCACCCGTGCCGGCAACTGCGCCTGCCGCCGTGCCGCGTGCCGAGACCACCCCTCCCGAGCCGGTGGCGTCACCTGTACCTGCACCAGCCGCAGCCCCGCTGCAGGCCCGTGAACCCTCGCCGAATGCCGCTTGGGACTGGCTTGCGGTCGTCGCCGAATTGCGCCTCGGCGGCATGGCCAAAATGCTCGCCGATCACTGCGAGCTGGTGTCGCAGACGGACGATGCGGTGACGCTGCGAGTGGGCGAAGCAGACAAGCATTTGCTTGATCGTGCCTATCAGGACAAGCTGGTGTCGACGCTGCGCGACAAGTACGGCGCGACGCTCCAGGTGACGTTCGAGATCGGCACCGCAGCCGAGAAGACGCCGCAGCAGGTGCGCACGCGCATCAAGGAAGCGCGCCAGCGTGATGCCGTGGCCGCCATCGAATCGGATCCCTTTGTGCGTGAACTGGTCGAGCAATTCGGCGGCCGGGTCGACGCCTCAACCATACAACCCTTAGGAGAAAACCCATGATGAAGGGCGGCATCGGCAACATGATGAAGCAGGTCCAGCAGATGCAGGACAACATGGCCAAAATGCAGGCCAAGCTGGCCGAAATCGAGATCGAGGGCGCCAGCGGCGCCGGCATGGTCAAGGTGGTGATGACCTGCAAATACGACGTGCGCCGCGTCGCCATCGATCCCAGCCTGATGACGGACGATCGTGAAATGCTGGAAGACCTGGTGGCCGCGGCGATGAACGACGCCGTGCGCAAGGTCGAATCCACGGTGCAGGAAAAGATGGCGGGCGTGACCGCCGGCATGCCGATTCCGCCGGGAATGAAGCTGCCGTTCTGACGGACATGGCGTTCGCACATCCCGGTACCATGAAGGTCACGACCATGTCCGTTCCCCCTCCCCATCCCTCCCCCCGCTTGCGGGAGAGGGGGACAGAGACGTCGCTGACGCGACGGTGGCGTTAACGTGCAACCCGCCGCGCTTGAAAACCTGATCAGTGCCCTGCGCGTGCTGCCCGGCGTCGGGCCCAAGTCGGCTGCGCGCATGGCCTACCATCTGCTGCAGCGCGACCGTCGTGGCGCCGAACAGCTGGCCGGCGCGCTCAGCCATGCGCTGACGCATTTGCACCACTGCCGCCTGTGCAACAATTTCTCCGAGGCGGAAGTGTGCGAGGTCTGCGCCAGCCCGCGCCGTGACAAGCGTCAACTGGCGGTGGTCGAAATGCCGGCCGACTTCAACATGATGGAGGCCACGCAAAGTTTCAACGGCCTGTATTTCGTGCTGATGGGGCGATTGAGTCCGCTTGACGGCATCGGCCCGCGCGAGATCCATCTCGATCGCCTGATCAGCCGCGCGCTCGACGGCGTGGTCGAGGAAGTGATCCTGGCGACCAACTTCACCCCTGAGGGCGAAGCCACCGCGCACACCATCGGCGAACTGCTGAAAGCGCGCGGCTTGAAAGTGAGTCGCCTGGCGCGCGGAGTGCCGGTAGGCGGCGAACTGGAATATGTGGACAGCGGCACGCTGGCGCAGGCCGTGCGTGATCGGCGTACCGTATAAAAACTGAAACGAATCCGGACGAAACCATGGAACTGACCGCACTCACAGCCCTATCTCCCCTCGACGGCCGCTACGGCAGCAAGACCGCAAGCTTGCGCGACTTCTTCAGCGAATATGCGCTGATCAAATACCGCGTCATTGTCGAGATCGAATGGCTGAAGGCGCTGGCGGCCGAACCGGCGATCGCCGAAGTGCCGGCATTTTCCAGCGAGGCGATCGCGCTGCTCGATGGCATTGCCGACCACTTTTCCGTGGCGGATGCCGAGCGTGCCAAAACCATCGAGGCGACCACCAATCACGACGTCAAGGCGGTCGAGTATTTCCTCAAGGAAAAGACCAAAGCCAATGCCGAGATCGCTGCCGTTTCCGAATTCATCCACTTCGCCTGCACCTCGGAAGACATCAACAACCTGTCGCATGCCTTGATGCTGAAGGGCGCACGCGATGCCGTGCTGTTGCCCGCGCTGGAAAAAGTCATCGCGCGCCTGACCGACCTGGCGCACGAACTGGCCGATCTGCCGATGCTGTCGCGCACCCACGGCCAGCCGGCCTCACCCACCACGGTCGGCAAGGAGCTTGCCAACGTCGTCTACCGCCTGCGCCGCGCCTGGGATGCCATCGGCGCGGTGGAGTTGCTGGGCAAGATCAACGGCGCGGTCGGCAACTACAACGCGCACCTGTCGGCCTACCCTGACCTGGATTGGGAAAATTTTGCACGCAACTTCGTCGGCGAACTGGGCCTGAGCTTCAACCCCTACACTATCCAGATCGAGCCGCACGACGCCATGGCCGAGCTGTACGACGCGATGGCGCGCACCAACACCATCCTCATCGACTTCAATCGCGACGTCTGGGGCTACATCTCGGTCGGTTACTTCAAGCAGAAGGTGAAGGCGGGCGAAGTCGGGTCCAGCACCATGCCGCACAAGGTCAATCCGATCGATTTCGAGAACAGCGAAGGCAATCTGGGGCTTGCCAATGCCGTGCTGCGCCATCTCGCGGAAAAGCTGCCGGTTTCGCGCTGGCAGCGCGACCTCACCGATTCCACCGTGCTCAGAAACATGGGCGTGGGGTTCGGCTACAGCCTGCTGGCCTACGAATCCTGTCTGCGCGGGTTGTCCAAGCTGGAGGCCAACCCGGCTGCGCTGGCGGCCGATCTCGACGCCAACTGGGATGTGCTGGCGGAACCGATCCAGACCGTGATGCGGCGCTACGGCGTGGCCAATCCCTACGAGCAGTTGAAGGAGCTGACGCGCGGCAAGGGCGGCATGACGCGCGAGACGCTGCACGCCTTCATCGACGGGCTGGCGATTCCCGATGCCGAGAAGGCGCGCCTGAAAACGCTGACGCCGGCGTCCTATACCGGCGTGGCAGCCGAACTGGCCAGGCAGATTTAAGCGCGGCCGATCGCGGTCGGCCCATACACGCGGAGGCGCCATGTCCGAACACGCACTCGACGTCGGCGTCGCCGACTTCCCGCAGCACGTCCTCGAGGAATCGAAGCAGCGCCCGGTGGTGGTCGATTTCTGGGCGCCCTGGTGCGGGCCGTGCAAGTCGCTCAAACCCATCCTGGAAAAGCTGTCTGCCGAATACGGCGGCAAGTTTCTCCTCGCCAAGATCAATTCAGACGACAACCAGGAACTCGCCGCGCGCTACGGCGTGCGTGGCATTCCCAGCGTCAAGGCCTTCATCGACGGCGAGCCAGTCGACGAATTTTCCGGCGCCTTGCCGGAAGGCGAGGTGCGCGCCTTTCTCGATCGCCTGATCCCCAGCCCGGCCGACGAACTGCGCGCGCAGGCGGATGCTGCGCGCATGGCCGGGGATATTTCGGGCGCGCTGCAGAAGCTGGCCGATGCCTCAAGAATCGACCCCAACCATCTCGGCGTGCGGCTCGATGCGGCGGAAATCATGCTTGATCTGGGCGAGGCCGACGAGGGCCGACGTCTGCTTGCAGGCGTGGCGGACGCCGCCGACCCGCGCGTCCCGCAACTGAAGGCCCGCTTGCAGTTCCTGGGCGCGGCCGACGAGGATGTGGCGGCACTGACCGCGCGGGTGGCGGCGAACGAAAACGATCTGGAGGCGCGGCTGAAACTCGCCAACCTGCTGGTCGCCGCCGGGCAATACGAGGCGGGCATGGACCAGCTGCTGGAGATCGTCCGCCGCGATCGCGGCTTCGGGGACGACATCGGCCGCAAGACCCTGCTGTCGGTGTTCGATCTGCTGGGCGGCGGCGAACTGGTGAGCCGCTACCGGCGCCAGCTTTCCAGCTTGCTGTACTGAATTTGCTTCAGTCGATGCTCTGGTAGCGCACCTCGACGATTTCCACTTCGCGCCGCCCGTCCGGGGTCTGCACGCTGACGGTGTCGCCTTCGCGCGCCTTCAGGAGCGCCCGCGCCATCGGCGAAATCCAGGCGATGCGGCCGCGTCCGGCGTCTGCTTCGTCGATGCCGACGATGGCGTAGGTGGATTCGCTGCCGTCCGGGTCCGCGACCGTGACGGTGGCGCCGAAGAACACCTGGTCGGTGTCCTCGCGCGTGGCGGGGTCGACGACCTCGGCGTGCTCCAGCCGCTTGGACAGAAAACGGATGCGGCGGTCGACTTCGCGCAGGCGTTTCTTGCCGTAGATGTAGTCGCCGTTTTCCGAGCGGTCGCCGTTGCTCGCCGCCCAGGAGATGGTTTCCACCAGTTTGGGGCGCTCGACTTTCCACAGCTGATTGAATTCGGCATCCAGCTGGGCGTAGCCTGCGGGCGTCATGTAGTTCTTCGACCCGGCGGGCAGGGCAGGCGCGGCGACGTCGTCTTCGTCGGCGTCCGGCGCATACGATCTTTCACTGGATTTATCCAGTAGAAAGTCGGAGTCCCCTTGTGGGGTATCGGTTTCTTTTACAAAGGCTTTGTTCATCGACCCAGCAGCCAGGCAAGCAGCGAAAGCGCCAGCGACATGAGAATGACGCTGGTGAAGGGAAAGTAGAAGGTGCCCCGCGCGCGTTTCACCCGCAGGTCGCCCGGCAAGCGGCCGAGCCCCAGGCGGTTGAGCCAGGGCGTAAGCAGTCCCAGAATCAGCAGCGCTGCAATCAGGGTGAGCAACCATTTCAGCATGTGCTGATTTTAGCCGATGGCCGAAGTCGACGTTCGAATTCCCCGGATTTCGCGTGTCCCGGTGCGAATGGGTGCGCCGGGTAAAAGGCGTTTAAGGCTGGGTTTCCGTTTCCAGCTGTTTGCGCTGCGCCTCGGCCGCCTCCTTCATCTGCTTCTCCGCTGCGCGGGCCTTTTCCATCGCCTGAATCTGCGTTTCGAATACGGGATTGGGCTGGCGTTCGGTTTCGGGCTGCGGCGGCGGGGTCGGGTCGCAGGCGGTCAAAATCAAAGCAAGTGGAATCAGGGTCCATTTCATGGTGCATCCTCCAATAAGCCAGTGGGCAGGCCATCGATGCTGGCCTGGTTTTTCTCGCGCCAGTAATCCAGCAGGCCGACCGGGCCTTTTTTCTCGGCCCAGCGCGCCAGCGTGTCGCGCTCGCCATCATAGGTATACGTCGGCACGGCATAGCCGCACGAGGTCTGCACCGATTCGACGTCGAGCACGATGATCTGGCGTTCGCCGGGCAGGGCGGGGAAGTGGCGGCGCAGTTCGCTCCATGCGGCGTCCTGCCGGCGCACGGCGCGGCCGCGCCCGTACAGGCGCAGGATCAGCGGGTCGGCGTCGAAGCTGCACCACATCAGCGTCATGCGGCCATCGTGCTTCAGGTGGGCGGCGGTTTCGTTGCCGCTGCCGGTGAGATCGAGATAGGCGACGCAGGTGTCGGACAGCACGCGCAGGCTGTCCATGCCCTTGGGCGACAGGTTGAGGCGGCTGTCGGCGGTGCCGGTTGCGGTGAAGAACAGCTTCTGCGCAGCGATGAAGGCGCGGTGCCTAGCATCGAGTTCGGGATAGAAGCGCGCCATCAGTTGATCTGTTTCTTGAGGAATTCGGTGAGGATGCGCAGGCGCATCACGCTGTCGTTCATTTCCAGCAGGCTTTGCTTGATGCCGAGCTTGAGCGGCAGCACTTCGGACAGCCGGTAGCCGACCCACACGGCGTTGTCGAACGCGTGCGGCGCGGGGAAATGCGCATCGCCGTATTCGTCGACGATGTGACGCAGGATTTCGACGGCGAGTTCGAGGTCGCCGGGAACGGCGGCGGCGGCCTCGCTGCTGACCGCCTCCACGCTGCCGATGAGCAGGCCGCCGGGCTCGGCGCGGGTGCTGCGGATGACGAAGCGCTCCTCTGCCTGCGTGTCGATGTGCAGGATGCCGGTCTGCGGCATGTCCCAGTCGGTGACATGCACGCGGGTGCCGACGGCGTGGGGGACGGCGGGGGTGCCGGTCTCCGAGCCTTCGCGGATGGCGCAGATGCCGAACGGCGCGTTGTCGGCGATGGCCTGCTTGACCATGTCGAGATAGCGCTGCTCGAAGATGCGCAGCGGCAGCCGGCCGCCGGGGAAGACGACGGTATTGAGCGGGAACAGCGGCAGCGTATAGGGCTTGGATGCGCCGCTCACCGCGCGTCTCCCCAGCGCGCCATCAGCTGGTGCTGGATGCCCAGCTGATCGAGGATGCGCGCGACGATGAAGTCGACGATGGCTTCGACCGATTGCGGCCGGTGGTAAAACCCGGGGTTGGCGGGCAGGATCACTGCATTCATCCGCGACAGCGTCAGCATGTTTTCCAGGTGCAGGGTGGAAAACGGCGCTTCGCGCGGCACCAGGATCAGCTTCTTCTGCTCCTTCAGCATCACGTCGGCGGCGCGCTCGATCAGGTTGTCGGACATGCCGTGGGCGATGGCGGCGAGCGTGCCCATCGAACACGGGCACACCACCATCGCATCGGCCGGATTGGAGCCGGAGGCGACCGGCGCATTCCAGTCGTCGCGGCCGAACACGCGCAACTGGCCGTCGCGTGCATTCAGGCTGCCGGCCAGCTGCTTTTCGAGATCGCTGGCGCGCGCGGGCAGCGCCACCCCGAGTTCCTGCTTGGCGACGATGTGGGCGGCCTGCGAGACCAGCAGGTACACGCGCACCTCGGCCGAGAGCAGGCATTCGAGCAGACGCAGGCCATAGGCCATGCCGGATGCGCCGGACAGCGCCAGGGTTACGGTATTGACGGGGGGATGCATGTCGCGGATTGTCGCGCGGATGGCGCGGGACGGGCAAGCAGACGCGCCACGACGACGCCGTTCACCGCGCCGAAAACCAGGGCGGCGGCGGCAAACACCGGCAGCAGTTTGAGCAAAGCCGCGCCCGGCAACAGCCACCACCCGGCCAGCGCAAGTTGTCCGCCGATGTGGCCGAAGGCCGCGAGCACCGACAGGCTGACCGGGCCGAAATAACGGCCGGGCAGGTGGCGTGCCAGCGCCAGGACGGCCAGGCTAACGAGCGCGCCGGCAGCCGACAGCCAGAATCCCGGCGCGAACAGGCTGCCCAGCAGCAGGCCGCCGGCCAGCACGCGCAGGGCGGACACCCAGGCGGCTGCGCGCCAGCCGTATTGCAGCAGCACCAGCAGGATGACGATGTTGGCCAGCCCCGGTTTCACCCCGGGAACGGGGCTGGGGATCGCCGCTTCGGCGAGCGTGAGTCCGATCGCCAGCGCCGCCAGCCGTGCAATGCGGCGGTCGTCGGCCGTGACCGGCAGCTCGATATTGATCCGAAACGAACCGTCTTGACGAGCGCAGCTACGCCTTGCATGGGCTGGCCGTTCACAAGCTGCACGGCGTTTCGGATCAATGAGCATTAAGGCGGCCTGTTGTTGATGGGAAACTCAAGTTTCCCATCAATAACCGAGCGTGTCATAGGCAGCGGTGCGGCCGCGGATTTCGAGGCTGACCTGATTCGGCAGGCACAGCGCCGCCTGGCCGGACTGCGTGAGCCAGCCCTGCTTTACGCACAGCTGGCGCGGCGACGGGTCAGCTGCCACGCGGGCGCGGCCGGGCTCGATTTCGATCCGCGTGGCGCCGAGTGGGCCGTCGACGGAATAGGTTTGCGCGTGGGTGAGCGCGGTGGTTTTCACCACCTGGCCGGCGGCGCGTATGACGGCGGTATCGCCGCGCTCACCGCCCCAGGCAAACATGGTCAGCCCGATGACGAAGCCGGCCCCTGCCAGCAACACAAGCGCATCGCCGGTCCGCAACGTGGTCATCAGCTGAGTTCGCGGTGGCGCACCAGCACCTGCTCGCGTTCGCGGAAGGCGGCGGCCAGCGTTTCGGCGAAGTAGACGCTGCGGTGCTGGCCGCCGGTGCAGCCGATGGCCACCGTCAGATAGGCGCGATGGTCGCGGATGAAGCACGGCAGCCAGTTTTCGACGAAGCCGCGGATGTCGGCCAAGAGCGCCATGGCGTTGGGGCTGGATTCGATGTAATCCTTCACCGGCTGGTCGCAGCCGGTGAGCGGCTTGAGTTCGGCGACATAGTGCGGGTTGGGCAGGCAGCGCACGTCGAACACCAGGTCGGCATCCAGCGGAATCCCGTGCTTGAAGCCGAAGGACTCAAACAGCAGGGTGATGCGCGAACGGTCCTGCCCGATCAGGTCCTTGATCCACATCCGCAGCGCCGCGGCGGAAAGATCGCTGGTATCGATGCGGTGCGCCAGCAATGCGATGTCGCCGAGCATCTCGCGTTCGAGCTGGATGGCTTCCTGCAGCGACACGCTGTCGCTGGAGAGCGGGTGGCGCCGCCGCGTTTCGGAAAAGCGTTTGACCAGGGTCAGCGTCTTCGCTTCGAGGAAGATTACCCTGAGGTCGGCGCCCTGTTCGCGCAGGGACTCGGTGACTTCCGGCAGTTGCGAAAAACTCGCGCTGCTGCGCGCGTCGATGGCAATCGCGATGCGCGTATGGCCCTCATGCTTCAGATAGTCGACCAGGGGCTGCAGCATGGCCAGCGGCAGGTTGTCGACGCAGTAGAAGCCGATATCCTCCAGCACCGCGATGGCGATGCTTTTGCCGGAACCCGACAGTCCCGAGACCAGAACGATCTGCATCAGTGGTCTCCGTCGATGGCTGCCTGCTGGCGCTTGATGAACTGTTCGAGCGGGTTGATGCCGCGCCGTTTGAGAAGGTGGTTGCGCACCGCCACTTCGACCAGTACGGCGAGGTTGCGGCCGGCGGCAACCGGGATGCGCACCTTGGGAATCGCGACGCCGAGGATGGTTTCGGTGGAGGCCACCATGTCGAGCCGGTTGAGCCCGACTTCGCCGATTTCGTGCGGATGCACCAGCTCGACGATGAGCTTGAGATTCTTTTGCGGCTTGACCGCCATTTCGCCGAACAGGAAGCGGATATTGAGAATGCCCAGGCCGCGCACTTCGAGGAAGTCGCGAATCAGCGGCGGGCAGATGCCTTCCAGCGTATCGGGGGCGACATGCTTGAGGTCGACCACGTCGTCTGCGACCAGCCGGTGGCCGCGCGTGATGAGTTCCAGCGCCAGCTCGCTTTTGCCGACGCCGGCATCGCCCTTGAGCAGGACGCCGGTGCCGAGGACTTCCAGGAACACCCCGTGCATCGAGGTGGCCTCGGCCAGGCTTTGCGTCAGGTAGTGTCCCAGGTAGGACATCAGGGTGGGACTCGCGAGCGTCGACGTGAACAGCGGGGTGTCGGTGCGTTCGGCGCCGTCGAGCAGGGTCGCCGGCACGGCTTCACCATTGGAGACGATGATGGCTGCGAGTTCGGTCGAAAACAGGTGGTCGATCGCGTCCTGCAGGCCCGGCCCGGACAGTCCGCGCAGATAGTCCATTTCGGCGCAACCCAGCACCTGCACCCGGTTCGGGTGGACAAAATTCAGGTGGCCGATCAGCGCCAGGGCCGGCTTCTGGATGGTTTCGGAAGACAGGATGCGCTGACCGCCCTTGCGCCCGGCCACCCATTGCAGATCGATTTGTTCCGCCATGTCGCGGAACAGGGTCTCGACCGAAACGTGGCTTGGATGCTCCATGCGCGGGGCAGCGCGCCTAACCCGACCATGCGCCGAGCAGCGCAATCAGTTCGGCAGGGCTGGCGGCGTTGTGCATCTGCGTGCGCATGGCTTCGTCGCCGAACAGCTGGGCCAGTTCGCCGAGAATCTGCAGATGGCGTTCGTTGGCATCCTTGGGAACCAGCAGGATGAAACACAGCGTGACCGGCTGGTTGTCGGGGGCATCGAACTCGAGCGGGGTTTTCAGACGGTAAAACGCGCCGCAGGCATCTTTCAGTCCCTTGATCCGGCCGTGCGGAATGGCAATGCCGTAGCCGAGCGCGGTCGAGCCCAGGCGTTCGCGCTCGAACAGGCTGGTGAAAATGTCGGTGGCTTTGAGTCCGTGGGTCTGGGCGAACAGTTCGGCTGCATGTTCGAACAGTTTTTTCTTGCTGGAGAAGTTCAGGTCCAGCAGGGTGGTGTCGGGAGTGAGGAGGGGGGCGATTAGGTTCATGCCGGTTGCAAAGCCGGGAAAAGGATCCGGCGCGTGCAAATTATACGCCCGGAGCGTCTCCGGGCTGCCCTGATCAGAAAGGACTACGTCAGGCGGTACTCTCGGTTGTTTGATGCTTCAGGCCGCCGCTGTCCTGGTGGACATCCGTGGTCTTTTCCTTGTGCCTGACGATCTGGCGATCCAGTTTGTCGGCCAGCAGATCGATTGCCGCATACATGTTGCCGTCCTCGCAGTGGGCGTGGAAATCGTGGCCCTTGACGTGCAGGGTGGCTTCCGCTTTGTGCACCAGCTTGTCCACCTGCATGATCACGTTCATGTTGATGACGTGGTCGAAGTGGCGTTTGACGCGGTCGAGTTTCTCGGAAACGTAATCGCGGATGGCTGGGGTCACTTCCAGGTGGTGACCGGAAATCGTCAAATTCATAGAGCCTCCTTTGTCTGCTGAAACTGAAAACCGACTTCTTGTCCTGCTTTCAGGGGCGATCTATTGCGCCCGATTTCATTGTGAGACGAAAGCAGAGCGCATTCAAGCGGGGCCGCGGCGTTTTCTTGCGGCTGTTTCTGAAAAGCCTTTGCGATCAAAGTGCACGGCGCATGTTGGCGGGCGGAATCTGCAGCGATTCGCGGTATTTGGCGACCGTGCGGCGCGCCACCACGATGCCCTGCTGGCCGAGCACTTCGGCCAGCTGGCCGTCGGACAGCGGTTTCTTGCCGCTTTCTGCGGCGATCAGCTGCTTGATCAGTGCGCGGATGGCAGTCGAGGAACAGGCGCCGCCGTTGTCGGTGGAGACATGGCTGCCGAAAAAGTACTTCAGCTCGTACAGGCCGCGCGGCGTCATCATGTATTTTTGCGTGGTGACGCGCGAAATGGTCGATTCGTGCAGCTCCACCGCGTCGGCGATTTCGCGCAGCACCAGCGGCCGCATCGCCACCTCGCCGTGCTCGAAAAAATGCTTCTGGCGGTCGACGATGGCTTGCGAGACGCGCAGGATGGTGTCGAAGCGCTGCTGGACGTTCTTGATCAGCCAGCGTGCTTCCTGCAACTGGCTGGCAAGCTGGCTGCCGCCGTTTTCGCGATGACGCGCCAGGATGTCGGCATAGACGCGATTGACCCGCAGCTTGGGCATCGCATCGGCGTTGAGGCTGGCGATCCACATGCCCTTGACCTTGCGCACATATACGTCGGGAATGACGTAGTGCGTTTCGTCCACGCCGAAGGCCGCACCCGGGCGCGGGTTCAGCGACAGGATCAGGGTGCGCGCGGCACGCAGGGCGGCGTCGTCGATCGCGAGAATCTTTTTCAGCTTGCCGACATCGCGCGCGGCCAGCAGATCGAGATAATGCGCGGTCAAGCGCATGGCGGCGTCGCGCGCCGGGGTGTCGGGCGGCAGGGCGCGCAATTGCAGGGTCAGGCATTCGGCCAGGTTGCGCGCGCCGACGCCGGTCGGGTCCATGTTTTGCAGGTGCTTGAGCGCGGTATCGACTTCTTCCGGCTCGAGCTCATCGAGTTCGGTCTGCAGGCTGGCGGTGATGTCCTCCAGCGGCTGGGTCAGGAAGCCGGAGTCGTCGAGGTCGTCGATCAGCGCGGCGACCAGGGTGCGGTCGCGCAGGGTCAGCGGGCTGACGATCAGCTGGTTCAGCAGGTGTTCGCGCAGGGTCGCGCCCGAAACCGAGCCCTGCGCGTAGTCGCTGTCTTCGTCATCGCCGCCCGCCGTGCTGTAGTCGTTCCAGTCGGCATCGTCCAGCGCGGTGGCCGGCTCGGATTCGGCTTGCTCGGGCTGCGGCGTTTCCGTGCTCTGCGCTTCGGCCTCGGCCGTATGGGCCGGCGCCTCGGCCGCAGCAAAGCCGGCCTCGTCTTCGTCTTCGCGTTCCAGCAGCGGATTGTCCTGCAGGATCTGTTCCAGCTCCTGGTTCAGTTCAAGCGTCGACAGCTGCAGCAGCCGGATCGACTGTTGCAGCTGTGGCGTCAGGGTAAGGTGCTGGCCTAGCTTGAGTTGAAGACTGTGTTTCATGGGACTTGAATACGGCAAAAATCGTGCCGACTTGAATCAAGTGTAGTCGATTTGCCGTTGCTGTCCGTGCTTACAGGCGGAAATTTTCACCCAGATAGACCTTGCGCGCGCTGTCGTCCTGGATGATGAGGTCGGGCGTGCCGGCGATCAGCACGCGGCCTTCATTGATGATGTAGGCGCGGTCGCAAATGCCCAGGGTTTCGCGCACGTTGTGGTCGGTGATGAGCACGCCGATGTCGCGTTCGATCAGGAAATGCACCAGTTTCTGGATGTCGAGCACCGCAATGGGATCGATCCCGGCGAACGGCTCGTCGAGCAGGATGAAGCGCGGGTTGATCGCCAGCGCGCGGGCGATTTCAACGCGGCGACGTTCGCCGCCGGACAGGCTGATGGCGGCCGCATCGCGCAGGTGGGCAATGTGCAGGTCTTCCAACAGGTTGTTGAGATGCTCCTCGAGTTCGTCCCTGCCGTAAGGTTTGAACTCGAGAATGGCGCGGATGTTTTCCTCCACCGTCATCTTGCGGAAAATCGACGGCTCCTGCGGCAGGTAGGCCAGGCCCAGCCGTGCGCGCTGGTGTATCGCCATGTGGGTCAGGTCGTGCGTGTCCATCCGGACGCTGCCGCCGTCTGCGGCTACCAGCCCCACCACCATGTAAAAACAGGTGGTCTTGCCGGCGCCGTTGGGGCCGAGCAGGCCGACGACCTCGCCGCTTTTGACCTCGAACGACACGTCGTGCACCACCGTGCGTTTTCCGTAAACCTTGCGCAGGCCCTGGGCTGTAATCTGGCTCATGGTTGTGCGGGCTGGGTACGCGGTTTCGGACGGATGACGGCGCGCACCCGGCCGGCCGGCGTTTTTGCACCGGGCTGGCCGACGACCTTGTAGAACTCGGTGTTGGCGTTGTACGAAATCTGCTCGCCGCGCAGTTCGTCGCCGTTACGCCGCAGACGTGCCTGGCCAATCAGTTCGAGCTGGCTGTTGACGCTGTCGTACTCGATGCGGCTGGCGAACCCCTCGATGAATTCGTCGCGGCCATCGACCTTCTGGCGGAATGCCACGGGGCGGCCGGTGGCGACGACCTTGTCGAGTCCGCCCCCGGTTTGCGTCACCTGCACGCGATCGGCGCGCAGCATCAGGGTGCCCTGGCTGAGGATGACATTGCCCTCGTAGACGCTGACCTTGCGGATGTCGTCGAGGGTGACCGTATCCGCCTCGAGATTGACCGGCTTGTCGCGGTCGGCTTTTTCGGCGTGGGCGGGCGAGGCCAGCAGCGCGGCACACAGCACTGCATAAAAACCTGATTTCAATGTTTGCATGGGATGAGTGATTGCTTAGCCTTTTCCGGAAATATAACGGGCCTGCACCCGTCCAGTCAGTTTGATGACCCGTTGCCGGGCATCGTATTCCATGGCGCCCGCGCGCAAAACCAGGGTGTCGTCGCGAATGTCGACCGCGCCCGGTGCGCGCAGCAGGTCGCGCTCGGGATATACCAGCAGCTGCGCCGTGCGCAGGGTCATGGCGGATTGTCCGGGGCGGGCGGCGCGTTCCACGACGACCCCCTCGCGCAGAACCACCTCGTTGCCGTCGGATGAAACCGTGGCCAGACGAGCCGCCGCGCTCACTTCGCCGGTTTCGGCGTCGAGCTGGACGAAGCGCGGCGACTCCAGCTCGGTGAGCTCGCTGCCGGAATAATGCTTCAGTCTTTTCGCAGACAGGCGGTAGTGCGGCTTGCCTTCCGGATCGGTGCGCAGCGCATTGAAATTTTCCATGATGCCTTCGGGATCGGTTTGGGCTGCCTGGCTGCCGTTGGCCGTCACCTGCACCGAGCGCTCGATCCAGAAGCTGAGCGCAGCCAGCAGCAGCAGAATTGCCAGCGGCAGCCACAACGAGCCTCGCGTGATCATGCCATCCCCGGGCAGGCGATGTTCAGCGGAAGCACGGTCATTTCAGATAAGGCGCCAGTGCCGCGTCCAGCGTGCCCTGCACCCGCATCAGGAATTCGCAGGCTTCGCGCACTGCGCCGTGTCCGGCTTCGCGCGTGGTGGTGTAATGGCTGTGTGCCTTCACCAGCTCGGGCGCGGCAGGCACGGTGATCGCCAGGCCGGCGCGCCGCATCACCGGCAGGTCGACCACGTCATCGCCCATGTAGGCGGTGGCTTCGCATTCGATATTCAGTTCGCGGCACAGCGCTTCGTACACGGTCAGCTTGTCGTGTGCGCCTTGGTGGATGATCTCGATGCCGAGATTCCTGGCGCGATGTTCCACCACGCGCGAACTGCGCCCGGTGATGATGGCGAGTTCGACGCCGCTGCCCTTGAGCATTTTAAGACCGTGGCCGTCGAGCGAATTGAAGCCCTTGTATTCCTGTCCGTCGTCGGCCAGGAACAGGGTGCCGTCGGTCATCACGCCGTCGACGTCGAAGGCGATCAGGCGGATTTTCTGCGCGCGGGCGATCAGGTTAGCCGTCATCACACCACCCCCGCTTTCAGCAGGTCGTGCATGTTGAGGGCACCCACCAGGGTGTTGTCGGCGTCGACCACCAGCAGGCCGTTGATTTTCAGGGTTTCCATTTTTTCCACTGCCGCCACGGCAAGCTCGTCCGCGCGGATCGTCTTCGGGTTCGGGGTCATCAGGTCGGCGATCTTCGCCTGCTGCAGATCGAGTGCATGCTCCAGCGCGCGGCGCAGGTCGCCGTCGGTGAAGAGGCCGACCACGCGGCCGGCGGCGTCGACCACGGCGGTCATGCCAAGTCCCTTCTTCGTCATTTCGAACAGGGCGGCCTTGAGCGTGGCGTCGCGCTCGACCCGGGGCAAGGCATCGCCGGCGTGCATGACGTCGCTCACATGGACCAGCAGGCGCCGCCCGAGGCTGCCGCCGGGGTGGGTGCGGGCAAAGTCGTCGGCCGAAAAGCCGCGCGCATCGAGCAACGCCACCGCCAGCGCGTCGCCCAGCGCGAGCGCCGCCGTGGTGCTGGCGGTGGGCGCCAGGTTGAGGGGGCAGGCTTCCTTGTCGACTGCGGCATTGAGGTGGGCGTCGGCCTCGCGCGCCAGGGTCGAGTTGGGGTTGCCGGTCATCGCGATGAGCTTGGCGCCGCGCCGCTTGATGAGCGGCACGATGCTGACGATTTCGCTGCTCTCGCCCGAGTTCGACAGCGCCAGCACCACGTCGTCGTGCGCGATCATGCCGAGGTCGCCGTGGCTGGCTTCGCCCGGGTGCATGAAAAACGACGGCGTACCGGTGGACGCCAGGGTGGCTGCAATCTTGCCGCCGACGTGCCCCGACTTGCCCATGCCCGACACCACGACGCGACCCTTGCACGCCAGGACCAAGTGCACGGCGTCGGCAAAGCCGGCATCGAGACGGGTGGAGAGGGTGCGCAGGGCGTCGGCTTCGATGTCGAGCACCTGGCGTGCAAGCGCGAGCAAATGTTCGGAGGAAGTGGGTTGGGGTCGCATGGTCGGCAAGTATACTAAAGGCTGATCTTTCGACCGCTTTTTCCCTGATGCACAGCAGCCTCCAGCTTGTCCTGATTTTGCTTGCGGTCGCCGTGCTGGTGACTGCCGCCGCGCGCGCCCTGCGCCTGCCGACCATGCTCGGCTATCTGGTGACCGGGATTGCCATCGGTCCCTACGCGCTGGGCTGGATCCCGGACAGCGAGGAAGCGCGCTACCTGGCCGAGTTCGGCGTGGTGTTCCTGATGTTTTCCATCGGCCTGGAGTTCAGCCTGCCACGCCTGATGACCATGCGGACGACGGTGTTCGGCTTCGGCGGCGCGCAGGTCGTGCTGACCATTGCGCTCACCACGGCCATCGCCTGGCTGCTCGATCTGCCGCTGCTGGCGGCCCTGGCGCTGGGCGGCATCATGTCGATGTCGTCCACCGCCATCGTGTCGAAACTGCTGGCCGAACGGCTGGAAATCCAGACCCCGCACGGGCGCCAGATTTTCGGCGCGCTGCTGTTCCAGGATCTGGCGGTGGTGCCGCTGCTGATCCTGATTCCGGCCTTCGCCCAGGAATCGGATGCGATGGCGGCCATCCTCGGGCTCGCCATGTTCAAGGCCGTGGTGGTGCTGGGTTTCCTGCTGTTCGTCGGCCAGCGCATGATGCGTCCGTGGTTCCAGTGGGTGGCCGGACGCAAGTCGCCCGAATTGTTCACGCTCAATCTGCTGCTGTTCACCCTGGGACTGGCCTTTTTCACCGAGAGCGCCGGCCTGTCGCTGGCGCTCGGCGCCTTCCTCGCCGGCATGCTGATCTCCGAGACCGAATACCGCTATCAGGTGGAAGACGACATCAAGCCTTTCCGCGATGTGCTGCTGGGACTGTTCTTCGTCACCATCGGCATGCGGCTCGACCTGATGCAGGTGATGTTGAACTGGGGCGATGTGCTGTTGCTGGTGGCGGCCATCGTCATCGGCAAGACCTTGCTGGTGAGCGGTCTGGCGCTGGCTTTCGGCAGCGCCAGACCGACCGCGGTGCGCGCCGCGCTGGGGCTGGCACAGGCAGGCGAATTCGGCTTCGTGCTGCTGGCGCAGGCGGCCGACCTGAAGCTGCTGGGCGCCGAGATCACCCAGCCGGTGCTGGCGGCGATGGTGGTGTCGATGCTGATCGCGCCGCTGCTGATCCATCGCATGGACGCGATCACCCGCCTGATTGCCGGCAGCGAATGGGCCGGGCGCGCCAAGGAAGTGCACGACATCGCCGTCAAGACCTTCGGCAAGGCCCAGCACGTGATCGTTTGCGGCTACGGCCGCAGCGGCCAGAACCTGGCGCGCCTGCTGGAGGCCGAGGGCATCAGCTTCGTTGCACTCGACGCCGACCCCGAGCGCATTCGTGCGGTGGCGGCGTCCGGCGTGTCCGTGGTGTACGGCGACGCCAGCCGCCGCGAAGTGCTGGTCGCCGCCGGCCTGTCCCGTGCGCAGGCCATCGTGGTGACCTACTCCGACCTGCCTTCCAGCATGGCCATCCTGCGCCACGTGCGCGAACTGCGGCCGGATCTGCCCGTGGTGGTGCGCACCATCGACGATACCCACATCGACGAACTGAAAGCGGCGGGCGCGGCCGAAGTCGTGTCCGAGGTGATGGAGGGCTCGCTGATGCTGGCGTCGCACGCGCTGATGCTGCTGGGCGTGCCGCTCTCCCAGGTGCTGAAGCGGATCCGCGAGGTGCGCGAAACGCGCTACGCCATGATGCGCGGCTTTTTCCGTGGCGCCTCTGACGCCGACGACGAGTTGGACCAGCGCGCCCAGCCGCGCCTGCATACCGTGCTGATCACGCAGGGCGCAGCCGCGGCCGGGCACAGCCTGGAAAGCCTGGCGCTCGACGAATTGCTGGTGGAAGTGGTGGCGATCCGCCGTCAGGGAATCAAGGGCGTCGATCCGCAGCCCGACACCGAAGTTCGGGTGGGCGACGTGCTGGTGCTGCGCGGCGCCGCCGATGGCCTGGCGGCGGCGGAGTTCAGGGTGCTGCAGGGTTAGCTTGCCTGACTTGCAGCTTTAAGGCGCCTTGCAAACCACGTAGAAGGTGGCGCCATCATCGACATAATTATCGGCCGGAGTGGCACCTGCTGTTGTGCCGGTGGCTGCACGTACGACACCGGTGTCCGATGCGCCATCGTCGAACTGCGTGTCAATTGCCTGCGCGATCTTGGCGGGCAAGTTGTTGGAACAAACAACGATGCCCGGAATTCCGAATGCCCCGTTCTGCACACCCGTTACGCCAGAGGCTGCATTGGGCGGTGTCGTGTTGTCGGTGACAGCGCCACCAATCAATCCTGCGCGGCGCAGGTGCAACCAGAATTGGCGGGATTCATCCGCTGCGGTTGCAGTGTTGTAGTTACCCGCAATAATGCCATCGCCGAGGGTTCCCGAACTTGGTGTTGGTGCTGTTATGGTCCAACGGGCCGCCGCACCGGCATCGTCGCCTGGCAGCGCGCGATAACGGTCCTGATATAGGTTAATCGCGGCAGTCATCGACTGGAAGTCATTGGCTACGTTGCGGATGCGGCCTTGGGTGATCAGTTCCTGTCCCTTTAGAATGCCGCCGAGCAGCAAACCGATGATGACCAGAACAATGGCGATCTCAATCAGGGTAAAGCCCGACTGGCGCCGCGGGAAGCAGGGTTGATGCATGATTTGGATCTCCGGTTGTTCTTGTCTGATGCCCAACCTGCAAAATACATGCCACCATTGTTTGGATTGTAACTTGATGATATTTAATATAAAAATACGGTTAATTTGGCTCGATTCAAACCCGTTTCGATGAGAACACGACACCGGTGCCGGATTTACGACAATTGGGTTATCGGTGGACGGGCTCACTCGTGTGCTCCATTTCCCGCGCAGAATGCCGATAGCCGTGTCATGCTGAGCTTTTCCTGCTTCCACCCTGTTTCCCCGATATGACTGAACACACCGAGACGGCGCCACGGCTGACGTCGCTGACTGCCCGGTTCTCGCGCGTGATGCCCGGGCGCTGGCTGGCCCTGATGCTCCTGGCCCTGCATGCTGCCGTTGTGTTTGAAGCCGATGCGGCGCTGGCGCGTGCCTTCCTGCTGGCGCATTACGGGCTGTTCCTGCTGTGGCAGCCGCTGGTGCGCAGCGAGGCGCGCATCGAACCGCGGCTCGCGCTGCCGGTGTTTGCCATGGCGGCGCTGCTGGTGCTCGCGGACAGCACCTGGGTGATGGCGCTGTGGCTGGCGATCCTGGCGGGACTGGTGGGGGCCGTGGCCACGTCGCAAAACGAACGCAACCCGCGGCTGGCCTATCTGCTCGCGCTGGCCTATCTGCTTTCCCTGCTGCTGGCCTGGGTGCTGCCCCAGAGCCTGGGGGACGCCGCGCTTCCCGATGCGCTGCAGGCGGCGGTTCGCTATGGCCTGCCGCTGCTGCCGCTGGTGATTCTGTTTCTGCCCGCCACCCGCCAGCGCGGCGCCTCATCTACGCTGGATTTCATCTATGGCCTCATGCTGTCTTTGCTCATCATGGTGGTGGCGCTGGGTGCCTTTGCCGTGGTGGCCGTGGCCAAGGTGAGCTACGCCTGGGCGCTGGTGCAGACCCTGCTGGGGATGGCGACCCTGCTGCTGGCGCTGTCGTGGCTGTGGAATCCGCGCGCCGGCTTTGGCGGGCTGGGGCAGGTCACCTCGCGTTATCTGCTGTCGGTGGGCCTGCCGTTCGAAGGCTGGGCGCAGCGGCTGGCCACCCTGGCCGAGCGCGAGCGCGACCCGGAATCCTTCGTACGCGACGCCTTGTCCGACCTGCACGAACTGACCTGGATCCGCGGCGGCCGCTGGCAGGCGGCGCGCGGCGAGGGGACGTTCGGCGAGCCCGCCGAACATGCCCTCACCCACGCCTTTCACGGCCTGACCCTGACCTGGCAATCGCCCCGTCCGCTTACCCCCGCGCTGGCGCTGCATGTGCGGCTGCTGTCGCAACTGCTGGGCTATTTCTATGCCGCCAAGGTGCGCGAGCAGACCTTGCGCGAACAGGCCTACAGCCAGGCGATTCACGATACCGGCGCGCGCCTGACGCACGATGTGAAGAACATCCTGCAGTCGATGAAAACCCTGCTCGCCGCGGCCGACACGTCCACCCCCGAGGACAGCGAGCGTCTGCTCGCCTTGATGAAGCGCCAGCTGCCGCAGTTGGCGTCGCGCCTGTCGCAAACTGTCGATAAGCTCAAGCAGCCGGCCGAAATGGATGCCGCGCATATTACTGCGCAAGCGTGGTGGGCGGCCCTGCAGACGCGCTACGAACACGACGACGTGACGTTTCTCGCCGACGCGGTCGACGACACGCCCCTGCCGCAGGATCTGTTCGACAGCGTCGCCGACAACCTCTTGACCAATGCGCTGCGCAAGCGCCAGCGCGAGCCGGGCATTGCCGTGGAAGCCCGCTTGACTCTGCATCCCATGGTGAGCCTGGCGGTGAGCGACAGCGGCGCGCCGGCGCCCGAACACGTGGCGCGCAATCTGTTCCTGAGCCCGGTGGCGTCGGATTTCGGTCTGGGGGTGGGGTTGTACCAGGCCGCGCGGCAGGCGGCACGGTCGGGATTCCGGCTGGAGCTGCCCGACAATCAGGAGGGGCGGGTGACGTTCCGGCTGCAGGCTACGGACAGCCGCCCACAGGACACACCCGATTGACGATCACGTTAGGATGTAGCCAGACTACAAGATCGTCGAAGTTTTGATCCGGCGCACGGCTGATGAAGCCCTCTGAGTTACAAGGGGCAGCGGAGGATGTCGGCAAGTTTGGGCGCTCATCGGCTGGCACGCTGGCGGCCGCAAGTGGTGTCCCACCGTTCTTGTTTTGTGCGCCGCGTCCGTTGGGTCCGTGGGAGACAATCACCACGGCGACGTCAGTCATGCCGTCACCGCTGCAAGTGGAGCTCTTGTGCACATCGAGATTGCCAGGGGTTGCTGAGCTGAATCCGGAGACGTTTTCTGTGAAGTCTTTGGAGACTGCATAGGTATAGCGACTTCCCCATGCGTCGGCTTCATCAACGCCAAGCGTGCGCCATGGCAAGCCGCCACGGATACGCAAGCACTTGTTATTTCCATCTCTTCCGCCTTCGTAGCCATCGCCACCGTCTGGGCACGGTAAATAATGTATTCCTAGCGGTCGGCTCATGGCGTAGCCAAGCAATGCATCTTGGATTGCACGCATGTCGGTACGCGTTTCCGCGATCCGCCGCGCCTGAATCTGCGCCGACAGCGGCATGGCCAGCCCGCCAATCAGAATGGTGATGATGACCAACACGATGGCCATCTCGATCAGGGTAAAACCGCGCTGGACCGTCATGGTGCGGCATCCTTCACAATGGGTTCGGCCGGAGCGGGGCGGGGGCGCAGCACTTGATAGGGTTCGTACACTTTGCCGTCGGCACGGATCTGGCCCGGTTTCAGGCCTGATACGCTGGATCCATCGAGCTGCGGCTTGCCGTCGACCCAGCGTGTGGTCTTGCCGTCGGAGCGGATCACCATGCCGTCAAACCGCAGGGGCGCCGGCGCGCCATCGGGCGATCCGCTTTTGTTTTTGCCGGCGAGCTGCGTGACGTTGTGGGTGCGCGCGGCTTCGAGTTGGGCGCGCTGGTCGGGGGTGTAGAACAGGCGCCCGGGGTCGGCGGTCGCCGCAAACCCTGAACCACAGAGGCACAGAGACACAGAGAAAATCCATACAGAACAGGCGTAGGCCATCCTGCGCCTGTTGGGGTTGTTTTTCTCCCTGCCTCTGTGCCTCTGTGGTGAACAGGTTTTCATCGCACTTCCTCGGTCGCTGTCGCCACGGTAAACCACAGCAGTTCACATTCTGCCTGCAGGCGCGGCTGGTTGATCGCTTCAAACGAGGCACTGCCCAGCCGCGACAGGCGGCAGCCATGAACGCGGAATATCCCGGGGGCGCGGGCTTTGAGCGCGGCCAGAAAGCGCGGCAGATCGGTTTCCACCAGCAGCGGCAGGGTCAGGAACATGGCCGTCTGGCCCAGCGGCAGACCCTGTGCGAGTGCGGGATCGGTCGCGGCGCGCGGGGTCAGCCGGTATTCCAGCCCTGCCAGCCCGACCTCGCGGTTGGCCAGTTGCACGGCTTCGATCCAGGCCAGCCGGTCCTCGGCGCCGACAAAGCCGCGCCCGGCGAGCGTCTGGTATTCGGCCAGGTGGGTGTCGATGAGACGCTGCTGCTGGCGGCTGCGATCAAGCTGCTGCCGGGCCGCATTGAGTGCGGCTTGCTGTTGCAGCCGGGCGGCCTGGGCGCCGAGCGCCTGCTGCCGGCTCCACATGACGCCGATGCCGGCAAGCAGCAGCGCAGCCAGTACCAGGATCAGCGACAGCTTGAGCACGGCGAAAGGGGGGCGCGTCATGGCGTGGCCTCGCGATAGCCCAGCTCGATACTGAAGCGGGCAACCGGGTCTGCGGACGAATTGCCGCTCAGCGTTTTGCCTGTCAGGGTGCTGCTGGAGTCGGCATTCACCGGGCTGGTGCGCAAGCGCACGTCGTGCAGCGAAGGCACGGTGCGCAGGGTTTGCATGAAGTGTTCGATGCGCTGCATGGCCGCGCGGTAATTGCCGTCGAACGGGATCAGGGCGGCGTCCAGCGTGATCGTCACGTTGCCCGTGGGCTTCAGCGTGTCATCCGCCCAGACGAAATTTTCCAGCACGATCCCAGGGGAAGCGTCCAAGGCCTGGCTGACGGCGACAAGCAGCGCGGTGACATTGGGCTGGCCGGCCAGATGGCGGGAAAGCGAAACCGTTTGCGCCAGCTGTTCGGGGGTGGCGGCCTGCACGGGAAATGTCCGTGCGATGGCCTGATAGCGGGCGTCGAGCTGCTGCTGTTGCTGGGCCATCTGGCGGGTCTGGTCGTTCAGGTCCTGCGCATGCAACCAGTAAGCCGCCGTGATGCCCAGCCCGACCAGCGCAATGGTGCCGGCGATCGCGTGCAGGCCGCGGCGCCAGCGGAATTCGGTATGGCGTTGCAGCAGTTCGGGGGGCGCCAGATTCAGTTGCACGGGTTCCCCGGCAATGGCGGCCAACGGCGCGATTGCCGGGGTGGCAGCCAGGAAGTTGTCCGGAATGCGCAGCGCCCGCCCGAGACTCTGCATGTCGACGAGTCGCGTGCTGAACGCAGGGTCGGCATTGAGCTGCGCCTGCGCGCTGTCGAGCTGTCCGCTGGGATCGAGCAGCAGGACTTGCAGGCGCGCCTCGCGCGGCAGAATGCGCTGGCCGGTGAGATAGAGTTGCGTCTTGGCGATTTCGTCGGCCGCATTGCCCGGCAACTGGGTGGGCGTGTCGCTGCCGATCAGGCGCGAAAAACGCAACAGGCCGTCGTGGTAATAGGACAGCCGCAGGCGACTGTCGAGGCGGTACGCGAGCAGCGTGTGCGGCTCCTGCGGGCGCAGCCTGGCCAGCAGATGCTGGCACGCCAGCGCCAGCGGGGTGATGCCGCAAAGCGGTATGCGTTCGCGGTGCAGCACGCTGAGCCAGGGCGTCAGCCAGTCGGCGTCGGTCAGGGCCGCGAGCAGATAGCGGTCGTCGCGGCGGCCCGTTGTTTCGCGTGTCTGCCGCCATGCCCCGGTGAAGCGGGCATTGCGGAATACCTGCTTGAGTTTGCGCGCCAGCAGTTCGTTGCGCGCGTGTCCCTGAACGTGCGGCAGGATCTCGCTGCGGTAATCCTCATCCACCGTGTCGGCCACCAGCAGCACCGGCAACTGCGCATGCCTGGCCACCACCGCGCGAAATGCAGCCAGCCCCGCTTCGGTGGCGGCAAACTCGCCCAGCCAGTGCATCCGTCCGGGACGCCAGTCGAGCACGCCGATCTGGCGTGGGGTGGCAAGCAGGATCAGGCGGTGATCGAACATCATAGCGGCAGGTTCCCGATCAGGTCGTAAACCGGCAGCAATACCGACACCAGGATGCCGCCGAGCAGAATGCCGAGGATGGCGGTCAGCAGCGGCTCCAGGACCCTGAGGCCGTTTTCGATCGAGTCGAGCACCTCGCGATTATAGAAATACGTCACGTTGTCGAGCGCTTCATCGAGCGCGCCGGTAGTCTCGCCCACGCGCAGCATGCGGATCACCAGCGGCGGAAACAGCGCCAGCGACTGGAAGCTTTCCGACAGCCCGCGCCCGTCGGCAATCTGCTGCCCGGCGCGGCGGATGCCGCTGGCGATCACCCGGTTGCCGGCCACCATTTCGCCCGCCCGCAACGCGTCGAGCACGGTGACCCCGGAGCGGTACATCATCGCCAGCGTGTTGGTGAAGCGCGACAGCACGATCTTCTGCACGATCGGTCCGACGATGGGCAGCCGCAATTGGGTGCGGTCCCACCATTCGCGTCCCGCCTCGGCCTGCCGCACCCACAGCGGCAGGCCGATTCCCAGCGCCAGCATCAGCAGCAGGCCGATCAGCCAGTACGACTGCATCGCATTCGATATCGCCATCAGGATCAGCGTCGGCAGCGGCAGCACCACGCCCATCGTCTCGACCAGGGAGAGCACCTGCGGCACCAGGTACAGCATCAAAAACAGGATGGCGGCGCCGACGACGGCCAGCACCATCGCCGGGTAGATCATCAGCCGTTTTGCCTTGGAGGCGACCTCCTCCTGCCACTTGAGCGATTCGGCCAGGCGATCGAACACTGTATCCAGCAGCCCGGTCTGCTCGCCTGCGCGCACGCTGTGGACGAACACCGCGCCGAACACCGCCGGGTGCGCGGCCAGCGCCTGCGACAGCACCTTGCCGCCCTCCAGGTCTTCCAGCAGCGCGGTCAGCACATCGCGAAAGCCGGGCTTTTCCATGCTGTCGCGCAGGTCGCGCAGACCTTCGAGCAGCGGAATGCCGGCGCGGGTGATATAGCGCATGTGAATGCAGAACGTGACCAGGTCGCGCCGGGTGACGCGTTCGCGGCCGCTGGGCGCATATTGACGCGACAGTTCGGCCAGCGTGATGAGGTCCAGCCCCATGCGCTTCAGGCGCAGTTCGAGGTCGACGTCGTTGACCGCCGACAGCGTACCGCGGACGGTGCGGCCGGTTGGGTCGATGGCGCGGTAGTCGAAGAAGGGCATTAGCCATTACTCCCCGTGGCGCACGTGGAAGATAAAACCTCTCACCACAGAGACACAGAGGCACAGAGAAAGACAGAAAAACCCTGACCACAGGGGAATCATAAGCAAAATCTCCTGATGCCACTTTTCAGTACGGGAACATTGAAATTGAGCAACAGGCCGGTGCGCAATTGAGCCAGTTTCAGATAGGTCAGCAATTGTGCTTCGTGGACTGGCAAGAGCTTTTCCACGGCTTTGAGTTCGAGCACCGGTTGTTTTTCCACGATGACGTCGATCCGATAGCCGCAATCGAGTGAGATGTTTTTGTAAGCCACGGGCAACTCAAGCTGCCGCTGAAAGTGAATCTGCCGTTGGCCGAGTTCATGGCAAAGGCAGGCTTCATAAGCGGATTCGAGCAGCCCTGGTCCGAACGCACGATGAACTTCAATCGCCGCACCGATGACCATGTTGGTCAACGCATTTCTCTGTGTCTCTGTGTCTCTGTGGTTAATGGTTTTGTGGTTCATGGTGTTAAACCCGCCCCGTCAAATCCACCACCCGTGCCACTTCCGCCAGCGAAGTCACGCCATCCAGCACACGCTTGATCCCATCTTCCGCCAGCGGATGGTAGCCATGCTCGAACGCTGCGCGGCGGATTTCGTGGAGCGGCGCGTGGTTGGCGACCAGTTCGTCCAGTTCGGGGTCCATCCGCAACAGTTCGATCAGCGCCAGCCGTCCTCGATAGCCTTTGTTGCTGCACGCCGGGCAGCCGGTGGCACGGTAAATCTGCGGCGGGTTGGCGGGGTCGGTGCCGAGGATGCGCGCCTCGTGCTCGTCCGGCGTGTAGGCCTCCCTGCAGTGCGGGCAGAGCTTGCGCACCAGACGCTGCGCGACGACGCCGATGATGTTGCCGGACAGGATGCCGGGCTGGATGCCGATGTCCATCAGGCGCGGGAACACGCCGAGCGCGGAGTTGGTGTGCAGGGTGGTGAACACCTGGTGGCCGGTCATGGCGGCGCGGAAGGCCATTTCGGCGGTGTCCTTGTCGCGGATTTCGCCGACCAGGATGATGTCGGGGTCCTGCCGCATGATGGAGCGGATGCCGTTGGCGAAATCGAGTTTCAGCGTTTCGTTGACCGAACTCTGGCGCATCATGGTGACCGGGTATTCGACCGGGTCTTCCAGCGTCATGATGTTCACGGTCTCGTTGTTGAGGTGAGACAGCATCGAGTACAGCGTGGTGGTTTTGCCGGAGCCGGTGGGGCCAGTCACGACCAGGATGCCTTCCGGGCGCGCCATCATCAGTTGCAGTTCGCGCAGGGCGTCGTCGGTGAAGCCCATCTGCTCCAGCGGCATGATGGATTTTTCGCGGTCGAGAATGCGCAGCACCAGGTTTTCGCCGTGGATGCCGGGCTGGCTGGATACGCGAAAATCGATCGGGCGGCCGTTCAGCGTGAGCGACATGCGGCCGTCCTGCGGCGCGCGCGTCTCGGCGATGTTCATGCCGGACAACACCTTCAGCCGCACCAGAATGCCCGGCCAGTAGGTCTTGTGCAGGCTGCGGATCTGTTCCAGCACGCCGTCGATGCGGTAGCGGATGCGCAGGAAGGCGTGCTCGGGCTCGAAGTGGATGTCGGAGGACTCGCGCTTCACCGCGTCGGTCAGCAGCGCGCCAACCAGCCGCACCACCGGCTGGGTGTATTCCTCGGTCTCGGGATTGAGGCTGGCGTAATCGACTTCGCCGGTCTCGATCTCGCGCAGGATGCCGTCGAGCGAAAGATCGAAGCCGTAGAACTTGTCGATGCATTCCAGCAGCTGCGCTTCGCTTGCCAGCAGGGTGTCGATTTCGAGCTGGCCGCCGATCGCGGCTTTCAGCTGGTCGAGCGCAACGACGTTGAACATGTCGGTGGTCGCCAGCGTCAGCACGTTGCGAGCGGCGTCGTGGGCGATCGGCAGCAGATGGTGGCGGCGGGCGAATTCCTCGGGCACCAGGTGCAGCGCTTCAGGGTCGGCCACCACCTGGGTGAGGTCGATGCCTTGGCTGCCGAGCGCATTGGCGAGCTGGTCGCGCAGCACCGCCTCGGTCATGAAGCCCAGCGCGACCAGTTGGCGGCCGATCGGCAGGCCGGTCGCCTTCTGTTCCTTCAGGCCGATGCGCAGTTGGTCGAGGGTGATGAGACCCTGCGAGACCAGGGTTTCGCCCATTCTTAATTTTTTGCGGCGTTCCATACTTGTCCGGGCAATTGGAAAAGACCCTTAACCACAGAGGCACAGAGGCACAGAGAAACCCATGCAAATTGGGGTTTTCTCTGTGTCTCTGTGCCTCTGTGGTGAGAGGTTTTCATCGCAATGTTTTAAGTTGCTGCACGCGCGCTTCGGCCTGGGCGCGGTCGAAACGGTGCGCGCCGCCGCCGGCGAGCGCTTTTTCATAGTACGTCAGCGCAGCCGGATATTGGCGCAGCTGGTCGAGGCTGACCGCCAGGTTGAAGGCATAGTCGGCGTTGCCGGGCGCGCCGCGCCAAGCCTCGAAGTAGGCGGCCTGGGCGTCGTGCCAGCGGGACTTGTCGGCGTAGAGGTTGCCCAGGGTCTGGTAGAGCTGCGGGCTGGGATCGCGCTCGATCAGCAGCTTGAGGCGGCTTTCGGCGGCCTGGCTGTCGGTGTTGCCGAGCAGGTCGAGCAGCGCGCCCTGCGCGGCGGCGTTGCGCGGGTCGAGGTCGAGCACCTCGCGATAGAAGCGCTGCGCGTCCGCCTCGCGGTTCTGCACGCTGGCGATCGCCGCCAGCCCCAGCAAGGCATCCACGCTGCGCGTGCGGGCGGCGGCCTGGGTGTAGAGCCGCTGCGCTTCGCTCAGCGCGCCGCGCTGATAGGCTGCATAGGCTTGGGCGAGCACCGTGGTTTGCGCGTCAGGCTGGAACCGCGGCAGCGGCGCGGGTGCAAGGTTGCGCGCGGGTTGTTCGCTGCGGGCCGGAAGCGGCTGCGGTGCAGCAACGGCCGATGCCTCGGCCGCCGGCTCAGCCTGGGCGAAAGCGGGCGCGGGCAAGGCAGCAGGCGCGGGTTCGGCTGCAAAGGGCGCGACCGGGGCGGTCGGCGCGACGGGCGCCGCGACGATAGCAGGGGAGGGGGTGACGGCAGCCGGCGGCTGCAGGGCAAAGTACAGATAGATGCCGTAACCCAGCGCAACCAGCGCGGCCAGCAGGGCGGTGAGCGGCACCAGCGAGAGTCGCGGCCAGCGGAAAGCGGGCGCACGCTTCGGTTCGGGGGACAGTCCGCTGCTGCCGAACAGCAGGGGAGGCGGCTCCACCCATTCGCGCGCCTGGGCGACGCCTTGCGCGCCCAGGGGCTCCAGTTCGAGATCGCCCTCATCCAGGTTGCCGGCCGCGGACTTGTCCGCATGGGCGGCTTCGGCCTGCTTCAGCGCTTTGAGCAGCAGACTCAAGGCGTGCTCCGTGCATTGCTGGGCAACAGGCGCTGGAAGTGGCGCAGTTCCTCGCTTTCCAGCGTGGGATTGGAGACGACGATGGGGCGCAGGAAGATCACCAGCTCGGTCTGGCTGTTGATGCGCTCATGCTGGCCGAACACCGCGCCGATGCCTTCGGGACGCGACAGGCCCGGCAGGCCATCGCGCGCATTGTTGCTGTCGTCCTGGATCAGGCCGCCGAGGATCACGGTCTGGCCACTGCGCACCTGCAGCATCGATTCCATCTCGCGCACCTGGATGACGGGGATGAGGTTGCTGATGTCGAGGTCGCCCTTCTTCAGTTCCGGGTTGGGGTCCTCGACCGTTCCGACCTGGCGCGAAATGGTGGGGCGGACGGTGAGCGAGACCATGCCGTTCTCGTTGATCTGCGGCAGCACCGTCATCACCACGCCGACCGGCACGGTTTGCGGCGTCGAGGTGAAGGTGGTGGTCTGGGCGACGTTGGCGGCAGTGGTGGTGTCGGCGGTGATGGTGAAGTACACCAAATTGTTGACGACCTTGAGCAGCGCGGTCTGGTTGTTGAGCGCCATCAGCTTGGGGCTCGAGAGCACGCGGGTCTTGCCGAAGGATTCCAGCAGGTCGATCGCCGCGGTGAAGCCGTTCTTGCCGGAGTTGGTGTAGGTAGCCTGGACGAAGGGCGTGAGCGAGCCGGCCAGCGCATTGGTGCCGCCGCCTAAGGTGTTGATGCTCCACCCGGTGGCCCCTTGCAGGGCTTTCGACCAGTCGATGCCGGCACGATATTGATCCTTGAGGTTGACCTCGACGATGGTCGCCTCGATCAGCACCTGGCGTTGCGCCGACTGCATCACGCGGTCGAGATACTGCTGCACCAGTTCCTGCTGCCTGGCGGTGCCGAGCACGGTGACGGTGCCGGCGACCGGGTTGACCGCCACATCGTATTTGGCGTCGATCCCGGGCTGGCTGGCGAAGGCTGCGGTGAACAGACTGGCGGCGCCCGCGCCAGCCTTGCTGGCGGCTTCGGCCTGCGACACCCGCTCGGCGCGCGCGGCCTTTTCGGCATCCAGCCGCGCGGCACGCTCTTCGCCGCTTTGGGTGACCGCTCGGGTCCCGGCGAGCATGGTGCGAAGGTTGTCCGCCAGCACGCTCCACAGATCGTTGTTGGACTGGCTGGCCACCGTGGTGGTGGAGGAGTTGCCGCTCGTCGTGCCGCTCGTGGCACCGGTACTGCTGAGGCTGCCGACCCCCGTGCTGGCGATCTGCGCCGCCACGCCGACGCTGGAAGTCGTGTTGCGCGCCACGTTGACGTAGTTGACCGCGTAGGTCTTGACGTAGGGCGTGTCCGGCATGATCGACACGGTGCGGCCGTTCATTTCGTAACGCAGGTTGGCCTGACGCGCGATGCGTTCGAGGATGGCGGGCAGCGGTTCCTGCACCGCGTTGAGCGAGACGTTGCCGGATATTCCCGGATGCAGGTCGATGTTGTATTGGGTGTCGCGCGCAATGGAAAACAGCAGGTCTTTCACCGGCACGTCGTTGACCACTACGGTGTAGGTCGGCACCGGCGCGCCCGGCTTGGGCGGGGGCAGCGCGGGCGCGGCCTTCACCGGCGCGGGCGGCGGCGCCAGCACGGCCGGCTGGCTGGGCTGGCTGATGTGGCCGGGCGAAGTGTCGAACGCCTGCGGTGGCACGCACGCGCTCGCCAGCAGGAGGCTTCCCAGTGCCAGGGGCGTCAATACGGAGCGTTTCAACACAGCATTCATCATGATCCAGTGGGCAAGACTACGGTGCGCATTCTGCCGACCGTACGCAGAAACGGCGTTCCATCGGGCGAGGCGGGCAGCGTGCGCAATGCCGCCAGCGCCGCCTCGCGGTCGGGAAACTCGCCTGCCAGGATCATCCAGGCGGGCGCACCCTGACTCAGGCCGT
>Ga0299915_10000470_pt1 | contig 30200 bp, 33 predicted proteins | sample RVTome_13_FD_200263 | JGI IMG/M metagenome (GOLD analysis project Ga0299915, IMG submission 200263) | Soil microbial communities from uranium-contaminated site in the Upper Colorado River Basin, Wyoming, United States - RVT92D227 (version 2) ...
AGAGGCTCTGGACCTGGTGGCGGGGCGGATCACCGGGCGGGGGGTGCGGATCGATCTCACGGAGGAACCGGTCGTGCTCTATGGCGATCGGACGCGCTTGGTCGAAGTCTTCCTGAACCTCGTGGATAACGCCGTCAAGTTCATGGGCGACGAGCCGGCGCCCCGGGTGGAGATCGGCGTGGAACAGGCCGGCGAGGAGCTGGTGTTCCACGTGCGCGATAACGGAATCGGAATCGATCCGGAATTACAGCCGATGCTCTTCGACCTGTTCCATAAGCTCGATCCTGAAACGGAGGGCGAAGGCATCGGCCTGGCTTTGGTCAAGCGGATCGTCGAGCTACACGGCGGCCGGATATGGGTGGAATCGGAAGGCCTCGGGAAGGGCACGACGTTCCGGTTCACCCTGGCGAAGACGAGACGCCGGCGGGCCGAGGAAGAAAAGCCATGAGTCAAAAAGAGCCTGTCATCGTCCTTTTCATAGAAGACGATCAGGCGCACGCCGAAGTCGTTCAGCGGGCTTTCCTGAATTACGGCCTGAAGACCGAAGTCCGGGTTGCCGGGATCCCCCAGGAGGCATAGGATGACTAAAAAGAAAACCGATCACGACGATTCCGCCGACCCTGCGGTGGGCTCAGGGCAGGATCTGCGCCGGCGGGCGGAGGAGATCGCCCGGGAAAAAGCCGCCCGGATGCCGGAAAGCCCGGACACGCTGTTGCCCGGGGCGGCGCGGCAGGTGCTCCACGAGCTGCGGGTGCATCAGATCGAGCTGGAGATGCAGAACGAGGAACTGCGCCGGGCGCAGGCGGCCCTGGAAGCCTCGCAGGCGCGGTATTTCGACCTGTACGACCTGGCGCCGGTGGGCTATTTCACGATCAGCGAGCAGGGGCTGATCCTGGAGGCCAATCTCACCGCCGCCACCCTGTTGGGGGTGGCAAGAGGTGCATTGGTCAAGCAGCCGTTGTCCCGCTTCATCCTCTCCGAGGACAAAAACATCTACTACCGGTACTACAAACAGCTCTTTGAGATGGGTGCGCCGCAGGCGTGCGAGCTGCGGATAGTGAAACAGGACGGCACGGCATTCTGGGCGCGGCTGGAGGCCGCCGCCGCGCAGGACGCGGACGGCGCTCCCGTGTGCCGAGTCGTGGTGAGCGACATCACGGAGCAAAAAAATATCGAAGCGGCGTTCCGTAAGAAAGCGAAGGACTTGCAGGAGAAGAACGAAGATCCGACCCTCTCCACCCACGCCGTTTCGCACGACTCGCAGAGCCTGCCGGCCGGGAGCCAAGGAAAGCCCGTCCGCATCCTGCTCTTGGAAGACGATCCGGCGCACGCCGAATCCATTCAGCGGACTTTCCTGGATTCCGGTATGAAGGCCGTGGTCCATTTGGCCCGCAATCTGCGGGCTTACAGGACGCTTGCGGCCGCGCAACCGCCGGATCTCGCAATCGTAGATCTCCACTTGCCGGACGGGAATGGCGTGGATGTTCTGACATCGCCGCCGGAGGCCGGCCCATTCCCCATTCTGATCATGACCGGCTACGGCGATGAGCGAATCGCCGTGGAGGCGATGAAAGCGGGCGCGATCGATTATGTCATGAAGTCCGCCGGGGCTTTCGCCGCTATGTCCCACACCGTCGAGCGTTGCCTTCGCGATTGGAACCTGTTACAGGCCCGCAAGCGGGTGGAGGCGGCGCTGCGCCGGGAGAAAGAGAACTTCCAGCATTCTCTGGATGATTCCCCGCTTGGAGTGCGCATCGTCACGGCGAATGGAGACACTCTCTATGCGAACCGGGCCATTCTGGAAATGTATCATTACGATAGCCTCGAGGAACTGAGAAATACGCCCGTGAAGAAGCGCTACACTCCGGAAAGCTATGTTGAATTCCAAAAAAGAAAGGACATAAGACTGAGCGGAGATTTCGGCCCCTCCGAATATGATATCAGCATTGTGAGGAATAACGGCGAAGTCCGCCATCTCCATATCTTCCGGAAGGAAATCCTTTGGAACGGCGAAAAACAGTTCCAGGCGCTTTATCGCGACGTCACCGAGGAAAAGAAAAGAGGCGAGGTCCTAAGGCAATTTGAGGCGACGATTCAGGGCCAAAAAATGCTCTTAGATCAGCAAAGTTCATCCGTTGAAGAGTTGATTGATCGATTGACTCACTCCAGGGAGGAGCTCGCGGCTTCTTACGAGGTCCTGAAGGCGAATAAAGACGATCTGGTGCGTTCGGAGAAACTCGCTTTTACGGGTCGGATGGCCGCCGGCATCGCCCATGAGATAAGAAATCCCCTGACCAATATTATTTTGTCGCTCCGGCAACTCAAAAAGGGCGACAAGATAAAGCCGGAGGGTCTTAACTATGCCGAGATCATGGAGAGAAATTCAAATAGGATCGAATATTTAATTACGGAACTCCTGAACTGCGCCCGCCCGATAAAACTTAATCTTCAGCCTTGGGATATCCATCGGATCCTTGAGGATGTCCTGAACGCTCTTAAAATCAGGCTAAGAACGCAGAGGATCAAAGTGATCAAGAACCGGACCTCTCATCCCTCGATCTTGCTTGCAGACAAAGAATATCTGGGGCGCGTCTTCCTGAACATTTTCGGCAACGCTATTGAAGCCATGCCGCACGGCGGCGCCTTGTCGATCGACACGAAAATAGAGAACGGCCGTTTCCTGATCAAGATCCAAGATAACGGAATAGGCATCCCGGAAAAGAATCTGATCGGGATTTTCGATCCCTTCTTCAGCACCAAGAAAGGGGGCGTGGGATTGGGATTGTCCACCTGTCAAAATATCGTGATCAGCCATAGGGGCACGATCGAGGTTGAAAGCGCGTGGAGAAAGGGATCAGCCTTTACTGTTTCTTTGCCCCTCGAACCGAAGCCGTCCGATCACGGAGAGTCCTAAGGGGGAAACAGAATCATGGCGGAAAAGAGATGGGATATTAAAAGGGGCGCCAGTGTTTATCACCAGGTGTCGGACGCCCACATTAAGCAGTGGATCAAAACCGGCAAGATCAAAGCGGGCGAAGTGGTCGTCTGGCACATCAATTTATCCGGTTGGCGAAGGCCCGAAGAACTTGAGGAACTGAGGCCCTGCTTTGAGCTTCGTGAAAAGGCCCTCTTCAGAAAGAGTGAAAGGTCCAGATCGGCGAGAAAGCCCGGCCTCGGGGTAAAGCAGATCAAAAGCATTCTGCTCATCGACGACGAGAAGGACTTGTGCTCTCTGCTGGGGGATTTCTTAAGCTCTCGCGGCTTTCAGATGGAATTCGCCCATACGCAGGGAGAAGCGCTGAAGTGCCTGAACAGGCGGCTGCCGGACCTCGTCTTATTGGATCTCAGGCTCCCCGATGGTGATGGCATGGCGTTACTGTCCCTCATCAGAAAGACGACGCCCGCGCCCGTCGTCTTTATCACGACCGCCTTTGGCAGCGAAGAAATCAGAAGCCGAGCCAAGAAATTGGGCGCCCTGGGTTTTCTTGACAAGCCATATCATGAAGAGGATATCATCCGCAGGATACGAAGAATTCGTATCAAGGGAGCCAAACCGGGCAAACGCAAAGTCAAAATGATAGGATCAAAATGGAAACCATCTTAATTGTCGACGATGATAGGGATTTCCGATTCAACCTGTCCGCGATCTTAAGAGGCGCGGGATATGAGGTGCGAACCGCCTCCCATGGCCGGCAGGCCATCAAAGAGGTTGCCCGATGCGCTCCGAGTATCGCCTTATTGGATTTCCGGCTTCCGGACATGGACGGGATGAAGGTTTTAGAGGGGATACGAAAAATAGATCAAGACCTCCTCACCATCATGGTGACCGCTCATGGCGATGTCAAGGGGGCGGTCAGGGCCATGAAAATGGGAGCCTTTGACTATGTTGCCAAGCCATTTGATGATGAAGAGCTGATCTTGATCATTAAAAAGGCATTGGAATCCCGGAGTCTGAGCAAGGAGGTGAAGAGATTACGAAAAAGATTGGGTGAAAGCCAAGGTGTTGAAGAGATCATGGGAAGAAGTCCCCGAATTCAACAGATCCTCAGACAGGTCGAGATTATCGCTCCGACGAACATGACAGTCGTCATCCAAGGCGCCAGCGGAACAGGCAAGGAGTTGATCGCCCGGCGGATTCATCACCTGAGCCGGCGCCGTGATCAGCCTTTCGTGGCCGTCGATTGCGGCGCTCTGCCTGAGACCTTGATGGAGAGTGAATTCTTCGGTTATGAAAAGGGCGCTTTCACGGGAGCGGATGGTCGAAAAGACGGCAAGTTTGAACAAGCCCACGGCGGGACTTTATTCTTGGATGAAATCACGAATCTTTCCGAGGCCGTCCAGATGAAGCTCTTAAGGGTCCTTCAGGAAAGAAGACTCCAGCATTTGGGCGGCCAGAGAGAGATCAGCGTCGATGTGCGTATCGTTGCGGCTTCCAATGTTCTTCTATCGGAACAGGTCCGCAAGGGAAGATTCAGAGACGACCTCTATCATCGGCTCAATGAGTTTCAAATCGAGTTGCCTCGATTAGCCGAAAGAATGGAAGATATTCCCGCCTTGGCGAAATGCTTTTTAGAGGGGGCGAATCGCGAGTTCCAAAAGGACGTCAAGGGATTTTCGCCGGAGGCCATGAAATGCATCCTGAGTCATGCCTGGTCGGGCAATGTCAGGGAGTTAATGAATGTCACCAGAAGAGCGGTATTGCTGGCGGAATCGGATACAATTGAACTCGACCATTTGTCCATGAATCCGCTCCTGTCGACGAACGAAACGCTGGAGGCCGTAAAATCCGCGGAAAAAGGGGGTTCTTTTGAGGAGGTTACCCGGAAATTCCAGAAGGATGTCATTAAAAAAGCCTTAGAGGAGGCGGGAGGCAAAAAAGTGAAAGCGGCCGAACTTCTGAAGTTGAACAAAAAGACCCTGTATCGCAAGATAAAAAGCCTGAATATATAGACATAAATGACCCTTTTTTGTCTAATTTTTGTCCCTTCTTGACCGTGCCCGCCGGCAATATCTCGAATTGCGGGCGGGTCATGTTTTTATTTTATTTATTACCAGTGTGTTACGCAATTTAGGCATTGAGTTTTAGGGTTGGCACTGTTTTTGCTTATTAAAAGCAAGCGTCCGGGAGTTGGGAGGAGTTTTCTGTCGCCTTGCACACCAGATGAGTGTCTACGGCATCGATATCTTGAATGGAAATCTTATGGGGTCTGAGCAGCAAAAGGATGGCCGGCATAGGGACACAGAGGCAATAAGAAAGAGAGTCAGCCTGTTGGAAGGATTCTATTTGTATGGTGTGAGGAAGAGCGTCGGTGCTTCTTCCGTATTCTTGACCAAAGGCATCGATGAAAAGGGAGATGTCTTCACCCGTGCTTATCAGGGATTGGAGGCGGTTGTCAGTCGAGTGTCCCTGGAGGAATTCGATTCCGAAATAATCCATATCAAGGCCCGGAACGATCTCCAATGGATCAAAGAAAAGGCCGTCCTTCACGAAACGGTCATCGAAGAAGCGATGAGAAACGGCGGGGAGATATTGAGTTTGATCCCGATGAAATTCGGAACGATATTCAAAGAAGAAAAGGCGCTCCAAGAGGCCTTAAACAAACACCATGAACGACTCGAAGATGCGTTGGAGAAGCTGGAAGGAAAACAGGAATGGGGCGTCAAGGCGTATTTGACGGATCAAAACAAGTTCGAGCAGGCGGTGAAAGAGAAAAATGCGACCATCCGGGAAAAGGAGCAAGAAATCGCGGGCATGCCCGAGGGAATGGCCTTTTTTATGGAGGAAGAGTTGACGGAAGTCATTTCAAGTGAAGTGAACAAAGAATTGAATCATACTGTCGAAGATTTATATGATAGCTTAAGCCGGCAAGCCGAAGCCTCGGTTCATAATAATATTTTAGGGAGAGAATTGACGGGCAAACGCGCGCCCATGGTTTTAAATGCCGCCTGTTTGGTTGCGCTGGAGAAAATTGAAGATTTTAAAGGAGAGGCTCGAAGACTCAATCAAAAGATTCAAGAAAAAGGCCTGGATCTTGAGTTCAGCGGCCCCTGGCCGGCCTATCATTTTACGACGCCTGAAAAATAGGGTGCCATGATGAATCGTACGGCCCAATATGGCGATCATGCCGGATTGGTCGATGCCCTGGATAAGGTTTTGGAAAAAGGGGCGATCATCAACGGTGATGTCGTCCTCCGGGTCGCGGATGTCGACCTTGTCTATTTAGGTATCAGGCTGATTCTGACCTCGATTTCCAAGGCGGAAGAGCTCTCCGGCAAGAATTACGGTCATCCGAATCAGGAGTGGACTCCTGAGGACATGAAATATATAGAGAAACTGCAAAGGGAGATCCAAAGAGCCGAAGAGAATATTCCCAGACTCATCGACCTGGGTCATCCCAAAAAGGCCGAGCAGGGTTTGGCCAAATTGGTTTTAACCCTGGTTGAACTGATAAGGAAACTCATGGAGAAAGAAGCTTTTCGGAGAGTCAAGAGGGGGACGCTGTCTCCCGTCGAAATTCAAAAATTGGGATTGAGTCTTAAAGCGGTCAAGAAGAAGATCCAGGAAGTCCAGACGATCTTCGGCATTGAGGATGAAGACCTGGATCTGGATTTAGGGCCGCTGGGGAATTTGATGTCGTAAAAGAAAGCCGAGCCGTGATGAAGTGTCCAACCTTTTTAAAACAAAAAGCCGTCATCAAGGACCTGGCGGATAGGGTCAACAGGGCTGAAAGAGTGTCGGAGAAGACGGGAATCGCCGAGGAAATGCGAAAAGAAGTCGCGGTGCTTCTTTCCTGCCTCGAGTATGATGAAGAAAAGGCGGACTGCGGGAATTGCCGCTTTATCGCGAACCTGCGCGAGAAAACGGCGCGCCTGATCATAAGGACCCGGAAACTTGGATAGACAAAGGAGCACAATCCGATGGCCCAACAAGAAATGATGCATGCCACGAATGCCACGAATCTTGCCGACATTTTGGAGAGGGTCCTGGATAAGGGCATCGTCATCGCCGGAGACATCAAAATTCAAATTGCCGATATTGACCTGCTCACCATCAAAATAAGGCTCTTGGTGGCTTCTGTGGACAAGGCCATGGAGATGGGGATCAATTGGTGGCAAACGGATTCTTATCTTTCCTCCAAAGCCCAGGAGTCGGAGAAAGAGGAGAGAATCAAGAAACTTGAGAAAGAGGTCCATAAACTCAAAAGCGAAGCGTGATCCATCGGAAACGAATGAGAACTCTTCTTTATTTTCCGATCATCCACACGAGCGCCGATCTCGGCTCTCTGGCCGAAGTTGTCGATCGAAAGGGCCTTGAAAATTTCGGCGAAAACATGTGGAGGGATCATCTGAGGACCATCGACGGTTATTGGGATGCGATCTCCCTTTATTTCGATTCGATCCATGTCTCCGGCGCCAAGATATTCCAGGACGGCATGATCGCGGACGGGGAAGTGGGATTGAATATCATCCAGGAGGGCGAAAAAGCGGGCAGCAAAAATCACCGATTGGTTTCAAAGCTCCTTCAAAGAGGGGCGACATTGATGAAGACGGAAGACTTCACCCTGGTGAAGAAAGAGCGGGACCGGTTGCTGAAAATGATCCTGGCCAAAACGACCGCGGAGAAACTCTTCGGCTTGATCATCTATAAGTTAACCAAGAAAACGCTTTTAAGACAAAGAGATAAATATATCAGCCAAAGAATAGATCAGGCCCTTGATGAGGGCGAAACCGGTATTCTTTTTATCGGCGCGTATCACCATATCAAGCCGAGACTCCCCCATGACATTCACATCAAAGAAATCAAGGACACCCGAAAAATCAAAGAATACCAATCCTTGCTTCCCTTTTATCCTAAAAACAAAAAGCGATTCGAGGACTTGAGCGGATATCTTATTTCCAAGATCGGAGAAGGAGATAGCTGATGCCTATCAACATCCTGCTGGCCGAAGATGACACGGCGCACGTCGAGATCGTGCGGCGTAAGCTTAAAGACTTCCGCATAGCGAACCGATTATTCCAGGTCAAAGACGGACAGGAGGCGCTGGATTTTCTCTTTTGCATGGGCGCCTACGCCGACCCCGAGACCAGTTTCCGGCCGGACCTGATCCTTCTGGATCTGCGCTTGCCGAAGGAGGACGGGCTGGGGGTGTTGCGCCGGATAAAAATAGACAACGACATCAAGCGGATCCCGGTGGTCGTGCTCACGACTTCCGACGAAAGTTCGGACATCGCCACGGCCTACGTCCACGGCGCCGGGAGTTACCTGGTGAAACCGACGAATTTCGAGAAGTTCGATAAAATGCTGGACGCCTTATGCTCCTACTGGCTGACATGTAATAGATTCCCGGGTCACGACGGGTGATGAAGGGGCTCAGGTCCTTTTATCGATCTTGATCCCGCGGTAATATTTCTTTAGAATTTCTTCATGGGTCGCGCCTTCCCGGGCCATCCGGAAAGCTCCGATCTGACAGAGGCCCACTCCGTGTCCCCAGCCCTTGCCCGAGAAGAGGAAGTGAGTGAGCTGCCCTTCTTCGTCCGTCTCGCGGTCGATGACGAAAAGGTTATCCCGGAGGTTCAGGACCTGACGGATCTTCAAGCCGGTCACCAGGACCTGGCTTTCCCGGCCGATGACAGAGAGCTCGATGACCCGCTGGGACGCCCCGTGTTTCCGGGGAACGAGGTCAATCAGTTTCCCGATCGGATAATATTCGTTAAGACGGGCTTCGAGGTCCTCTCGCGTGGTCCGGACCTGCCAGCTGTGATACTGAGAGGGTTGATCGCGGACGTTGGAAAGGGGGATGGATTTCACTTGAAGCAAGCGAACATTGCCCTCGTGTTCGATCCACTGCACGGCGTCGCCCGGTTCGAGGTCGAGGGATAAGGAGAACGAGGCCGAACCTTCCAAGCTCCGGAGGAGATAGGGGTTCAGGCCAAGGTCGAGAGATCGGGTTTCTCCCTCCTCGGTCACGAGAAGGACGTTCTTTTCAATACTTTTGAGATTCGCCTGGCGGAAGGGATCGCGGTAAAGGTCGATGACGCCGGAAAGCGCTGCGTTGTCCGTTTTCTTACCCACGGCCAAAGCGGCCTTCTCGACCCAGGCTGTCGCTTCTTCCGGCGGTATCGGCGATTTATGCCAATCGAGGCCGCCGTCCGGAGCGAGGATTCCGAGAGCCGCCAAGATCGCGGTTTTCGGGGAAATATCGGCTCTGCCGACGAAAAAGGGCGGAAGACTCTGTCCTGTTTGAAGCGTCCAATCCTGCTCGTTCTCCATCACGCATTCGGTGCTTTTGAGATACGGGACCGGGTTCCCCCCGAACATCGCCTCGGCGTTCTCGGTCGCGCCACCGCATGTGCTGGTGTATAGAGCGTTGATGAGTTTTCCGTCATAGACGGCTACCTCTCCCTTCGTCTCCTCGACGGCCCGGCTGCTCTGGGGATGTTCGACGCTCATCCCTTCATACAATTGGGACCGGGGGGTGGCGTACAGGTCGAAGCCCAGGCCGTCGAACTGACCGAGATTCTTCAAGGCGTATGTCCGGGCGGCGATGGCCTGGGCTTTGAGGGCTTCGATCTCTCCGAAAAGATACGGCGGAAGCTCTCCGGGAACGACGCTTTTGAGGTAATCCTCAAGATTCAGCACGTTGATCAGGATCGTTCCCTCGAGGCTGCCCCGCAGAACGAAGATGCCGCGGTAATCTTTACCGCCATAGTTCAAGTAGCTTTGCGGGTTCGCGGGGATGAAATAAAGGGACGTCCTTCCGTCCAGGTTGACGAGTTCGTCGTTGACCATGACCCATGGGTGTTTCGACGCCCGCTCGGTCACTTCCTCTCGAATGATCCAGGCCTCGGGAAAACCGAGCGTATTCAGGGTTTTGATGTATGCCAAGGCCTCGCCTCGGGTGAGAAAATCCCCGACCCTGACCTGGAAGACGCCCTCGAGATCATCGGCCCGGCCCTCGGCCACGCTGACGGGGCGGTCGATGCGGGAACGGAGGTTCCGGGCGATTTTTTCGGCCTCGTCGCAGCGGCGGGACTGGTCGACCTGAACGAAGAATATTTCGGTTAACGCTTCCTTCAGGTCTTTCACCCAGACATCGGAGGCGTCGTCGGCCAACGATTTATAGTTTTCGGCGACCTGATAAATCATCATGCCCGAGGAGGCATGGATATGGACGTCCTCTAAGCTTAGGCCCAGGGCGATCCGGATCACCGGTTTTGGGATGGGAAACCCTTGGAAAAAGGCCGTTTCCCGGCCGAACTCAACCGGCCTCCCGCCCAGAAAAAAGAAGACGAGAAAGCTGAAGATTATCCTGGACATGGTTTTATACGGACATTAAGCAATTACTATGCCAAACCATAATCTTGAAAAGATGCTTTCGTAATTCGTTAATTGCGTTGTATTTATGTCCAGGTCGGTCAATAGAAGAGAGAGACGTTTTGTCTGAGAAAGGACATAATTGGGATATAATTAAGATTTAAATGGGACAGAATTGTCTTGCCACGACGCCCAACTCCGCGCCGGCCGAGGTCCTCCGGAAATCGTGACGTGCCCCCCGAAAACGCCTTCACCATTTGACCTGCAAACGGTGGTATACTCCTATCGGCTGACTTGGAACAGATTCCCGGATCACGACCGGTGATGAATGAGCCCCCCAGGAAAGAATAGAAGATGACGAACCAGCTGCCCGGTTTCTTGGAAAAAGATCTGCGGTTTATTTTCTTTGGAGGGAAGGGGGGCGTGGGGAAAACCACATCGGCCGTCGCCGGCGCTTTGTATCTCGCCGAACGGAATCCGAATAAGAAAATACTCCTGGTCTCCACCGATCCCGCTCACTCCGTGGGGGACAGCCTTGACCAACACATCGGCGATCGGGTCGTTCCCGTCCAAGGAGTCGACCATCTTTTTGCCCGGGAGGCGGACGCGGAACGCTTGCTGGCCGAGTTCAAGCTTAAAAATGGACCTGTTCTGGCCAAGATCGCCGACCGGGGCACCTATTTCGATAAAGAGGACATCCGGAGTTTTCTCGAGCTCTCTCTCCCGGGAATGGATGAGTTCATGGCCATCCTCGAGCTCATGGATCTGGTCAAGGCCCGGCAATATGACGTGATCATCATGGACACCGCCCCCACCGGGCACACCATACGTCTGCTGGAACTCCCCGGCCTGCTGCAACAGTGGGTGAGCATCCTGGACCTGATGATGAAGAAACACCGATTCATGGCCGAGACCTTTTCCCGCGGCCGCTATCTGCCGGACGAATGTGACCGATGGCTTGAGACTATGGATAGAGATGCCAAACGGGTAGAACGCCTCCTTCAAGACGCGGCCGCCACGGAATTCGTGGTTGTGACCATCCCCGAAGAGATGGCTGTGGCGGAGTCCGGGCGCCTGGTGGCCGCTCTGAAGAGGCTCCGCATCCCAGTCGGGAACCTTGTCGTCAACCACGTTATCGAACAAGACTCCCTCTGCCCTTTCTGCCGGCAGAGGCGGGCTGAGCAGGCGGGGTCGCTGGACAGAATCCAGCGGGAGTTTGCCGACCTCCACATTTTAAAACTCCCCCAGCTCCCCTGCGAAGTCCGCGGGGTGGAGTCCCTGAGCCGGTTCGCCCGCTTTTTCGCCGGCGGCGCGCACCCGGCCGCCGTTGAGAGCAGCGCCGGGAACATGCCCACCGGGGTCTTAGAGGTTCCACGGTGCGGTTCGACCCTTCTCCTTCCTACGGCCCGTCTCGTCTTGATCGGCGGGAAGGGCGGCGTCGGGAAGAGCTCGGTTGCCGCCGCCACGGCCCTCGAGATTGCCTCCCGGTTCCCGGAAAAGAAAGTCTTGATCTTCTCCACGGATCCGGCCCACTCGCTGTCCGATGGTTTTGGCCGGGAGGTCGGAACGGAAATAACCCCCATCGAAGGAATCCCCAACCTCTCCGCCCAGGAGATCGATGCCCCGAAGCTGCTGGTTGATTTCACGCGCCGGTATCGAGAGGCCATTGATGAGATCTTCAACTCCTTTCTGGGCGGCGGCGAGGTGAAGGTGGAGTTCGACCAGGAAGTGATGGAACGTCTTCTTGACCTCAGCCCTCCGGGGATTGACGAGGTGATTGCCCTCATCGAGGTCATGGAGCTGATGGAAGGGTGCGAGTTCGATATCTTTGTGCTGGATACCGCCCCCACGGGGCACCTCATCCGCTTTCTCGAGATGCCCGATATCGCGAGGGACTGGTTGGGCGCCGCGATGAAGGCGCTCCTGAAGTATCGGGGCATGGCCAGGCTGGGATCCGTAGCGGGCCTGGTGATGAAATACGCGAAACAGGTAAGAAAGCTGCGAAAACAACTTCTCGATGCCGCCGGCACCGAGATCGTCGTCGTCACCATCCCGGAAGCCATGGGCGTCGTCGAAATGAAACGACTCCTCCAGGCCCTCAGCAGGTTCAAGATCGCCTGCCGGCAGATCGTGATCAACATGGTCACCCCGCCAAACGATTGCTCTTTTTGCTCCCTGAAACGAGATGAGGAACAGAGATATGTTCGGGAAGTCATCGCTCAGTGCCCGGACTACCGGGTAGGCTGTGTTCCCAGGCTGCCGCACCCCGTTCGCGGGATCCGGAACCTGCTTGAATTTAGGCGCATCCTCTACTCAACCAAGGCCGGAGACAATTCTGTCCCGTCTTAATCTCCCATTTGTCCCAATTATGTCCCTTCTCAAGCAAAACATCCCTGTCCTTTTGAATGACCTGGACTTAATTATAATGTAATTAACGGATTACGAGAGCACTGTTTTAAAAATTATGGTTTGGCACGGATATTGCTTATAAAAAATGCGTCGCGACAAAGAGGTTGACCGCTCCTCGATCGACAAAGCGGAATTCAGAACTGAAATGAGGTGAAAAAATATGGCCGTAGAAAAAGCGATCGGATCCTCCAGTCTGGTTGAGGTTATTGACCGGATCCTGGACAAGGGCGTGGTTGTGGACGCATGGGTGCGAGTCTCCCTGGTTGGGATCGAGATCCTCGCCGTTGAAGCGAGAGTCGTCGTGGCGTCGGTGGAGACGTACTTGAAGTATGCTGAGGCAATCGGTTTGACTGCCACAGCCGCTTAAGGGAGAAGGTCAAGGACCCCAAGGGATTCTTGCCGGGTCATCCTTCATCCGCTGGAAACAGGAGAAAAGCATGGCTCGCCAAGAATCCTTTTCTTTCCGAGGAAGGGAGACGATAAGGGAATGTCTTTAGCCGAGGGCATGAGGGGTATCGCCGAAAACATCGTCGCTTCTTTTGAGACAAGGAGCCGGAGCATCGGATCTCTTTTCGATACGACTCACCAAATCCTTGAAGGTTTTCAAAATTCCTTCTTTGACACGAGACAGGAGCGTGAGGAGATCAACGACCAGTTGCGGGAGAGTCTCACGAAAAATGAATCTCTTCGAAGAAAAGATTTCGACCGGATGATGCAGGGTATCCTTTCCGCCCAGGAAGAGAGAGAAAAACAGGTCAGGGAAGGATTGAACAGGTACGTTGCCGAACGGAGGGAGATGATTCATACGTTGGGGGATTACTTGGCGAAGTTCAATGACGCCCTGGCCGGAGGCGAGGCCCAAAGGGTCAACGAATTCCAGGCCTTGATCCAGGAGATCCTGGCTAAGCAAGACGCGAGAAAAAATGAAGTGACCTCCGACCTGAAAGAATTTCAAAAACAACAACAAGAACTGGCCAAAACGCTTAAAGAGCTTTTAGCCAAGGGCAGAGAACTTCGGATCAAGGACCTTAAAAGAATGCTTGAGGAATTCCAGACGCGGCGACAAGAGCGCCTCGCCGGACAGGGAGAAAGAAGGAGAGATGTTCGCGATATGCTGGATGAGCTCCTAAAAGAAAGATCCGCCGGGGCCAAGACCTGGCAGGATATGCAAAAGAAGATGACTCAAGCAAGAGCCGGTCTCCGGATGGACCGTTAAGATAGATGCCTGAAAATGCGATCTTGAATAAAAAGGAGAAACAAAGTGGGAATTGCTGACGATGTCAAAAATCTCAGTGAGGACATTGTGGCCTCTTACAATGCCAGGATCAAGGCCATCGGAACGATTGTTAAGGAGACTCAAACATTAGCCAAGGATACTAACACCATGCTCAAAGGCTTTAACACAGAGCACAAGGAAATGTCCGCCGCGCAGGCCAAGGACTTAGCGGGTTTTGCGGCCGACCTGACAAAAAATGTCGGCGGCATGCTCAAAGGATTCAGCGCGGAGCATAAAGATATGGCGGCCTCTCTTAAGGCGAGGCTTGGGAAAAACACCAGGGACATCGAAACTTATGTGAAAAACAAGCTCCGGGAATTTTCGGATGCCCACGCGGAGATGAGCGATGAGATGAAGAAAGGTCTGGCGAAATACGCCGCGGATATTGTTAAAGGGACCCAGGGGCTGTTGGCCGGGTTCCATCGTGAATTGGCCGGGTTCCATAGTGAAAGAGAAAGGATGGGGGCGCATTGGCAGGCCATGGCCGCGACGATGGCCAAGAAAAGAGGGATTAAGCCGGTTGAGGCGGAGGCAGGGGCGGAAATGAAAACAGTCGAAGAGGTCGTCGAAAAGCCCAAAACAAGGAAACCGGGAAGAAAGCCGGCGAAAAAAGGTTAACCACAGGAATTCAAGGAGGAAAAAATGGGAATTGCGGATGACGTTAAAAGACTCGGTGAGGACATTATGGCCTCTTATGATGTCAGGATCAAGGCCATCGGAACGGTTGTCAAAGAGACTCGCACCTTAGCCAATAATACTTACGGCATGCTCAACCGATTTCATGCAGAGCATCAAGAAATGTCTGCCGAGCAGGCCAAGGCCCTGGCCGGTTTTATGGCCGACCTGACAAAAAACGTAGGCAGCATGCTCAAAGGATTTCAGGCAAAGCATAAGGAAATGTCTGCCGAGCAGGCCGGGGCCCTGGCCGGTTTTACGGCCGACCTGACAAGAAACGTAGCCGACATGCTCAAAAGATTTCAGAAAGAGCACAAAGGATTTCAGAAAGAGCACAAGGATATGGCGGCTGCTCTTAAGGCGAGTCTTGAGAAAAATACCGGGGACATCGAGACTTACGTGAAAAACAAGCTCCGGGAATTTTCCGATGCCCACGCGGAGATGAGCGTTGAGCTGAAGAAAGACTTGGCGAAATATGTCGCGGATATCGTCAACGGGACCCGGGAGCTGTTGGGCGCGTTCCATAATGAAAGAGAACAGATGGCGGCTCATTGGCGGGCCATGGCCGCTGCGATAGCCAAGAAAAGAGGAGTTGAGTCGGTCGAGGTGGAAGCCGGGGAGGACGTAAAAACTGTCGAAGAGGCCGTCGTAAAGCCCGCGGCCGGCAAAGCCGGTAAAGGCAAAAAAAAAGGCAAAGACAAGAAGAAATAAGCGGGAAAGGCCGCGGCGGCCCGTAGGGTGAGAATATGCGCAGGATGGCGATAAAATGCGCTTTTTGTAAGGGCACGGGGAAGGACCCGTTTCGTCTGCTGTCTGAGATCGCCGCCTGCCAGGTCTGTGGCGGAGGAGGCAAGGTTGAGGTTATGGAGCCGGCGATTCCATGCGCTTTTTGCAAAGCCACGGGTGCCTATCCCCACACTCGGATTACCTGCACGGTTTGCCTCGGCAAAGGCATGGTGACGCTTGAAGGATCAACCGAGGAGTGTCTGAAATGCGGAGCCGCGGGCGCGGAAGCGGAGAGCGGTCTGCCTTGCCTTAAATGCGGAGGCAAAGGGGTCCTGGCCATAAAAGAGTAAAGAAGAGGTGAAGAAATGAGCGGATCCTTTAAGTGTCCGAAGTGCGGGGCCACAACGTGGGGCCAGCTCAAGTGTTGTCCCCAGTGCGGTCAATCTCTCAATATCACGTGTCCGGACTGCGGAAAGAGCTGGCGATATATTTATGCCGGTGAATATAAGTGTTGCCCCGATTGCGGGGCCAAGATGAGCAAGGAAGGGAGAGTAAAAAATGATCGATGAGATGACCACGGTCTTAGAACCGAGCCCTTTGCCGGACTTTGTGGAAACCAAGTATATTAAGGACATCACCCTGAGGGCGCTTTCCTATGTTAAGGCCGGCTTTCCGGTGCATTTCAGGGGAGTCTCAGGCACGGGAAAAACGACCCTGGCCATGCATCTCGCGAGTAAAATCAACAGGCCCGTGGTCATGCTTCACGGAGATGAGGAATTCACAACCTCCGATCTGGTCGGCGGCGAGTACGGCTATCGGATGAGGAAGGTCGTGGACCGCTTTGTCTCCCGGGTTTTGAAGATGGAAGAAGACATGGTTAAACGCTGGGTCGACAATCGCCTGACGGTCGCCTGCAAGTATGGGTTCACCTTGGTCTATGATGAGTTCACCCGCTCGCGGCCCGAGGCGAATAACATCCTCCTTTCCATTTTACAGGAGAAGATGATGGATCTGCCGGTGGGACGCGGCGGTGAGGAGCCGTACTTAAGGGTGGATCCGAACTTTACGGCCATTTTTACTTCGAATCCTGAAGAATATGCCGGCGTCCATAGGAGCCAGGATGCCTTGAGGGACCGGATGATCACGATGGACGTGGACCACTTTGACTATGAAACGGAGGTGGCCATAACCCAGGCCAAGTCCAAGCTTTCGAAACCCAACGCTGAGATCATCGTCAATATCGTCAGGGGGCTCCGAGACTCCGGAAAGTCGGAGTTTGCACCCACCGTTCGCGGCTCCATCATGATCGCCAAGACCCTCAAGGTCCTGAACATGACTCCTTCTCATTCCGCGGGGTTCTTGAGAATGTGCCAAGACATCCTGGCCTCTGAGACGAGCCGGGTCGGCTCAAAGACGAATCAGGCCAGGGTCAAAGAAATCGTCAAGGAGATCGTGCAAAGGGAACTCGGCAAGCTCAAGATCAAGAGCGGCAAGATTGAGGAGAACGTCAAGAAAGAAACCGCCGAGATATTGGAAACCGCTGTCATATAGACATCATGGGAGGTGAATGCCATGGCGCTGATACGAGTGATTTCCAAGGTGGACAAAGACGGCAGGATCAAGTTTCCCGCCAATATTCGACGAGCCGCGGGTTTGCGTGAAGGCCGATGGGTTGAGATGAAAGTTGTTGGATCAGGCAGAAAAATGAGCATCCTGATGACCCCCCGGGACGTCGCCAAGAAATTTTTATCAAGGTCTCTAAGGAGGGAGAAATAATGGTCAGAGGAGTCATGGAGCTAAAAGGGTTAAGCGAAACGAGAACTCTGCAAGGCTCTAAAAAGAGATCCATGCCCCGGTCACAGAACACAACCTACTTGGATATCTTCATCCTGGGAAAGGAAAAAGACCGGTTGGAGAAAGAAATGTTCATTATCGATAAAAGAAAAGCGAGCATGCAAAGAAGGCTCGATGAGATCGCCGTCGATATGAAAAAACTCGAGGAGGCGGAAGTCCGGGGAAAACGGGCAACTCCCGGCGCGCCCAAAAGCCATCATAAAAAGGGCTGGAAGACCGTGGCGATGACATACTAAGACTCCATGAAAGCGCTGACCTGATGACCTGGAAAACGTTTGATTTTAAAAGTCATAGCGCGGGCGAGAGAGGGGAAGTCTTAGATAAATACATTTACAGATGCGGTTTCTGTGCTGGTCGAGGATCTTTGCCTTCGAGAAAAAACACGAAGTGCACGGTGTGTTTGGGCGCTGGAACCGTCAGAATTCAACCTCCGGCCGTCATCTGCGCTTATTGTCAGGGCTCGGGGAAATCGCACATCAATTCTGACTTGACCTGCTCTGTCTGTTATGGCCGGGGGGTCACAGACCTGCCGAGCCGGAATGTCGAGGCGTGTCCCGACTGTCGGGGAAGGGGCAGAGGACAAGGAGAGAGCCTTCCCTGTTTATTATGCCGGGGGAAAGGGGTCATGGCGAAGAAAGAATAAGGGCTGGATAACCGCGAAAGGCAAAATCATCGCGGCATGAAAGGATAAAAGGAGAATCATCATGGGAGAAGAAAAAAAGAAAACGGGTAAAGAAGGCTTGGACGTCGATTTCGGGCTGGGGACACTGGGCTTGGGAGGGATATTCAAGGGCATAGAAAAATTGGTGGATTTGGCCGCGGAATTGAAAGAGAAAGGCGGAGAAGTCAATAAGGAAGGCGAGATCAACCTCGGCCATCTAAAAAAAGGAATGAAGGGAGTCTTTGGCTTTTCCATCAAGACCGCCGTCGGCGGGAACCCCGTTGTTGAATCCTTCGGAAATATCAAGAAGACCCCTCAAGGACCAAAGGTCGAAGAAGAAAGAGAGCCCATCACCGATGTCTTTGATGAGAAAGGAGAAGTCGTGGTGATGGCCGAGATGCCGGGCATCACCGAAGAAGGCATCTCCATAGATTTAAAGGGAGATATCCTGGCGATCAAGGCCGTGAATGGCCATCGATGCTATTATAAAGAAGTTCTCCTCCCCTCCAAGGTCAGGCCGGACACCCTGACCTCGAATTATAAGAACGGTGTGCTGGAGGTCAGGATCAAAAAATGAACCCGAAGAAAGATGAAATAACGCTCGCCTTGAAAGTGCAGGAAGCGTTATCGAAAGATGTGGGCCGGGCGATCGCCAGGATCGATCCGGAAGATATGAAAGAGCTCGGGTTGGCGGTGGGCGATATCATAGAAATCAACGGCAAAAGAAAGACGCCAGCCAAGATCATGCCTTGTTACGCCGAAGAGAGAGGCAAAAAGATCATCCAGATCGACGGCCTGTTGAGAGAAAACGCTCAAATCGGGCTGGACGAGAAGGTCAGAATTCATGGAATTCACTCTCGACCCGCCGGAAAAATCACTCTCTCGCCCCTTACGATGTCCGGTCTCCTGCAGAAAGACAGCGACACGAAATATATCGGGTCTCTCATGGAGGGGCTTCCGGTGACATCGGGCGACCGTATTCGGGCGTCGCTGTTTGGCGCCCGGTCGTGCGATTTCAAGGTCGTGGACACGGTCCCCGACGGTGTCGTGTTGATCAGTGCCGCGACGCTAATAAGAATGGAGACGAAGAAAAAAGGGGAGACAAAAGCGGCCCGGATTTCTTATGAGGATATCGGCGGACTCGGTTCGCAAATTCAAAGGATCCGGGAGATGATCGAGCTTCCTTTAAGATACCCCCAGGTGTTCGAACGGCTGGGGATCGATGCCCCCAAGGGAGTCTTCCTCTATGGGCCTCCCGGCACGGGGAAAACCCTGATCGCTCGAGCGGTCGCCAATGAGACGGACGCGTACTTCACCCACATCTCGGGCCCCGAGATCATGGGCAAATTTTACGGCGAAAGCGAAGCCCGCCTGAGAAGCCTCTTCGAGGACGCGCAAGCCCATGCCCCCGCCATCATATTTATCGATGAGATCGACGCGATCGCTCCCAAGAGAGAAGAGATGGGCGGAGAGAAACAGGTGGAGAGGCGCGTCGTGGCGCAGCTCTTATCTCTCCTCGACGGGTTGGAATCGAGAGGCCAGATCATCGTCATAGGGGCGACGAACATCCCCAACACCATCGATCCCGCGTTGAGAAGGCCCGGCCGATTCGACAGGGAAATATCGATCCCCATCCCCGACAAAAACGGGAGATTGGAAATTCTCGGCATCCACACCCGGGGGATGCCGTTGGCGGACGACATCCGTCTCGAAAAACTGGCGGAGATCACGCACGGATTTGTCGGAGCGGATTTGGAGGCCCTGGCGCGCGAAGCCGCGATGTCGGCCCTAAGAAAGATCCTTCCCAAGATCGATTTCGAAATGGCCGAAATTCCTTATGAGATCCTGACGAACCTGGAAGTGGTCATGGACAACTTCCTGGAGGCGATGAAAGAAGTCGAGCCCTCGGCCATCCGCGAGGTCTTTGTCGAGGTTCCGGATGTCAAATGGAGTGACGTCGGCGGTCTCGAGGGCATCAAAGAAGAGCTGAAAGAAGCGGTCGAATGGCCGCTCAAGTACGCCGATATTTTTAAAAAGGCCGGCACGAACCCGCCCAAAGGGATGCTTCTCCATGGAATTCCCGGCACGGGAAAGACGCTCCTGGCCAAGGCCGTGGCCACGGAAAGCGGAGTCAACTTCATCTCCGTCAAAGGCCCTTCTCTTATTTCCAAGTATGTCGGAGAAAGCGAAAGGGCGATCCGCGAGGTCTTCAAGACGGCCAAGCAGGCCTCGCCCACGATCTTGTTTTTTGACGAGATCGACAGCGTTGTTCCCAGACGCGGCTCGAGTTCGACGGATGCCCATGTCACGGAACGAGTGATCAGCCAATTTTTGACGGAGATGGATGGTATCGAGGAACTGAAAGGTGTCGTCGTCCTGGCTGCGACCAATCGATTGGACTTGATCGACCCGGCTCTTTTAAGGAGCGGCAGGTTTGACCTTTTGCTGGAATTGCCCAAGCCGGACGGCAAGGCCAGAGAGGAGATATGGAAGATCCATACAAGGAATAAACCGCTGGACAAGGATGTGGATTTAAAAGACATGGCCGAAAAAAGCGATGGCCATGTCGGCGCCGATATTGAATTCGTCTGCCGAAAAGCTTCCATGCTCGCGATCAGGGAATATATTGAAAATCAAAAATCAAAAACAAAGAATCATAAGGCGGAAATTATGATTTCGAAAAGACATTTCCAAGAAGCCTTGAAAATAATGGCGCAGAGGAAGGCCCATGGCTGAAAACGGGAAATATATTTACGGTATTTTGAATTCCAATACCGATCTCCAGCTGACGATCCCGAAGGCTTTTCGATCGGACAGGGGCGCATCCCCTACGGCCGTGTATACGATTCCTCATCAAGACCTATCGGCCCTGGTCAGGGACTCCCATGACTCCGGGACTCTCCCCAAGTCCAAGGATGTCCTGGCCAGGATGTTGATCGGCCATCAAGCGGTCATCGAAAGAATCATGGCCCAAGGGGCGGCCATTATTCCCATGAAATTGGGCACCTATGCTCAAGATGAAAATGAAGTCAAAGCCATTCTGCGCGAGGGATATCCCCTCATGAAAGAGATCATAAAGAAGATAGTGGACAAAATAGAAATCGACGTCGTCGCGACGTGGAGTCATTTCGACTCCACGGTCAAAGACGTGGGCGAAGAAAAGGAAATCAAGGAATTCAAAGAAAGGCTCCTGAGCCAGCCCCGGGGAGCCACCCTGGATGACCGGATGAAGATAGGACTCATGATTAAGAAAGCCCTGGATGAAAAAAGAGCCGGAGTTTCCCGGGAAATTCTGGATCGTCTCCAAGCCGTCAGCGAAGACGCGCGGATCCATGAACTGATGGATGATCAGATGGTGATGAACGCCGCTTTTTTGATCGCGAAATCCAAACATCAAGATTTTGAAAAAGCGGTCAAAGAACTCAATGCCGCCATGCAGGAGAAACTGAATTTCAGATGCGTCGGCCCGCTTCCGCCGTATAGTTATTATACGCTCGAGGCCAAAAAATTCCACTTTAAGGAAATCGATTGGGCCAGGAAGAAACTCGGTCTTCTCAAGGAAAGGGCAACCCGAGGCGAGATAAAAAATGCCCATAGGGCAATGGCTTTTTCATCTCATCCGGACAGAAAACCCAATACCCCCGGCATGGAAAAGGAATTTGATGAGATCACCCAAGCCTATAACATGTTATGGGAATATTGTCGGAAGGATTTCTGTTCTTTCGAGGAGGCCGAATTTGATAATAATGCCATATTGATTAAGGTTCTCGGCTCTCCGTCGTGAATCATAGGTTGCCCCCCATGGAAAAAGAAGGCCACTATATCTACTGCATCATCGGGTCGGCCCAGGACAGGAATTTTGGCCCGAACGGAATCGGCTCCAGAGGCGAGGTCTTGACGATCGGCTACAACGACCTGTGCATGGTGGTCAGCAGCCACCCCCTGACGAAATTCGTGGTCAGCCGGGATAATCTGATCACCCATGAAAGGGTCATCGAAGCGGTGATGAAGGAATTTGACAGCGTGCTTCCCGTGAGGTTCGGGACGATCGCTTCGAGCGCCGATGAAATACGAAATCTCCTGGATCGAAGATATCGAGAATTCAAAAATCTTCTGAGAGACATGGACCACAAGATCGAATTGGGCGTCAAAGGGATGTGGAAGGATATGAAGACGATTTATAAAGAAATCGTCGAAGAAAATAAGGATCTTCAAAGGGCTAAAGAGGAGATCCTGAACACGAGAGGGAAGAAGAATATCGGGGCCAAAATAGAAGCGGGGAAGCTGGTTGAAGAGGCGTTGGCGAGGAAAAAAGAAAAAGAGCAGGAAGGAGTGGCCGAGACCCTCAGAAGAATCGCCTTTGACCACAAACTTAATAAGACCGTCGGCGGCGAGATGTTCATGAACGCCGCCTTTTTGGTCGATAAGGGCCGGGAAAAAGAATTCGACAACATCATGGAGGAACTGACGGATCAATATAAAAGCAGGACAACGTTTATCTACGCCGGGCCTTTGCCGGTCTTTAATTTCGTCAACGTGGCGATCTATCCGGAGGAGTGGGAAAAGTAACATGACGTTATCCGGGACGGAAGCGGAGATCGTGAATTGCGTTGCCGTCGTCAAGCAGGCGACCAAAGACCGTATCGGAAGAGAGGTGGGCTTTTCTTCGGAATATATCGGGTTTTTATGCCGGATTTTAGTCAGAAAAGGATATCTTTTGTTTTCCCAGGGCCGTTATTCTTTGGCCGAGGCGGGGATCAAGGCCTTGCCTAGCGAAGAATCCGGCCGGAGGGATCGGGAATTCATTAAGGAGGTCGCCGGCGAGCTCGCCAGGGAAATCCGCGGCGAGATGAAGAGAACCGCGAGAGGCCTCAGGCGTCCCGTTTCCGCCGGAGACATGAAAAAAGAGACGATGATGGGATCGACGGAAGAACCCATAAAAATATGTACGGATTATGATTATCCCGTCGAAGATGAAAGTTTGGCTTTGGAAAGCAATATCGAAAAAATCGGAACGCAGGTGGGAAAGGAGAATTCCGGTGACATGGATAGGACCGTGAGATTGTTAAAAACTATTCATGAGAGGGGGAGGAAGAAATGACCAAGCCCAAAGACGAGAAAGGAAACGAAAACCGCAAGGGGCAGATCAACAAAGGAAAGGGCGTGGATATCGGGACGGTATTCGTGAAGTGCGCCTATAAGGAGGGCGATGAGATCGTTTTTAAGTCTCAGCGAAACGCCTTTTTTGACGTCGAACACACGGATTTCACCAAAAAAATCCTCGATAACTCCAAGGTCAAATATATCGTCAAAGAGGACAGCCTTTACGTCGTGGGCGACGATGCCTTGGAATTTGCCAATATGTTCAATAAAGAGACTCGGCGGCCCCTGTCGAAAGGCGTGATCAGCCCCACGGAGAGGGAAGCCCTTCCGATGATCGAGATGCTGATCAAAAGCGTGATCGGGGCGCCTCGTTGTCAAGGCGAGATCGCCTATTTTTCCGTCCCGGGTGAACCGCTGGACGCGGAATTCAACATCCTCTACCACATTAAAACGATTGAAGGATTTTTGGAGACACTGGGGTATTCTCCGAAGCCTGTTAACGAGGCGCATGCGATTGTCTTGTCGGAATTGGCCAAGGAGGAATTTACGGGGATCGGCCTTTCCTTCGGCGGCGGGATGGTCAATGTCTGTTTGAGTTTCATGTCCGTGCCGGTTTTTAAATTTTCCGTCGCCAAGTCGGGGGATTGGATCGATCAGCAGGTGGCCATGGCCGTGGATGAAACATCCAGCCGGGTCTCGGCGATCAAAGAAGCTTCTCTGGATTTAAGCAAGCAGGGAGATGTGAGCAAGATCGAAAGCGCATTATCCGTTTATTATAACCACTTGATCGAGTATGTGATTGAGAATATTAAACAGGAAATCACCAAGGCCAGGCGATTGCCGAGGATGAACAGGCCCATCAGCATCATCCTTTCAGGGGGCACTTCGCTACCCACGGGCTTTAGTCATAGATTCAGGAAGATTTTAGAGAGATTGAAACTCCCCATTCCCATCGGCTCCGTGAGGATGGCCTCGCAACCCTTAAGGACCGTAGCCAAAGGAGCCTTGGTCGCCGCCAGTGCCGATGAGTCCCGCAGGTGAGTCTTTGGGGGAGGAGAGAGTCTGAAATGACGGATGCCGACGGAAAACAAGGGAAATACATCTACTGCATTATTGCGTCCGGCCGGCCGCGGTCTTTCGGCCCGTTAGGCATCGGCGGCAGGGGCGAGGAGCTGACCACGGTCTGTTTCGACGGTATCGCCGCGGTCGTGAGCGATTCTCCGATCATGAAATACGCCCTATCCAGAGAAAACATGATCGCCCACGAAAAGGCCATTGAGGAGGTCATGAAGGAATACCAGGTTTTGCCGGTCAGGTTCTCCACGATTGCGGAGGATGAAGAAAAAATAGCCAAGATCCTGGAGAAAGAACACGACCGATTTGCGGAATTGTTGAAGACGATGGCCGGAAAAACGGAACTGAGCGTCATTGCGATATTTAAAGAGGACGTCATCTATAAAGACATTACGGAGAAATATCAAGATATCAGGGCGTTCAAGGAAAGAATTGCCGGTCTCCCCCCCGAGAAGACCCGCGGTCCGCTCATGGAAATCGGCCGGAGGGTGGAAGCGGCGTTGCATCAAGAGAGGGAGATTCATAAGGAGGAAATACTTGATACGTTGACGGCCCTGTCCTGCGACGTCAAGGTCAATGACAACTACGGGGAGCTGATGATCCTCAAGGCCGCCTTTCTGGTGGAAAGATGTCGAGAAGAAGAATTTGACCGAAAGGTTAATGAGCTTGCCGAGAAATATGTTGAGAAAATTCGATTCAAGTATGTGGGCACGTTGCCGCCGTTCAATTTTGTGAACCTGGTGATCGAAACCGGAAATTACTGAAGATGTTTCTCCTGGATGACATATTGCTGGCGCCGTTACATGGCCTGATTTGGCTCGGCCGAAAGATCAACGAGATTGTCGATCGGGAACTCTTCGATGAGGAGCTGGTCAAAGAGAAGCTTCTGGAATTGCAGTTCAAACATGAATATGAATTGGAGCCCATGAGCGAGGAAGATTATCGAACAAGGGAAACGGAACTCTTAGAGCGATTAGACGCCATTCGAAAAGCGAAGGAGGAGGTGTGATCATGGCCGATATCAACGATGCCGGAAAAGCCGCCGGCGATTTTTTGAAAAAGACCCTTGGGGCCAAGGATGTCAAGTTGATCAAAACGACCAGGGTCGGCGATGGCTGGGAAGCCGAGGCGGAGGTCTATGAGGAAAGCTCATTTATCAAATCCCTGGGGCTCCCCACCCGGGTCCGGGACAGGAACATTTATCTGGTCAGGCTGAACGACGGGTTGGACGTGGAATCCTATGAGCGCAAAGGCTAGCTGAGCCCCGGAGATCAATGATGAGCCAAGGAGAGCCTGTCACCATCCTGCTCGTCGAAGACGATCCTGCGCACGCCGCAGCCGTGAAATGCGCGTTTCTGAATTCGGGGATGAAGACAAAACTCGAAGTGGCAGGAAGCCTGCGTGAGTACCGCGGGCGGGTGGCCGCTCATCCGCCCCACATCGCGATCATGGACCTGAACCTGCCGGATGGGCACGCCATCGAAGCGCTGAGTTCGCAGCCGGGGGACCGCCCGTTCCCCATTCTGCTCATAACCGGCTTTGGCGATGAGAGAGTCGCGGTGGAGGCGATGAAGGCGGGCGCGATCGACTATGTCGTGAAGTCCTCCGAGGCCTTCGCCGCCATGCCCCGCACGGTCGAACGCGCCCTGCGCGAATGGAACCTTCTCCAGGAGCGCAAGCGGGCGGAGAAAAATCTTCTGGAAACGAATCAGCGTTTAAGTCAGGCGATCACGGCGACGATTCAGGTGCTGAGCATGACGGTCGAGGCGAGAGACCCCTACACGGCGGGGCATCAGCGCCGGACGACCATTCTGGCCGAAGCGATTGCCGGCGAGATGGGTTTCCCTCCCGAAAAAATCGAAGGCCTCCGCATGGCCGGAAAAATCCACGACATCGGCAAGATCTCCGTTCCGTCGGAAATCTTGAGCAAACCCGCCAAACTGAACCCGGCGGAATACGAATTGGTAAAAGCGCACGCTCAAAAAGGATACGAGATTCTAAAAGAAGTGGAGTCCCCCTGGCCCCTGGCGGAGATCGTTTACCAGCATCATGAACGGATGAACGGATCCGGCTATCCCCGTGGACTCAAAGGGGACGAGATCCTCTTGGAGGCCCGGATTCTTGCCGTGTCCGATACGGTGGAAGCCATGGCCTCCCATCGTCCCTACCGGTCTGCCCCCGGGATCGAGGCTGCTTTGGAAGAGATCGATAAGAGAAAGGGCGTCTTATACGACTCGGACGTCGCGGCGGTGTGCTTGAAGCTGTTCAGAGAAAAAGGATTCATCTTCGAGGCTTGACGTTATTCATGGGCTCTTGTAGTCTCAGGCTTCAGCCCGAGTCTTGGGCTAAAGCCTATCTTGCGCGGACGGAAGCTTGCGACTACAATAAGAAGGCGCCGAAGGGTTTATGAAGATAGGCAAGATCGACTACGAGACATTCAGCCGTTTCCTGCTCGACAGGTTGGGAAGGAAGGACAAGACGGTCCTCGTGCCGCCGATGACGGGGGTGGACGCGGGGGTCGTGGATGTCGGGGCAGGGAAGGTCCTGGTCATCGCGGAGGACCCGATCTTCACCATGCCCATGCTGCCGCTCCGGACGTTCGGCTGGTTCACCGTCCACATCGGGGCGAGCGACGTCGCCGTCATGGGCGTTAAGCCCCGTTATATGACCTACTCGCTTCTTCTGCCGCCTGAGACGAGCACGAAGGACCTCAAGACGATCGTGGATTCCATCCACAAGACGGCCGTGGAGCTGGGCATCGCCATCGTCGGCGGGCACACGGGCTACTATCCCGGGCTCACGGCGCCCATGATCGGCGGGATCACCGTCTTTGCCTTCGCCAAAAAGGGGAGCTACGTGACTCCGGCGGGCGCCCGGCCCGGGAACGGCGTCATCCTGACCAAGGGACCGGCCATCGAGACCTCCGGGTTGCTCTCGGTCCTGCGCGAGAGGGAGCTCGCGAAGAAATACCCGAAATCGCTTATCCGGAAGGCCAAGGCCCTGTGCCGGGAGATCACGGTGGTCGAGGACGCGCTGACGGCGATGAAGGCGGGCGGGGTAACGGCCATGCACGACGCGACCGAGGGCGGGGTCATCGGCGGGCTCTTCGAGATCGCCAACGCGAGCGGCGTCGGGATGGAGGTCTACGAGAACCTGATGATCTACCCGGATGAGGTCCGGATGGTCTGCGAGGCGTTCGCCATCGACCCGGTCGCGGCCATAGCCGAAGGGAGCCTTCTCATCACGGCCAGGGCGGCATTCGTACCGAAGATCATCCGGAGGCTCGAACGGGCGGGGATTCCGGCGTCGGTCATCGGGACCGTCACGAAGGATCCGCGCAAAAGGATCATGAGGCGGCGGGACGGAAGCGTCGTCCCGCTGGCCATCCCGAAGCAGGATCCCTTCTGGCCCGCGTTTTTCAAAGGATTGTCTTTGTAGTCTCAGGCTTTAACCTGAGTCTTGGTTTATTCTTACGCGTAACTGTGCAATCCGGTCAGAAGATAATTGACCCCGAAATAGGTGAAGAGCGCGGCCAAAAAGCCGAGGACGGCTATGAGGGCCGCCCGCCGCCCCTTCCAGCCTAGGACGATCCGGGTGTGGAGGTAGAGGGCGAAGACGAGCCAGGTGATGAGCGACCAGACCTCCTTCGGGTCCCAGCTCCAGTAGGCGCCCCAGGCCTTGTAGGCCCAGATCATCCCGAAGACGAGCCCTCCCAGCGTGAAGAGGGGAAAGCCCACGGCGATCGCCCGGTAGCTCATGGCGTCGTAGCGCTCGGCGGCCCGCGCTCCTTCCTCGCCCTTCGGCTTGCGGCCCCTGGCATCGGCGCGGAGGAAGAGGAGGCTCGCGACGAAGGCCACGGCGAAGAAGGCCTCGCCGAGAAGCGTCACCGAGACGTGGAGCCACAGCCAGTAGCTCTGGAGGGCGGGGACGAGGGGCGTCGCTTCCTTGGGCATCAGGGGCGAGGAGGCGATGGCCATAAGGGCGACGACGATGAGCATGATGTAGGGGCCCGTCTTCCGGATCTTGAATTTGCCTTCCATAAGGACGTAAGCAAGGGCGGAGGCCCAAGCCAGGAAGGAAATCGACTCGTACATGTTCGTGAACGGAGCATGGCCGCTTTTAATAGTCCGGGCGGCGAGGGCCAGGGAGTGGACGGCGAAACCCGCGCCGGCCAGGACGTAGCCCGCTCTGGCCCACCTCTCCTTGCGGAAAAGCTGCGATCCGAAATAGGCCAGCGCGGACAGGACGTAAGCCAGGAAGGCCAGGAGGAAAAACGTCGGTTCGTTCATGAGATTCTCCTGAGGACGGCCATGATCGAGGCGAACTCTTCCTCGAAGCGGTCGCGGCCCTTGGAAGTCAACCCGCCGGCCGAGACGGAGACGCACGGACCCTCGCGGCCTTCGAGGACGAGCTTGATCTCGCGCGGCGGCCAGTAGAAGCTGAAGAAAAGGCCCAGCATCAGGAGGACGCAGCCCGTCCAAATGACAGGCACGCCCGGGTCCGAGGCGGCCTGGAGGACGGAGAACTGCGGGGCCTTGTAAGAGGCGAGCTCAAAAGCGAGGTCCATCTCGCCGGAGTCGCGGAAGTGGGTGAACTCCGGGTACTTGGCGAAGATCCAGCCGGAGAAGACGCGCGCGTCCTTTCGGTATCCTTCGACGAGGACGGCGGGGTTGTTGGGCTCCCAGGTGCGGGTTGCCGGCTCGTTGTCCGCGCCGATCACGAAGTCGGGGAGGAAGCGGACGGCGGTGATCTCCGTCCCGTCGTCCATGGCGGCCTTCCCGCCGGGTGTGAGGCTGATGGTCTTGAGGAAGGCGGGATCGCTTTTTTTCTTGACCCGAAGCTCGAGGGCCGGGTTCTCCCAGTCCCAGCCGTAACTGCTCTGGTAGAACACGACGCCCTTGTAGCTCAGGGGATGGTTGACGGCGATGGTCCGCGTGAGGCGGGGGGTCCCCCCCTCGAAGACCGTGACCGTGCTCTTCCAGGCCTTGACGGCGCCCGCGGGATAATACTCGGTCTCGAACTTGTCGAGGCGGAGCGAGATGGCGCGGGACGGGACGGGGACGGTTTGACCTTCGGAAACGGAGACGTCCGACCGGTACTTGCCGAGGCCGCTGACGATGCCGCCGGCCAGGATGGCAAGGACGCCCAGGTGGACGATGTCCGACCCGAAGAGGCCGAGCGTATGCTTTCGGGCGCGGAGGAGAGCGCGGCCGGAGTCGCTTTTCTCGGCGACGCGGAAACGCCGGCGGCCGAGCTCGGCGCGGGCCGCGGCAACGAAGGCCTCGAGGCCCGAGCGCCTCGTGAACGACTCTTTCGTCTTCAGAGACGCCAGCTCACGCGCCTCGACGGTCCAGGCGCTCCCGAAAGTCTTACGGACTTTCGGCGTCAGGCGCGTAAGGCTGCAGACAACGAGGTTGAGGCCGAAGAGGAGGAGCAGGCCGATGAACCAGCCCGACTGATAGAGGCGGTCGAGGTCGATGCCGGCTATGACTTGCGAGAGGCTCCCGTAGTGGGCCTGGTATTCTGCCGGCGTCCGCTGTTGGGGGATGAGGGTGCCGAGGATGGAGGCCAGGGTGAGGACGATGAAAAGGACGATGGCCAACTTGACGGAGCTGAAGAATCTCCAAACGGTTTTCATCGTTCAGGGTGCGGAGCGCTCGTCGGGCGTCCCCGGCGCGTCAGCGAGCCTTGCTTTTCGCCGCCTTGGCCTTGGGGTTTCGCTGTTTTTTATCGGCGATCTTGACCAAGTCCGCGAGCGTGATGCTCTCGAAGTAGTTCTTGAGGAGCATTGTGGCTTCCTTCCAGATCTCGTAGGTCGCGCAGTAGGGGAGGCGTTCGCAAGCCAGTTCCTCCTCGACGCATTCGACGAGGCAGCAGGAGCCTTCGAGGGCGTGCAGGATCTCCCGGAGGTTGATCTGCGAGGGATTCTTGCCCAGGGTGTAGCCGCCGCCGGCGCCGCGGATGCTCTTGACGAGCTTGTTGATCTTGAGGGGGATGATGATCTGCTCGAGGTAGCGTATCGAAATCTCCTCCTCATCGGAAATGTCCCTGAGGATGACGGCATGGGTGTCTCCGTCACGGTACCTCTGGGCGAGGTTCAGCATGAG
>Ga0299915_10000472_pt1 | contig 30114 bp, 21 predicted proteins | sample RVTome_13_FD_200263 | JGI IMG/M metagenome (GOLD analysis project Ga0299915, IMG submission 200263) | Soil microbial communities from uranium-contaminated site in the Upper Colorado River Basin, Wyoming, United States - RVT92D227 (version 2) ...
TGAAACAGTTCTTCATCCCTGCCTTTGTAGTTGAATTCTTCCGACTGGTGCTGACCTAATCCATACAAGCCTTCATCAGCAGGTGAATCAAAGACCTGCCTCATGGTGTATCCGCTTGTACCGTCAGCAGTGATGGGCGAAAAGGTCCTGCCGTTTATATCTTCCTTCAGGATGAGCCGGCGGGTACTGTCATAAAAAGCAATTATACCTGTTTTTAGCGCAACGGAAGCCCTGGTGGTACTGGTAATGATCTCCAAACTGTCTTTCGATTCCCGGAATGACCAGTTTTTTTTATCACCGGGCTTAAGGATTACAGAGAGGCTTTCCTTGCTGGCAAATGTTCTGTTGGCAGATGCAGTTACCCTGAAGATATCATCCGACAATACCTGGATCCTGATAATCCTGACATGTTGAACATTCGTTGGTTTATACCTTATGGTAACACCATCCTCCTGTACTATATAAGTAGCCTTGTTGCATGATGCAAACAGCAGCATGCTTAACACCACCAGAAATAAAGAGTATTTTTTCCACATTATAATAAAAACTTTTTACAATTACCTACTTTTTCACTGTCCCACCCCTTAATACACCTCCACATTCGAGATCACCGGACAGGCCCTGGAAGCAACAATATTTATCCTGATCCCGGAGGTCTCTGCCGGAGTGATTTGCAATATCCTTTTATATCCAATCGTGGTGGCTTCAGCAACCCTTTTCCACTGTCCACCTGTTAATACTTCAACATTGAAGATTTTAACCCGTTGTCCCAGTATAATAAATTCCTGCAACACGATATATTTCACTTTACAGGTATCTCCCAGGTCAATCTCAAGTGATCCGGTTTTTTGATCATCATTGGTAGCCCAATAGGTTTCTTTGTTCCCATCAGTTACATTTAAAGGACTGAACTGTTCGGAGTTACCTCTGTATGAGCTGGCGGTGATATTAGCCCTGGCCGCAAGGTTCGTTTTAAACTCCCGGTCGAGTATAGCTCTGAATCCCTGAAGTGACCGGATATCATTTTCATGGAAGAGTCCCTGCCGGTCAGGTGGAATATTCAGCAAAAGTAATGAACCCCGGCCGACAGAAGTCAGGTAAATATCGAACAGTTTCTCCGGGGTTTTTACCTGTGAGTCTTCGCGCTCATGATAAAACCATCCGGGCCGGATGGATACATCCGTTTCAGCAGGGATCCAACATGTCCCGTTTTCGGAACCCTGGTTGAGCAGTTCTTCGATTCCGGGTTTCCCGGCATAAAGGGTATCTGGTGTTATGCAGGCCCAGTTGGTTTCACCTGCAATGCCCTTTTCATTGCCAACCCATCGGACTCCGGGGCCGGCATCACTGAAAAATATCACATCGGGCTGCAGACTTCTGACAAGGCTGAGGGTGTTAGGCCAGTCGTAATACGTTTTACCATCAATGGAACGTTTTTCGTTGGCTCCGCCATAATATCCGGTTCCTCCGTTGGCCCCGTCGAACCACATTTCAAAGATAGGACCGTATCGGGTAAAGAGTTCTTTCAGTTGACTCCGATAGTAATCGATGTACTCAGGCTTTCCGTAACTGGCATGGTTTCTGTCCCAGGGTGACAGATATACGCCGAACTTAAGGTTGTATTGCCGGCATGCCTGTGAAAGCTCTTTCACCAGGTCCCCATGTCCCTGCCGGTAAGGGCTGTTTTTTATTGAATGCCCGGTGAAAGCACTGGGCCAGAGGCAAAACCCGTCGTGATGCTTACAGGTGAGGATAACACCTTTGAATCCGGTTTCCTTAAGTATGGTGGCCCACTGCAAGGGATTTGCCTCACCTGGATTGAAGAGGGCAGGGGATTCGCTGCCCATTCCCCATTCAAGATCCGTAAAGGTATTGATGGTGAAGTGGATAAAAGCATTCATTTCCATCTCATGCCACGCAAGTTGTGGCTCGGAAGGCACAGGGTAAACAGGTTCGGGTGTTTGATCATTATGCTGTGCCGGCAGGTCAATACCGCCTGTAATCACCATGATGAACAGGACTGAACGGAATCTGATGTTTTTCATAGTTGTCCCAAAGCCAGGCGTAGTTTAAAACTACGCCTAATCTCGTTTATAATATAAATAACATTGGTGCAAATTCTGAAAGGTAGATCCTCCAGTTGGCCCAGGTATGGCCACCTGTGCTTTCACTGTAAGTATATTTGAAGCCGTGTTTATCCAGGATATTCCGCAGCTCGGTTACACCCTGGTAAACAAAATCGTCCACACCGCAACCAATCCAGTATAACTTATAGCCGCTGTTTTTCAGCGCATCAATCTTTTGATCCCTTTCCTGAGTGAGTTTGTCAACTTCTTCGGGCTGCAGACCGAAATTCATGATCCCCATGCTAAACACGCCTATATAACCAAACATGCCGGGGTAGTTGTTGGTGATTGTCTGTGTATGTGCACCACCCATAGATAATCCGGCAATAGCACGGTGATCCTTATCGGTAAAGGTCCGGTAGTTTTTTTCAATAAAAGGTAATACATCCTTAACAAGGCTTTCTTCAAATTTGCCGGCATATTTTCTGTATGCCGCCATATCCATACGGCCTTGTGAAGGGGCAAGGGGTATATCGTTTTGTGCACCGGCCTGACTGGCATTACCGTTTGTCATTACCACTATCATGGGTTGTGCCTTACCCTGTGCTATCAAATTATCCATGATCTGAACGGTACGCCCCATGTTGGTCCATGCATCTTCGTCACCGCCACCACCATGAAACAGGTAAAACACCGGAAATTTCTGTGTTCCATTTTCATAACCGGCCGGGGTATAAATATATATCCTTCGGTAAATGCCCAGAACTTCAGATTTATACCAGCGTTTGGCCAATGTTCCGTGTGCCACATCTTCTTTATGTATATATAGATCTGTTTCCTTACCGGGTATTATAAAGAAGCTTTCATAGCGGATTCCGTCACGGCGAACCTGAACATTGTTGGGATCAATCATCCTTACGCCATCTACCACAAAGGCGTATCCATATAGTTCCGGTTTTAACGGGCCAACAGTTATGGTCCATAAACCTGTATCGTTTTTTATAAGGTTCTCATTGGTGCCAAAACCGGGCATCCATTCGCCGGTGACAACCACATGCGTGGCCTGTGGTGCAAGCAGCCGGAAGGTAACTTTATTATCCTGCAGCATTTCAGGTGAAACAATGATGCTGGGCATCCTGAAAACAGGCCTTGGAGAGGGTGCCGCAGGCCGGGTAGTTTCCTGTGACACAACAAGCAGAAAGCCAATAAAACATAGTGCAACTGATAAGGTAGCTTTGATCAGAATACTTTTTTTCAGGTTCATGATTTTACCTCCTGTTCTTTTATTTAACATAATATGAATTTATGCGGTAATCATCAATTGTCACAAAAACTCAAGTCTTATATACCCCGACGGGGTGGTTAGTTACTTTACCAGGGAGATAGTGAATTCATATTTGTACTCACCAGGGTACAACATGTACTTGTCCAGCGGTTTGGCTCCCCAGCTGTTGTCGCCGCCCACTCCCATTTGTTTGTAGTCGATACACCATTCAATGAAATCACGCTTAACAACATCAGTAATATGTCGCTGATGTTTCTTTGCACCATCATCATAGTCTTCTATTGCACTGTTTAATGCTGAAGTACAGAATGTTGGTTTTCCGGTAACCATTAATCCTTTTCCACGTTCATCAGTTAGGGCAAACCACCTTACGTAGGTGTGGTAATTGTTTTCCTGAGGACGCACGTATAACAGCTCCTGATCGCTTACTTTTCCTGAGTACTTCGAAATAAGTGCCGATGAAAACCTGTCGATGTTGTTTTCCCAAGGTCCGCGGCCAAAGTAATTCATGTTTGACAGCTCCGGAACAAGCCGCATGCGCATCCCGATCCTGGGAATTTCAGGAAGTGATTTATCCGAGGTGGAGAAGAAATTCTTTACTGCAATACGGCCATCACCAAATACCACATAATTTGATTTCCAGGTTCCCCTTACCGTGGGAATGTCATATAAGGCTGTCAATTCAACTGCTTCCGGAGCAATCTGCCTTACCTCAAATGAGATCAGCTTCATTTTATCAGCAGCTTCTTTCCATACCTTGCAGCGTGTCTGCATGCCATTACCAAAGTCATTGTCCGTTGGAGCTCGCCAGAAATTTGGTTTGAGAGGTGCATGGATGAATTCATTACCGCCGGAATTGTAAGAAATGAGCCTTCCTGTAGAATCGAAGGCGATGGTAAAGCCATTACCGGAAAGCTTAACACCAGTCTTCTCCTGTAAAAATGTCACAGGTGCCTCTGCAGTCTTTCTTATTGCTATGTTAGAGCCCAATGGTAATTGGAATTGTTCGTAGGCCACCACGTGACCTGCCGGTACCATTCTTTCTGCTGTTTTTTGCAGCGCTCTTAGGGTAAGGAAATACTCACAATCAGGTTTTATATTAATATCGGTAAAGTCGATACCTATCATTTTGGATTCACCAGGTTTGGCCGAAACCAATGGCAGCTTTTCCGATTTCACCTTTACTCCGTTTTCTTCAATAATATATTCAAAATCATATTTGTTCAGATCAGTAAAAGCATAACCGTTTTTAAGCTCAAATTTACCAGTATACACATCAATAACCCTGAATTTAATACTCTGATACACTTTTTTAACCTCGTAAAGGGTGGGGTGAGGCCTTCTGTCGGGTGACACAAGACCATTTGAACAAAAGTTCTTGTCGCTGAGAATATCTTCCGGGCCAAAATCCCCGCCATAGGCCCAGTATTTTCTGCCATTGGTATCATACTTTGCAAATCCCTGGTCGACCCAGTCCCATATAAAACCACCCTGCAAAATCGGATAACGTTCGATCACATCCCAGTAATCCTGAAAATCACCTACACTGTTACCCATTGCATGCGCGTATTCACACTGAATTAAAGGCCGGTCAGTATGTTTCTTGGCATAGTTCTCCATCTGCCAGGCAGGCATGTACATTGGACAGAAAATATCTGTATTTCTTTCCAGTTCAGCCCTTTCATACTGCACCGGACGGGTTTTATCGCGTTTTTTGATCCAATCATAGGTAGCATAAAAATTAGTGCCGTTCCCGGCTTCATTGCCGAGCGACCAGGTGATGATGGAAGGATGGTTCTTGTCGCGTTCAACCATCCTGATTGTGCGGTCCATATGTGCCTCAAGCCATGCCGGATTATTGCCCAGGGTTTTGTTCAACTCGTACCCCATGCCGTGAGATTCAATATTGGCTTCATCAACCAGGTAAATGCCATATTCATCGCACAATTCGTACCAGCGCGGATGATCGGGGTAATGACAGGTACGCACGGCATTCAGATTATTCTGTCGTAACAGTTGAATATCTTTCAGCATGCTTTCTTCACTGATCACATGACCCGTGATCTCGTCGTGCTCATGCCTGTTCACACCTTTGATTAGGATCGGCTGACCGTTGATGCACAATTGTCCCCTGATGATCTCAACTTCACGGAAGCCCACTTTACAACCGATGGCTTCCACCTCTTTAACACCTTTATCTTTCAGGGTAAGTACCAGCTGATACAGATTTGGCGTTTCGGCCGTCCATTTGGCAGGTCCTTTGATTTCCTTTTTAAAAACAACCTGTGCTGATTCTTTCAGGTTGATGCCCGTCTTGATAACTTCATTGACCAGTTTATTATTGGCCTGATCAATTAATTTCATTTCAACACTGTATTCTCCTGATTGGTAACCCGGAAAGTAGTTCTTAATGTCCACTGAAACTGTAAAAACAGCATCTGTATAATCGTTGATCAGGTCGGTCTGAACAAAGTAGTCAAAAATTTGAACCTTGGGAGTTGCATGAAGATAAACATCGCGTTCAATACCGCTAAGCCTGAAGAAATCCTGGTCCTCGAGGTAAGAACCGTCACTCCAGCGATAAACTTCAACTGCAAGGGTGTTTTTCCCTGCTGAAAGTTTATCCGTGATATCAAACTCCACAGGTGTTTTTGAATCTTCACTGTATCCAAGCTTAACACCATTGAGCCAATAGTATGCCGCTGAATTTACTCCGCCAAAATGCAATACAATGCGTTTGCCTTTCCAGTCCGCAGGAACTGTAAGGTCATGTTTATAAGAGCCAACCGGATTGTATTGTTTTGGAATATATGGAGGAAGGGGTCTGCTGACATTCGGGTATTCGATTTTCTGTAAATGAGCATCCGGTTTTGGAGGGATTTCGGTCATGGATGGTGCATTGTAATCCTTTGACAAGACCGGAGGTTCGCCTACAAAAGGGTATGTAATATTGGTATAGATGGGTATATCATAACCCTGCATCTGCCAGTCCGATGGCACAGGGATTTCCTTCCAGGCAGAGACATCATAATCTTGTTTGTAAAAGTCAACAGGACGTTCATTGGGATTTTTTGCCCAGTGAAATTTCCAGTTACCGTTCAGCAACCTGTAATTAGGAGATTCATTGCTCTTTTTTCCTTCCATGGTTTTGGCACCGGGAAATGAAACAAATGAAGCATGTGGTTTAAGCGTGTTCACTCCGGTTATTTTGGGATCTTCAAGCTCGGGCCCAACAATCTGTGAAAATATGTTTCCCGCAAAAAACAACATCACGCAGATCAGCAATCCTTTATTCTTGTAAGTCTTCATAATGATGATGGTATTAAAGAAGGAAGCAATCCCGCATTGTGGGATTGCCTCCAATAAACAAATTGTACAAACCTTATTAAAGGACCGATTATGCCTAATATCCCGAGTTCTGGATCAACTGATCATTTTTGCCCATTTCATCGCGCATAATCGGGAAGAAATAGCATTTATCATCCCACGCCCTTTGATCTCCGGCAGGACTATCTATTCTTTCATATACCGGGGCACCCCATGTTGATCCGTCAGGCTGCCTGTAACTGTCAACCGATGTAGCATTAACCAGATATTTTACTGATATAGCATGGGTTTGGTGATATGCGTCAGCACCGATCACCCACCGGCGGACATCCCAGAACCGGTGATCCTCATAGGCCAGCTCGATGCGGCGCTCTTGCCTGTACCTCTGACGCAAGGCATCACCTGATTCAGTAATGTCAGGTTGTCCCGCTCGTTTGCGGATAAGGTTAATGGCGTCTCGGGCTTCGGCATCATCACTCAGTTCAATACAGGCTTCGGCGTAATTCAGCAACACTTCGGCATACCGGATATGTCGGAAAGGAACCTCCTGCTTGACATATTGGGGGTCTAATGCAGGATTAACAAATTTGCGAACATAATAACCGGTGTATCCGCCGTTCCAGTCCTCGATGGGGCCCTTACGTGTATCGAGACCGGCTTTAAGCATGGTGACTTCGTCGATATTGTAAACGGCGCCCGCCTGTATCTTGCTGTATGGGTCGATTAGCAAACCGTCACTCGGCCGCGTTCTCCACTGAACCCCTTCATAAAGGACGGTGGCGTAAAAGCGTTGATCACGGTTGGCATATGGATTGGCCTTTTGAACCGGATCATTCCAGTCGAAGCTGCTGCCATCACGCATCTCATAATCATCCACCAGGTCGCCAAGCGGGCAGTTGTTGCCCCAATTGTGGTAACCATTGGGACCGCAGTAGAGGGCCGGATTGTAATGATCCCAGCCTTCGTCGGTTTTGGTGGAGTAACATTGCAGCAGAATATCCTCTACGGTTTCTCCTTCGGTGATGAAATAATCCACGAAGTTCTGCGCAATGGAATCACCCGGATTCGGATCTTTTTTATAAAGATCATAAATACCCAGGTCGATCACGTCCTTTGCTGCATCCCTGGCTGCCTGCCATCTGGCATCCTGACTGCCGCCGGTATATCCCAGGAGTTCCGGATTTGAATACCCGGGGGCATAGGAATTCATGTCGTGATGCAGATCACTGGCAGCAAAAAGTAAAACCCTGGCTTTCAGCGCCATAGCCGCACCCCTGGTTATTCTGCCCAGGTCAGCCTGGTCATCAGGAAGGTACATGATTGCTGAGTCGAGCTGACCCACGATAAAATCAATACATTCCTCATAAGTATTGCGTGGTACCTTAAAATTATCAGTAAGCGTGTAAGCTTTGGTAATAATGGGCACGCCGCCATACATCGATGTCAGGTAATGATAGCACAGGCCACGCAGAAAATAGGTCTGTCCGACCAGATTATCCTTCCATTCCTGTTTGGATGCATCATCCACCACAGCCTGGTTTATTTTCGAAAAGAAGATATTGGTTCTTCTTACATTACGGTAGACCGAATCCCAGAGGAAATGCATGGTATGAGGAGTAGCCCAGCTTACTGACCAACCCTGTAGGTCATCCTGGGTCATCAGTGATTTGTTGAAGTTGGTGGCTCCCCAGTCGGGAGTGAAGTGTGATTCATCGGAATAATCCGACAATCGTTCAATGGCAAAGGGCCAGCCCAGGCCATTCTCGTAAATGCCATTTAAAAAGGTTTCTGCAAGGGCCAGATCGCTCCACACATCCACTTCTGAGTATTCACCCAGCGGTTTCTTATCCAGAAAATCTTCTGCTTTTTGGCAGGAGTAACTGAATGCAAGTATGGATAAAAATATCCAGATATCAAGTGTCTTTCTCATAATTCTGAAATTTAGAAGGTTAAGGTTAATCCTGCATTGATGATTTTAGGAAGAGGGTATGCCGTTCCTCTTTCCAATTCAGGATCAATCAATTTTACTTTATCCATGGTAAGCAGGTTCAACCCGTTCACATAAATCCTGAGGCCATCGATGCCGAGTTTCCTGTTAATGACAGCGGGAAGGCTATAACCGATCTCAATGTTCTTCAACCGGATATAATCGGTTCTTCTCAGAAACATCTGATTGGTACTTGCATTAGCCCTCCAGTACTCCTCATCACGGTTCCATGTCCTGGGATATTCGTTGCTGGGATTGTCCTCTGTCCAGCGGTTATCGGCAAATTCCTTGTAAAAGTTACCGATTTCACCTGATTCGGGACTGATGTATTGCTGTCCACCGGCAGCGCCCTGGAACAGGATGGCTGCATCGAACTGCTTGTAACGCAGGTTGATGCTTAAACCGGCGGTAAACCGCGGCATGTTATTCCGGTCGCTTCTTACCCTGTCAAGTCCGTCGATTACACCATCATCGTTGACATCTTTGAAAATGATATCACCTGCACGTGCATTGGGCCAATGGGGATAGTCATTAACCTCATCATCACTCTGGAAGATCCCGATGGCCTGATAGTACATATCACTGTTGGGATCATTCGGATCAGTGGGGACAGGGTGACCGGTCGACTGCTGATAGGCTGGTCTGCCGGGAGTTTCATCCCAGAAAGTGATCTTGTTCTTCGCATAACCGCCGTTCGTGGAAATGTCATACTGCAACGCACCATAAGTGCCCCTGTAGCCAATCACATATTCGAATCCGCGGTTCGTTACTTTTCCGATATTTTCGGGAGGCAGTGTCAATCCGGCAGAACCGGGCACCGAAGCACTTCTCCTCCACAGGATCTCTGAACGCCTGACATCGAAATAATCGGCTTCAATAGAGATCTTGTTGAGTATTAAAGCCTCGAAGCCAATATTGGCCTGATTGGCAACTTCCCAGGTAACATTGGGATTGGGTATGCGTGATTCATACAACAACTTGTTCTGCTCGTTCAGGTTAAATTCATAGTATGTGCTGGCATAACCATAAGTTGACAGGTACTGGTATTCGTCAATACGGTCATTACCCGTCTGACCCCATGAGGCACGAAGCTTGAAATTGTTGACAGCCGCAATGTTGTTTTTCCAGAAGTTCTCTTCTGAAACACGCCATCCAACTGAAATCCCGGGGAAGAAACCAAACTGTTTGCCCTTCGGGAACATATAAGAACCGTCATACCGCCATACGAATTCGGCCATGTATTTCCGTCCGAAATCATAATTAACACGTCCGAAATAGTTCATGCGTGCATTCTGATTGGCCCAGCCATTGTTGGTCAGGTAAGCATCAACAGCACCTGCAAATAACTGATCAACAGCGGGAGAAATATAGTTCTTTCTGAAGGCAGTTATGTAATCATTATAGCCCTGCTGCCGCTCGGTACCCACCATCACTTTGATATTATGCACATCAAAAAGTGATCTTTCATAAGTGGCATACGTGTTCCAGGTTATTTTGTAACCATCCTGATTTTCCTGGTACAACTCAGGTGCATCCAGTCCTCTTTTTCCCTTAGCAAGAGTATGATCATCATTACCATCCCATGTATACAGGTACCATGGCTTCCTGAATATCTTATGAAACCTCAATGCCTTGTCAAAAGACATATTGCCGGTGACGGTAAGGCCTTTTATCCAGGGTACTGTAATGTTCAATCTGATATTGCTTTCCAGTACATACCATCTGTCTTTGTCATATCCTGTGGCATCAGTAGTTGTCACTGCAGGATTATCGCCATATTCAATATCAGGTCCCGGTTCACCGCTGGGCCAGTATGCCGGCATAGTTGGTTTACCACGCATCAGCATTCTGAATATGTCACCTACCGGGCGGGTGGGGAAGTTCTTGTTTTCCTGACGTCCTGCAACATCAAAGGAAATATCGATATTCTTGGAGATCCTGCCATCGATGTTGCTGCGGAAATCATACTGCCTGAAATTTGTGGCGCTGTTTTTATATACACCATCCTGGAACCGGTGTCCCATCGAGAGGAAGTATTTCATATTTTCACTACCTCCGGAAATGGATATATTCTCATAATTCTGACCGGTCCAGTCTTTGAACACTGCATCAAACCAGTCGGTGTTCGGATGACCCCACGGATCCTGCCCATTGCCGAATAATTGAATATCATCAGCAGTATACCTGGGGTCGCGACCGCGATAGATATCTATTTCATTCAGCATTTCGGCATACTGGGCTGCGTTAGCCATTTCGGGTATACGGGTTGGCCGGTTAGCTCCGCCGTTAACGGTGAGGGTGATCTTCGGTTTACCCATCTGTCCGCGCTTGGTGGTGATGAGGATAACGCCGTTGGCAGCCTGTGCCCCGTAAATGGCAGCCGACGCATCTTTCAATACAGTGATTGACTCGATATCACTCGGATCGAGCCGTTCCATGTTGCGGTTGGCTATACCGTCAACAACGATTAAGGCGCTGTTGTCACCCAGGGTATTGGTTCCACGCACACGCAGGGTCGATCCGTCATAACCGGGCTCACCGCTGCGGGTTACGGATACAATTCCGGGCAAACGGCCAATAAGCGTATTGGTCAGGTTTGTGGCCGGTGACCGTTTGATTTCATCACCCTTTGTGGTAGCTATTGATCCCGTGGCGGTTGCTTTCCTGGTTGTACCATAGCCAACAACCACTACTTCGCCAAGCTGGGTCACGTCAAGTGCCAGATCCACGTTGATGTTGCTCTGGCTGCCCACTTCCACCCTTTCAGTTGTGTAACCAATGTAAGAAAAAAGAAGTGCAGAAGCCGGTCCGGGAACATCAATCGAGAAATTACCATCGATGTCGGTAATGACGCCCACGTTGGTGCCTTCGACCACAATATTTACACCAGCAAGAGGTTCACCGGTTAAAGCATCAATTACCTTCCCGGTTACTTTTTGTTGCTGGGTGGTCGTGCTTTTTGGCAACAGAACAATCAGTGAGTTGTCAAGAATCTCACATTTGATGTTCTTGTCACTGAACAAATCAGCCAGAACCTCCTCAATGGATGCATCAGATGCCCGAATATCCACTCTCTGATCGGGATTCACCAAATCGGATTTATAAATAAAGGACAATTCGGTTTGTGTTTCAATCTCCGATAATACCTGCTTCAGTGTAACATCTTTCATATCCAGGGAAAGTTTGGATCCTTGGGAATATCCGGCGGCCGTAGCTGCCAGGATATTGACCATTAAAAGAAAGAAGCTGAGTTTCATAATCAATAGTAGTTTTAAAATGCTATATTTTTGACGTATAGCATCATTTTGTGGGTTTTTTTTCATATTATTGAAAAGTTAAAATGTTAGAACTTCCGCAATTAAGCATGTGCGATTTACAATTGCGGGTTTTGACAACTTTAATGAACCGGGAGATGTTCCACCATTTTCCGGTTCTTTTTTTAGGAGGGATTCTTTTTTATCATAGGCGAGTGGATTTTAGTTCATTATTAGCTGATTATTCATGGGTTCATCGTAGTTTTCTTCTTTGAAATAACAATGGAATTATCGTCTATTTTGTAGTTAAAGTCGGTTGTCAGCTGAATGGCCTTCAAAGCCTGCTCAATGGAAATGTTCTTTAATACACCGGTGTACCTGACTTTTTTAATATGTTCGTCATTAATCAGGATTTTAACATCATATCTCCGTTCGAGTTTCAAGGCAATATTATCAAACGATTCATCCAGGAAAATCAGTTTACCTTCACGCCAGGAAATGGACGGCTCAACCTGCGCGGTTCTGGTTAGAATGATCTTGCTGGGCATTTGTGGCCCGGTTCTTTCACGTTTCAGTTCCTCTTTACGGGCAACCTGTGCCTTCTTTTTCAGGTAGATGGCTTTATGGTTGGGTTTAAGGAACACTTCATCCTTATTGCCGCTAAACGTACCGCTTGGTTCAATAATAACAACACCCTCAACCACCGTGGTTTCTATAACATCTTCATCACTGTAAGCCTTTAAATTGAATTTTGTCCCGTAGACCTTCACATCAAGTTCGCTGGTATGCACCAGAAAAGGACGATTCTTGTTACTGGCCACATCAAAATAGGCTTCACCATCCAGCCATATGTCACGGGTTTCGGCATTAAACCGGTTGGCAAACCTGATATTACTGCCCGCATTGATCCAAACCGTGGTACCGTCAGAAAGCAGTAATTCTGATTTTCCCCCTTTGGGAACCACGATCTTATGATAGCCGGTTTTGTTTAGTGAAGCGGGTTTGCTGTAATATGATCCAATAAAATAGGCGACTGCGGTTGAGGAAATCAGCAGCAGCAAACCGGCTGCTCTTAACCACCAGCGATATATGCTTCTGAAGGATTTCTTGGATCTACTCAGGTCCTTTTCAATAACACCGGATATCACTTTCCAGTCTGTTTCCCTGCATTCTTTGTCCAAAGCACTGATATCCTGAGGATTCTTCCAGGCTTCTTCAAAGCGTTCAAAATATTTCCTGTTTTCCGGATCAGCTTCGATCCACTGCATAACCTCTGTTTTTATAGAATTGTCTATTGTTTCTTCAATATACCCAACCAATAATTCAATTGAGATATTACCTGATTTAACTTTTTTCATAATAGGTTTTAATCAATATATAAGAACATTATTTTAAAGTTTACCCTGAGTGATATTTAAAGTTTTTTAAAATTTTCTTTGATACAAATCGTGGAATCAGTTAAATCAATACTGACTCAGATTAACTTCCAGAATACGCAGTGCTTTGGAAATGTGCGATTCAACTGTTTTAACAGATATATCCAGCTTTTCAGCTATATCGGCATACCTGAGCTGATCAAACCGGCTCATGGTGAATACTTTTTTGCATTGTTCAGGCAAGGATTCAATGGTTTCAAGTATTCTTCCCTGCAGTTCGGCATATTCAACTTGATCAAAAAGGCTTTTATCCTGCTGGTTTTCATAGTATTCAACGGGATACTCCTCGTTTTTGCGATCCTTTTCAAGGTAACGGATACTGTTGAACCTGGTTGCGCTGTACAGGTATGACTTCACTGATGACTTAATATTCAGGTTAGTCCTGTGTTCCCATAAATAGATGAATAAACCCTGAATGATTTCCCGCCCGATGGAAATATCCCTGGTATATCGGGCTGATAAAATACAAAGGACAGAATAATACTTGTGAAAAAGCAATTCAAATGCCTCTTTGTCTCCATGTCGGACTTTTGACCATAAAAACAAATCAATCTCAGGCTTATCGTTTTGCATGGAATCTGGCATATAGCTGCAGTATAGAAATTGAAATACTAAGTATTTCAATTTAATGTGAATTAATGAATCCGAATTAATTAATGGCTTCTGATCCAAGGTAACAAAAATAATGGTTAATTCGGAAAAAACGGAGATTAATGTCAGCTTATGTTGAAGTATGTCCGGCAGGCAGGGGTGAGGTCTCACTCCAGACAATGCACCACCAGTCCGCTCCGCAGCTTGGGCTCAAACCAGGTGGTTTTTGGCGGCATGATGTTTCCGGTATCTGCAATGCGAATGAGCTGTTCCATGGTTACCGGATACAAGGCAAAGGCAACTGCCATTTCCCCGCTGTCGACCCGCCGCTTCAGTTCACCCAGGCCACGTATTCCACCTACAAAATCGATGCGTTTGGAATTTCTTAAATCCTTTATTCCCAGGATATGATCAAGCACATGTTCTGATAACAGCGTAACATCAAGGCAACCAATAGGATCATGATCATTATAGGTGCCTGTTCTGGCTTCAAGGGCATACCAGCTGCCTCCCAGGTACATAGAGAACTCGTGTGGATGAGAGGGCTTGTATTCATGAGCACCCTTGGGAATGGACATAAAGCTCTTCTCCAGGCGTAAAAGGAACTCATCGGGACTGTTGTTGTTAAGGTCGGTTACCACCCGGTTGTAATCAAAGATGGATAACTGACTGGCCGGAAAATGAACGGCCAGAAAATAGTTATATTCCTCACTGCCTTTGTGGGCAGGATTACCGGTTTTTCGTTCCTTACCAACATGCGCCGCGGCCGCAGTGCGGTGATGTCCGTCGGCGATATAAGTATACGGTATCTCATTCTTAAATATCGTTTCTATTCTTTGAATGGCATGCTGATCATTGATCACCCATAACTGGTGGTGAATGCCGTCATCGGTTTTAAAATCGTATTCCGATTTCCCTTCAATGTAATTGCCGATCAGGCGGTTAATTTCCTCATGGTCGGGATAGGCAAAGAATACCGGTTCGGTATTGAAATTCGTAATCCTGATATGTGACTTCCTGTCCTCTTCTTTTTCAACCCTTGTGAGCTCATGTTTGCGTATTACATTGTTAAGGTAGTCGGAAACCGAAGCACAGGCTACCAGACCGTATTGCGACATTCCCCACATGGTTTGTGCGTATATGTAAAGGTACGGATCAGGATCCTGGACAAATATCTTTTTGCTGATGAACTCTTCCAGGTTTGTCCGGGCTTTTTCATATATCAAAGGTGCGTAATGGTCGGTTTCAACAGGAAAGTCAATTTCTGACTTGATCACATGGTAAAAGGAATAAGGATTTCCAGCAGCCTCTGCAATTGCCTCTTCGGAAGATAACACATCATAAGGTCTGCTTGCAATCCTGGCAGCATATTCCTTCTGCGGACGGTATCCCCGGAATGCTTTTATAATAGCCATACTCGGTTATAACAATGTTGGTAATTGATAATTTGGAATCTTATCTGTCTTCACAAATGTAAAAATAAAATAAACGTAGAGACGCAAAATCTTGCGTCTCTACATTGTTTACAAATGCCATTTATAAAAATTCAATTCACCTGATACGTCTTATCTCCCTTGGTCAGGTAGTTAACAATCTGCCTGGCTGCTGCCAATCCTGCATTTATATTGGCCTCTTCGGTCTGTGCGCCCTGCTTCTTTATTGTACCATAGTACCTTGCAGCATAATCTGTTTTAATTTGCGCCTCACAGTCGGGTGACACATCAGTCACATAACGGAAATCCTTGCGTTCGGCAAACATTTTCAACAAGGAGGGCTCATGTATAATTTCCTTGCGGGCGGTATTCACGAGTGTGGCACCTTCGGGCATTACACTAAGCAGTCCAAAATTGACTGACTCTTTGGTTTCCTTATTAGCAGGGAGATTCACAGAGACATACTGACATTTTCTGTATAGTTCATTGGCGTCGGGAACATATTTAACGCCGTCATTTTCGATTACAATCTTATCACGGTAAGGATCGAATGCAAAAACATACATGCCCATGCCTTTTGCAATCATTCCCACAATACGGCCGATGTTGCCATAAGCGTGGATACCCAGAGTTTTTCCCCTGAGTTCAATACCAGAACTGCCATTGTAGAAATTCCTGTTCAGATAGATCATCATACCGAAAGCCAGCTCGGCAACTGCATTGGCATTCTGTCCTGGCGTGTTCATAACCACAATGTTCCTGTCCGATGCTGCCTTCAAATCGATGTTATCATAGCCGGCACCTGCTCTTACTGCAATCTTTAGTTTTTTGACCGCCTGAAGAATCTGCTCATCCAGAATATCACTCCGTACGATAACGGCATCAACGTCAGCGACCGCCTCGAGGAGTTGCTCTTTACTGGTATATTTTTCCAGTAACCTGAGTTCGAAACCGGCATTTTGCACAATTTCTCTGATACCATTCACGGCTACCTTGGCGAATGGCTTATCGGTGGCAACAAGTATTGTTTGCATAATATTCAGTTTTAGCTTGTTATTGTTAATTGATCGGATGAATACCTGAATTTAAATTCTACCTGATCAGACCTGGCCTTCAAATTCTTTCATGGCATTTACCAGGATCTTTACACCATCAACCGACATCGCGTTGTAGATTGAGGCCCGGAATCCGCCAACAGAACGATGACCTTTGATGCCAACCAGACCTTTAGCCTTGGCTACTTCAAGGAATTTCTCCTCCAGCTCCCTGTATTCCGGTTTAAGTACAAAAACGACGTTCATGATCGACCTGTCCTCAGCAGCAGTAAGAGGCGAAATGAAAAGTTTGTTCCTGTCAATTTCGTTATACAACAGGCCGGCCTTCTCGTTGTTGATTTTGTGCATAGCCTTTAAACCGCCGATATCCTTAAGCCATTTCAGGGTTTGTAAGCAGGCATAGATGCCAATGCACGGAGGGGTATTGTAAAGTGAATCATTTTCAACATGTGTTTTGTAGCTCAGCATGGTGGGTACCGGTTTGGTGACTTTTTCCAGCAAGCTGTCCCTGATAATGGTAAAGGCCACACCGGCAGGACCAAGGTTCTTCTGGGCACCACCATAAATCAGGGCATATTTCGAGACATCCATGGGCCGGCTTAGAATATCCGAAGAAGCATCAGCCACCAGAGGAACAGGGGAAGTTATGTCGGTCTTCAGCTCGGTTCCGTAAATCGTATTATTGGTGGTTATATGAAAATAATCGGCATCGGCAGGAATAGTATAGTTTTTGGGTATAAAGGTGTAGTTTTGTTCTTTTGACGAACCCACAACCTGTACTTCACCAAAGAATTTGGCTTCCTTAATGGCTTTTGAAGCCCACGATCCTGAATCGAGGTAAGCAGCCTTCTTGTTCAGAAAGTTGTAAGGAACCATGGTAAACTGCAAACTGGCACCTCCCTGCAAAAACAGAACTGAGTAACCCGACGGAATATCCAAAAGCTCCTTCAATAAGTCCTTAGCTTCCTTTAAAATGGCTTCGAAATCTTTGCTTCGATGAGAGATTTCCATGATCGACATTCCGCTGCCATTAAGATTCAATACTGCTTCCGCGGTGTTTATGAGCGTAATCTCAGGTAAGACCGAGGGCCCCGGGTTAAAATTGTATTTTTTCATAGGAGGTCTATTTATTTGTTAAACAATTAACAACTGAATGGAATCAAATATAAATAAATTATATTTCAGTGTGAAAAAATTAACAGAAAAATGACTGCAGATTTTACGAACAGGTTGTCAATAAACTTCATGATTTGGTTATTTATTGATTTATTGATTGTTACAGATCATTTAAGCGGACTAAACAGTTCTCTTTTAAAACTGGTATCAGACTGGTAAGATTTGGAGTGTGGCAATATTCAATCACATCATCTAGATTGTTATTTTTCAAACGGTGTCGCTGTGCGGCTTTTTCAATATAAGACATTATGCTGTGCCGGGCCAGGTTCCACAGATCTAGCGAGGCATGGACCGAATCGCAGATCGTTGTGTAATTTTCGTGCTGGAGTAAGGATTCACTCAGGGCACCTGCAAAAAGTGAATCTTCCAGATTGAACTTATTCTTCCATCCGGCACAAAGAACAACCAGATCGCGGTTTTCATTCACAATATATTTCACAAGGGCATCGAGATTCAGGTAGGCACCAATGAGTACACGAAAGCTGTGCCGTGCGAGCATAATACAATGTGTTCCGTTAGTAGTAGAATATACTATATCACGTCCTTCAATGACATCCTTTTTGAAATTATACGGAGAATTACCAAAGTCAGCAAAATCTCTGACAATACCATTTCTTTCAGCAGCCACCAGAAAACCTTTCTGCTTGTAAGCAAGTGCTTCTTCAAGTGTAGCTACGGGAATGATGCTTTTGACCCCGTTCATAAAGGCAGTGACAATGGCTGATGTTGCCCGGAGAATGTCTACAATTACAACTATGGCATCATCATTCCTGAAATCAGGATAAAGTGCCGGTGTGAAGCATATTTCCACTTTTCTTTTGTTTCCGGTCATGCTGTTGTGTGATTTATAAATTTCCAAACAAATCTTATATGAGTCTACTCGTCCCTCGTCACTTGTTACTTTCTTGTTCCTCCGAAATATCCCTGAACTTCCTTACAAAGGTATTTTTCTTTACATCTGTCGATACCATATAAATATATGATTCTCCGCTGGTAACCTTCAGCCTTCGCTCATTGGGTTTAAGCTTCTTCATCCGGTCGAGAAACTCACTGTTCGAAGAATGGATCTGCATTACACCGCGGGTATAACCAAAATAATACCAGGTTCGCCTGTCAAGTTGCAGGTAAAAGTCGAGAATATCACCGCTTCGCTTGATCTGCAATTCCAGCAAACCATCCACCCGTTTATTCACCTGGGTATTATTAATGTTTGCTATACCAATCTTGCCTACAGAGATCCAGGAATTGGACTCATTGTCCCATCTCAGTTTAAGTTCATTAAACATAATCGTATGTTTCAATTCGGACGGCATTTCCTTGAGCGCTCCAAACAAGCTGAGTTCTGATTTCATGGCATCGTACCTGCTCTTTCCGATTAGTTCCACAATGCCTTTTGTATAAGTCATTCGGTTCAGATCCACCGCCGGCAGATTGGGCATACTGTCGACTTCACTGGCCATAACATTAATAATGTTCTCAGCGATGTAAAAATCCAGTCCCAGGATAACATCCATTTCCGTTTCATTGGTAATGGTCTTGTGAACCGCTTTCCCAACAGCAGTGATTTTCAACTGGCCCAGCTTGGCACCGGGATCTATTTTCCCTTCGCTATTTAATTCACAGCTTTCCCTGTGCAAGGTCAGGATGTTACCTGGGCTATTCCGGTCAAGCAGTTTTTCACGGGATGCTATCACGTATTGCTGCAATGGTTTGTCGTAATACAGAAAGCCATGTGAAGAGGCAACTGCTCTGTCGCTGTAATTCTTTCTTCCCGACAAAAAGGCCGGATATACATGAACCGAATCATAATACATGAAAAGGCCGTTAAAGATCTTATCCCGATTAATGTCAATCAGCTCTTCCTTAATGGGGATCAGAATGTTCTGGGGATCAATTTCCGATCTGAAATAAACCCAACGGGGCTTAATGAATTCACAATTATGCTCAATGAGCGCACCTCCGTCGAAGGTCAGATATTTTGAGGAGACTGTTATGTAAAATTTGCCTTTGTAACGATAGTTCGGACTTAGTGTGAATTGATCCGTTTCATAAATCTCTCCGGAGCCGATCGACTGCAAAGTGTTATCAACCCCTAATGAACTGAAATAAAGGATTTGCTGCTGGCCCAGTTCATCGGTGTAATTGTAGTAGGCTGTTCCACTGTAATTGTTCTTAGCGGATATGGTAATGGTCGCATCATGCAAGGCAAAGTATTTTGTGTTTCTATTGGCTACCAGTCTTGCCTTATACAAAGTTCTTAACCGTGCATCGGGCTGAACCGTCAGCTTCTCATTCTCCGGATATATACGGGCATCGGCAATATCAATGTATTTGACAGCAGTTGCTTTTATAAGGTTGCTGTCATAATCATAAAAAGCCAGTGGTGCTATGAAGCTCAAAGAATCCTGGGCAGGATCGATGCTGATGTATCTGGGTCCCACCAGGCCTTCCTCGGCAACTTCGGTTGCCGGAGGTGCATTTGTGCTTGAACCCATAGCAAGTTCCTTCTTTCCCATATCCCATTCAAAATTGTCCAGGTAACTGACATACTTGTTCTCGGGAAATGATACCAGCGTAAAATCCTCGTTGGATGTAAAAAGTCCTTTATGCTGCGTGAAATCAATATGCGATTTCATGTTTTCTGTAAGAACAGTAAATCCTTCGGTATGTAATGATTTCAAATAGAAATCAGCTGTATCGGCATCTATTTCGTTAGCCTGAAAAGTAAACCCATCGGAGAAAAGCTCGGCTCCTTCCAGGATCATCCTGCCATTTCCGCTTAGTCCGGCAGGTTGAAGCTTAAGATGTCCCGACAACCAGGTGGTTTTATTAAACATGTGAAATACCGAATCGGTCCGGTATGCATACAACTCATCCTGGTATGGCAACCAGCGGATCGTGTTATTGGCCGATCTTACCTGAGGGAACTGGGGATCAGAGGTTTTCTGCGTGAGTGTAAATTCCCTGGAAACCGCATGCAGTGAATCGGGGTAAAACCGGATATCGTCAGCAAGTGTGGATGAGGTAAGGTAATAAATGGTGCCAGACCCTTGTAATCCCTTATTACTCAAAGATATTTGGTCAACAAAGCTGCCTTTCCCGTTATATAAAGCAAGTCCTGAATCAGGTGTTAGATGCTTAAATCCAAGTGATTTATCTGCCTGCAGCCTGAGTGTTTCATGAATGACCGGGAAAATGCCTGCAGATGTCAGTTCACCGTCGAATTGCATTGAACGGCGGTTAAAATTATCAAGACTATCCATTTCAAACGGATAAATCTCATAAAAGAATTTGTCCCGCGTGTATACCCCGTTCTGTATTTTCTTGTCGTCGTAATACACAAATCCGTTTTCAGTTGACCTGAATACAGGATATTCGGGAAAGGATTTTCGGCCGGATTTGTTATCAGGTTTATCGATGAATAATTCCCCTTTTATATCTTCAATTAGATTCAGTGCTTTCTCCGCAACAGGAAAACCATAATTATCCACGGCACCGGTAAGATAACGAATACGAAGGGAATCAATTTTCTGCAGCTCAATTTTGAAAGTATCGTAATTAAAGAAAAAGTTCTTGCCGGTAAACGTGAATAAGCCGGCCTGCAATTGCCCGTCGAACTGAAAATGCCTGTTCTTCTTCATAACAATCCGTTCATTTTCAGGATAAATCACAACGTTTTGTGAGTCACTCACAAATACCCTGGAAACACCATTGATGGTAAGGTCGTAACTACGGAGGTCGAAGACGGCATTTTCAACAGGTGAAGTGGTTCTTGAGGGAATTCGGATTACGTCATAATCAATTTTTGAAACACTGGAGGACAGGTAATCAATTAGCCTGGGACGAATGCTGGCCATATCGGTCTTGCTGTCATAAAATAAGAAACCCTGGGCAGCCATGCGCATAAGGAGTTGTTTAACCTGTACGACAGGCTTCTTCAGGTACCGGGCAAAGTCCTCGGCAAGGAATTCCTCAACTCCCATGAATCTGGCAAATGACCGTATGGATACCAGCGGATGTGCCTCGTCCATGAGCTGCATACTCAAGTAATGCTCGTTATTAAAAAAATTAACCGATTCAAAACTGGCATTACCGATTGTGCTTCCCAGAAGTGCGGTGAAACGCATGACAGGTTCATTCATTTTCCACACCAGCTGCTCAAAGGTCATATCAATATTGTGATAGGAATTGAAATACGGGCTTTGTGAACTGAAATTATCAGTCTGGTACAGTGATAATTCCCTTGTAGCTACCAGATAACTAAGCGACAAACCGGGATGGAAAATGGAGTCTTTTTTCAGCCTGATCACAATGCTTGCATTCGGAGCATTGATACGATTTGATTTGAAGGCAAAGTAATTTGATCCTGCTATCAGCATGAGTGTGTCTTTCCGGTAAATGTTAATCCTAGCCTGCTTTTCACGATTACCTGTTCCCACCAGCTTGGAACCCTGCATGGACAAACCTCCTTCAAAATCAATATCCTTGTACAGTTCCTTAATGGCAAAGTCTTTCTGGTAGGAGTCAAATTGAGGATAATCTGCATCTTCCGGAGATTTTACGGGTTTAACCCTGTCTATCAGAACACCTTTTAAGGGAGCGTCAAAATATAACCTGTTAACAAATACAGCATCACGTGCTGTATATTCCGGACGTGACATGTTAATCTCATATGTGCTGAGATGGGCATATACATCCGATTTATTAAATCCGGCCCTTTCCCAGGTTACCAGTCCTCCTTTTCCATGCCATACCGATGTAATGGGATTGAACTCTCCGCCGGAACCGGTAATCCTTATACTGTCACGCCTCACGTAACAAACCAGATCGGTTTCTTTTACGATGATACGTATGGCAGTATCGGCGACAAACCGGTAATCTTTCGTGGTTATCTTCCAGTCAACCGAGCCGGTGCGGTACAAAGAACTACTGTCGATTAACAACTGTGTGAAGGCAAGATAACGGTCGGTCGTTTGAAGTGATATTTTCCGGTTTGCCAGCAAAAGGTCAAGTCCCTTTTCCCATTGAATGAAATTATCCGGTTTTTGGGCGGTCTTTTTCATCAAAACCAGACATTTGAGATAATGCGTGAAATGAGGGTAGGGCTTGGCGTTTTTTTTGAGAAGGTCAATTGACAACCTGACAATTCTCTCCTGTTCCCGCAGGCTGAATAAACTATCCCTTGTCCATACCATCAGAAACTCATTCAGAATTTTCTCACTTTCCGGATTAATGTTTTTCTGGATAAGCAAAGAAAGTTCTTCAGGGTATTTTTCCGGAATTCCGGAAAATACATCGGACTCCTGTGCTGATACAGGATTGCTTATGCACAGGAAACATACAAATGGCAACAACCATGAGATCCTGCAGAACATGGGGATCGGTTTATTTCGAAATATACCTTGCCTTGTTATACGACTGCTTAAAATGCGTTCACTATTCCCATAAAATCTGCAGCAATCAGTGATGCTCCTCCAATCAGTCCGCCATCAACATCTGGATTGGAAAACAGCTCCTTGGCATTGGAAGGTTTGCAGCTACCGCCATATAATATAGATGTATTATCAGCAGTCTGATTACCAAATTTCTCAGCAATAAGTTCACGAATTACCTTGTGCATTTCCTGAGCCTGTTCGGATGTGGCATTAACACCAGTACCAATGGCCCAGACCGGTTCGTAGGCAATAACCACTTTGCCAAAATCCTCCGGCGACAGGTCGAATAATCCCTTATCAATTTGAGTCTTCACTAATTGTATGTGGTTACCTGCCTGTCTTTCAGCCAATACCTCGCCACAACAGAAAATGGGGATCAATCCTGCAGCCAGTACCAGCTTAACCTTTTTATTCAGCAGGGTATCATCTTCATGATAATAAGTCCGTCTTTCAGAATGCCCAATGATAACATATTCAGCGCCGGTCGACTTGATCATATCCACTGATACCTCGCCGGTAAAGGCGCCTGAAGTCTCTGATGCACAGTTTTGTGCACCAAGGTACAGTGAATCTTTGGTAATCAAATTTCTGACTTCGGAAAGATGTATGAATGGGGTACATAAAACAACGACTGTACCGTTATCTTCGATTTGCCTGTTAACCGTTTTTGCCAGTTCAATACCCTCCTGCAGGGTTTTATTCATTTTCCAGTTTCCGGCTACTATTTTTTTTCTCATCTTGTATTAGATTTATTGATTCATGATTAGGTAAGGCCAAAAATAGTAAAAGTTATGAATTCTGGCTGTTGTTAAATACAAATTGATAAATTAAACAACTTTCGTTATTTTTATCCAAAAGAAGGAAAAATATTATACGATTTACATTCACAAATGAAAAGGTCATGAATCCTAATTTTGAATTGCCACAGGTGCTTTACAACTCCCTGGGTTCCGAAACCAGGGATTTTGTTGTTAAGGCTAAAAGGACCAGTCCGGTAAAGGTTTCACTCGCGCTGATTGTTTTTGGTACTTTTTGGCTGGCTTTTACCAGTATTTTCGTAATAGCCTTTCTGGGCCCACTTTTTGTGGGCAAAGAAGTCCATTTTACTTCCAATGATGTTCCTGTGGTTGCAGGACCGGGCAACCTGGGACCAGTTGTTGTTCCGGCATTGATCATTGGTCTCTTCGTTGTGGTTGGAATAGGAATACTGGGATTTGGCATATATACCCTGGTAGGGAAGGGCGGGTATTTCATAGGGACTCCTACCAGAATGGTGTGTTATCAGAAAGGCACTATACGGTCAATCGACTGGGAACAATTTTCGGGAGATGTTGAGGTAAGCGGTACGGCCGAAAAAGGCAATCTGGCCCTGGGAATGAGAACCGGCCGGATGGTGAGCCAGAAGAACAGCTCTGACAGATATGTACCCGATATGATTTATATTTCCGGAATACCTGATGTTTTTGAAATAGAAAAAAAGTGCCGGGACAGAATCAAAGAAAATGACCCGACTCCGCCAAAGTAAACTTTCAGTTGCTTTTTATGTTATTCATTAATTGAGTACCGATAAAATGTTTATTTATTTCAATTAAAACTTCCTATATGAAAAATCTTAAATATGCTGGTTCATTCTTTTTATGTATAGCTGTTCTTATTGCTTTTTCATTTCAGGTCAGGGGTCAGAAAACCGAAAGTATTGAAAGTAGCAGAGTAATTGTTTTCCCTGATATCCCTGGTTATAAAACACTGGTTTGCGATTTTCATCAGCACACAGTTTTTTCGGATGGTGAAGTTTGGCCAAGCATACGGATACAAGAAGCTCTGGCGGACGGACTGGATGCTGTTTCTATTACTGATCATCTTGAATATCAACCCCATAACGATGATATTCCTCACCCCGACAGAAACCGGGTATTTCAGATTGCACGGGAAGAAGCCGAAGGCAAGGACCTGATTATTATTAACGGATCGGAGGTCACACGTGATATGCCTCCGGGGCATAGTAATGCAGTTTTCATTCAGGATGCCAACAGGCTGCTGATTAAGGATTCTCTGGAGGTATTCAGGGAGGCCAAAAGACAAGGTGCATTCGTGTTCTGGAACCATCCGCACTGGATTGCCCAAAGCCCGAATGGTACCGCGGAGCTTAGTGAAACGCACCTTCAGTTGATCCGTGAAGGATTGATTCATGGAATCGAGGTGGTGAATGATCTTTCTTATTCCGATGAGGCCCTGCAGATTGCACTGGATAATAATCTTACCATTATGGGTTCATCGGATATTCATGGACTGATCGACTGGCAATACAGGATCCCGGAGGGAGGGCATCGTCCCGTAACACTTGTTTTTGCCCGTGAAAAATCTGAGGATGCTCTTAAAGAGGCTCTGGTAAAGGGCAGAACGGCAGTATGGTTTGATCATTTTCTGATTGGAAAAAATGAATTCCTTGTACCATTGATTCAACAGGCCCTTAAAGTTGAAAATGCATGGTATACGGGAAGTTACATGAGTAAGTCAAATGTGGTTGCTGTAACTGTATGGAACCAGTCGGATGCAGACTACATTCTTGAGAATGTCAGTGATTATTCCTTTTACGCCCATGGGGATATAGTTACGATCAAAGCCCATGACCACCTGGTTCTTGAGGTAAAGACCCTTCAGAAACTACCTTCATTTACCTTGAAATTTAAGGTGTTAAATGCTATTATCGCCCCCAAGACCCATCCGGATATAACGCTTCAAGTAACCATTACAGAAGACTAATAAATTGCCTGTTCATACACCGGTAACTCTGCGTTTATATTCGGCCAGTGCATCATTTAACCTGTCCCTGGCCGTTGTATCACCCGGAATATTGTGTGAAGGATGGATAAATATCCTGACACCGCGATCAGCCAGAATTTCTGCAACCGTAGTTACTGTCATCCACACTGCTGTTATAAATCCCATGGTTGAAACAGGCCCGATCTTGTCGATGTGATTTTTTAACGGAACCGAGGCATCCTGCAGGGGTACACAGGTATCAACCACAATATCAGCCAGGTCAAAGATAGTTTTTCCGCAGCTGTGCCGCGTCAGTTTTCCCACTGCCTCCATTGCCGAACCAAAAACAATGACTTTCATCCCCTTCTTTCTCGATTCGAGGGCTATGTCGATGTTTACAGCATTAATACCCGTATGCGAAAAAAGCCATACACAGTCAAGCGGATCAAAATTATAGCCTTTCATGATTTCTACGCCATATCCTTCAACGCGCTCAAGAAAGATAAACTGATGCACACTCATACCACCAACAATATTGGTAAAAAAGGTGAGCGGTAATTCTATCATGGGGTGAAACCCGACAAATCCTCCAATGCGGGGATACATCTCTTCCACCGGTATGGTGGCATGTCCACAACCAAAAGTGTGCACCCATCTGCCGGCCTGAATGGAATTGGCCATCACTTCCGCAGCCTTCCAGATATTGTCCTGTTGGGTTTGCTCAATTTTATCCATAACGTTTCGAGCGTTATTAATCCATTGTTTTGCAAGCATTTCAATACCTCCGATATTTATATTAGATTTTCGTTTTTTTTGGGATTCTTTTTTCTGCAATACTGTATACCAATGTTATGCATAAAGCACAGATCATTATGATTACCGGTAAATATGCAATCCCCCATAATCTGGTTACTATGCCCACCATAAAGTTAAGCAATGTATTACCAGTTAGTGCCATTACAATAACAATACTGAAGGCAGTTCCGGTCATTTTTGCATAAAGTTCACCCACATAACCCAGGATAACGGGAAAACAGGCAGCAAATCCGGCACCCAAACATAACATGGACAATATCGCGAGTGGAAATGAGGAAACAGCAATCAACAGAACCGCCCCGGTAAAAATAAGTGCAAAACTAGAATACATGATCAGGAGAGTTGGGATTTTCAGAAGCAGGCGACTGAGCAGCAGCCTGATCAGGGCAATGGCTGCAACCTCACATGAAAGAGCATACAATGCGTATTCGACAGGTAGATTCACTGATTTCAGAAAAGTAGTTGACCAGTTACCGATAATACCTTCCATTGCACTCTCCAGAAACAGAATGAAACCTAACAGCAGAAGTAAAGGTTCTTTAATTAAGGAGAGAGCCTCTTTTATAGGAAATCCCTGTTTTTGTTTGGGCGCAGGAAATTTTATAACCATGAAGAAGATCATGGGAAGCAAGACTGTAAAACCAATTATCGAAATAACTGCCCCGCTGTTGAAGTTACGGGATAGATGTCCGATTAACAAAGGCATACCAAGAGCTCCAACACCATAAAATACACCCAGCATACTTAGTCTGGCACCTTTACCACCGGTAGCAATATCGGCCACAAGTGCATTCGTTCCGCCATTGATTACTCCGCCACCAAAGCCAATCAGGAAAAAAGACAGTTGCATCAGGGACATGGATTTCGCATTTGCAACCAGTTCCAGTGACAATGCAATTAAAAGCGTGCAAATGATAAGGAGCATCTTATAACCATAACGGTCCACAACCGGACCGAATAGCAGAGAGCCTGTAAGCATTCCAAAAGGCAACAGGGAGGCAAGTGATGCTACTCTTGATGCATCCACATGGAGGGTTTCCTGGATAAAAACGGAAAACGTTCCCAGTGAGAGAAAAACAACTCCGAAAAGGAGCATTCCGAGGCATGCAGCAATAAAAACCAGGTTTTTCCTGTACATGATAATCCTTGTCTTTTTAATTATATCCCTGATGTTCTGGTAAGGGCCAGGAATCCGGCTCCAATTAATCCTGCATCTCCGGCCAGTAAAGAAGGTTCAAGTTTAACCTGCTGCATGCTGATGGGTTGAGCCCATTTCATGGCTTCAGATAATATATCGCCCAGAAATATAACAGCAGGTCCGAAAACACCGCCTCCGAAAATGATTTTTTCAGGATTGAACAGACTTACCAGGTTTGCAACGGCCATTCCCCAATACAATACAGCCTGTTTCATTACTTGATCGGCCAGTGTATCATTCTGCCGGTAAGCTTCAAAAATCCTCTGAGTCGTTAATTCTCCGAACTTCAGGGTACGTAACACACCTGAGTAGGCGTGATTTGTTTTGAGGAGTTCGCTGGCCACACGGATTAATCCATCCCCTGATGCGCTGTATTCAAAACAACCATATCCGGTATACTTTTCTTTATAGGGTTGATCCAGTGCAAGCCAGCCAATGGCCCCTGCAATATCTGATGAACCTCTGAGAATTTTTCCGTCTGTCATGATGCCGGCCCCGATACCAGTTCCTACGGCGAGAAAAATTGCATTTTTACAGCCACGGGCACAACCCTGCCAACCTTCGCCCATGATGCTACAGGCCCTGTCATTGTCAAGGACAAAAGTCTGACATTCTTCCCCGATTTCTTCCATGATCCTCTCTGTCAAAGGAAAATCCTTCCAACCAGGGATATTGGGTGCCCAAACACCACCGGTACTGGAATTAACAATACCTGGAACAGAACAGCCGATGGAATCAATTTTCATATCATTTGCATGCGCAAAATCGATCTGATCCCTGATCAGCTGAATAATCATTTGACTAACCTCGTTACCTGCCTGTTTATTTACCATAACGGTAGTTTTGTTAATGATGCTTCCATCTGTTTGAAAAATGGCACCGGCGAGTTTTGTACCACCCAGATCAAGTCCAACTACAGCCATAATCAGTGATTTTACGGATACAACATTACAGCTCATTACCTGGTCGTCTTCTCAGGTTCTCTAAATATAATAAATGGATAGCAATAAATGCTATGTTAAATTCTAAATGTCTGTTATTAAAAGTCCTGATTAAATGTATAAAAACGTACACACACTGTACAATTTGCGCACATTATTGTATATGCAAAAACAATAATAAAGTTTTATAATATGAACAATATCAGTATATTAACGAGTTTGGTATAAAAAATGTGCTAGATTATTTAACACTGTGGAAATAAAATATTTAAACTGCACTAAAATGAAACTCATTCTCAAACCCAATGAAATGATCCTGATGGCAGGAAACAGCAATCTTCTGCAGAAGGATATGAACATTCAGGGAAAATTAATTGTCACCAATCAGCGTATTTACTTCATCACACTAAAAGATGAATACAGGTATTGTGACAAGGAAATTATTCCTGAGGAGATCAGTGATTTGATTTATTTTAAAACCCATTGGCTAATGTCTAATGGAATGAAAATCGTTACGAAGAGTGGTGACGAGCATCCTTTTGTTCTAAAAAACCGGAATGAATGGTCCAGGTTAATTACTAAAATGTTTTAATTCTTACTTATCTTAATCTCACACTATCCACATAATAGGGTGTATCGCCCTTCCACACTAAAGCCCCGTTCTTCTGCTTATAATGCACAATTACAGTTCTTCCCTGGAGTGTATCGAGGTGACTGGCCAGTTGTTTATCGGTAACCGAAAAAAAGAATTTCTCTGAAGCAATTACCACATTGCTGCCTCCTGCAACACTACTCAGTATCAATTCACCTTCGTAAGTTTTAAACAGCGTACCCTTCCGGGAGAATTTCTGCAATAAACCGGCACGGTAACCGTCACTGTATGTAAAAAGGTACTTCCAGTAAATAAAAATTCCCAGGAATAAGATGAACAGAAATGTGATAAAGTAAATAATCTTCCTGATTTTCTTTTTAATAACCGTCCATTTTGAGTCGGTGACCCTGGCTGATATCGATTCAGGTTTCATGATAGGTATCTTATTACATTAATGATGTACAAATTAATTACAATTCAATTAACAAGCAAATTACTTTATGAATATTTTTATAATATTTACCTTGGCCTTACCACCAAGTATTACTATTTTTGAAGAAAACCTGTTAATATTCAAGAAAAATATGAAAAGAAGTACAGTTCTTATAATCAGCCTGTTTTTGTTGTCATTTTCCCTTTTTGCACAGGAGCAGAAAACTGTTACAGTAAAGGCCGGAACACGGATAAAAGATTATTTTACACACAGTGATATGTATCGTTATCCGGAATTCATACAAGGCAAGGTATCATTCAGAGATG
>Ga0299915_10000473_pt1 | contig 30093 bp, 29 predicted proteins | sample RVTome_13_FD_200263 | JGI IMG/M metagenome (GOLD analysis project Ga0299915, IMG submission 200263) | Soil microbial communities from uranium-contaminated site in the Upper Colorado River Basin, Wyoming, United States - RVT92D227 (version 2) ...
GGTAGAGATGAAATCTGAGCTGGAAAAGATTCGAGAACAGGTGCAGAACATCGAATGAGTCTTGTATACGAAAAGGGTTTCGGGTTCGAACACGGGATGAAAGAAAAAGGAGTGGGGCTCATTTTCATTATTTCTGCGCCCTCAGGCACGGGGAAGACCACCTTGGTCAGAGAGGTGATCCAGCAGTTGCCAGGCCTTCAATTCTCTGTTTCCTTTACCACCCGTTTGCCCCGGCCCAACGAGAAGGAGGGGGAAGACTATCATTTTGTTTCCCACTCCGCCTTTCAGGAGATGGTGAAAAAAAACGGCTTTTTAGAATGGGCGGAGGTATTGGGCAACCGTTATGGGACACCTCGGCCTGATTTTAAAAAATTGGAGTCAGAAGAGATCGACCTTATCCTCGATATCGATACGCAGGGAGCGAAGAAGGTCATGAAGAAAATTGGCCAACCCGTATTGATTTACCTCCTGCCTCCTTCCTTAAAGGTTCTGAAAGAACGGTTGGTCAATAGGGGAGGGGACTCCCTTGAGATGGTCAAGTTTCGATTGTCAAATGCGAGGAGAGATATGGAAGAGGCCCATGGGTATCATTATGTGATCGTCAATGATAGAATGGAAGACGCCGTTAATAAAATAAAATCGATCATCATTGCAGAAAGGTGTCGAAGGTGTAAAGATTTGACCCTCGAAGAAAATATGAGAGAATGGGAGGAAAAGAATGGCTAGAATCACTGTAGAAGATTGTCTGAGAAAGGTAGGGAGCCGGTTTGAACTGGTGATCTTGGCAGCCAGAAGGGCGAAGATGATCATGAAAGGTGCCAAGCCATTAGTCGATGCAGATAACCGGCCCATTGTAATGGCTCTTCGGGAGATCGCTGTTGGAAAGGTGAAGTTTAAACATCCCGAAGGCAAAGAAAAAGGGAGTGAACTTTCTGACAATGACTCATGAAAAAGGGTTTCAGGGACGTGAAAGAGGCAGAGGGCACTCAGGGAACTGGATTGATCGCCGACCCGGTTTATCATTACATGGTGATGACCGACCGGATAGAAGGGGAGGGAACAGAAAGGGATGTGATCGACAGCCCCTGGGTCCAACGCCTTCGACGAATCTTCCAACTGCAAAGCGCTCGCTGGGTATTTCCCACGGCCGAACATACTCGTTTCCAACACTCCCTCGGGACCATGTACGTTGCAGGGACTTTCTCTGAGCAGCTTTATCCCTCGCTCCTCAAGATTTTCAAAACAGAACTACCCTCCTTTCCCTATTTAGACGAGCTTCTTCGCTTGGCCGGGCTTCTCCATGACGCTGGACATGGCCCCTTCTGCCATTTCTTTGATGAGCAATACCTTTCTCGGTTCAACACCAATCATGAGGAGATCAGTCAACAGATCGTCCGTGAAAAAATATCTTCCCTCTTAAAAGGCATTCGGCGCAGTCCACGCGGTCCATTCGAAAGAGGAGAAATCCTTGATCCGGAACAAATTGCCTTCCTGATTAAGAGGCCCCAAAAGAAGGAGGGACGAAAACATCCAAGGTGGCTGAGTTTCCTTCAGCAACTTTTTCGGGGAATATTTACCTTCGATAATATCGATTACGTATTGCGAGATGCCTATATGACCGGTGTCTCCATCGGTCCGGTGGATTGGAGGCGACTCCTTTACTACACCTCTTTTTGCAAAGAGGGATTGATTTTGGATAAAAGAGGAATGGATGCCTTAGCGATGTTTCTCAATGCCCGTCTCTATCTCTATTCCAATGTTTATTATCATCGCACCACACGTTCCATTGATCTTCAGTTGCAGGAAATATTTAAAGAGACGATGGAGATTCTCTGTCCGTTTCATCCTTTGAAGGAGATCGACCGATACCTCCCGCTGACCGATTGGTTTGTGATGGAGAAGGTGTTGGAGTGGAAAGGGTCTTTATCGGCTCAGGAAAGAAAACTAGGAGAGAAGTGGGCGGAGGTGCTTTCAAGAAAGTTGAAGTGGAGTAGCGTCTTTGAGGAGAAACTTACCTTAAGAGAGATGGAGATGGGACGACCGATTTTCTTGAAACCCGAAGAGGTGAAGCAGAGGATCAAAACCTTTTTGCCGAAACGCCTAAAAGAGATAGAATTCCATGTGGATATGGCTCACCATGACCCAAGGCCCCTCAACCCCTGGCATGAATCAGAGGAAGGAACGCTACTGATTTTCGACCCAGGGTCCAAAAAAATATCGAGGGAACCCCTCCGAAGATTATTTCAATATATTCCAGCCAAAGTAGCCATCTGCAGAGTCTATGCCCCGACTCATCGTTTCGATCAGGAATTAGGCCGGGCTGCCAGGCGCGCCCTTGCTTCAGGAGGAAACCCGGAAAGCTTTGAAACGAATGTATAAAAAGAATGTGGAAACCTCTTGAGAATAAGATCTCCGAAACGGAAACCTATTCAAAGAGGCACTTTCTCTTGATCGAACCGAATTTAGAAAGAAAGGTACTGATTGATTTCAATATCCCTCTCCCCTTGGAGACTGAGTCGTGATCCCATTTTGTCACTCTGAACTTGTTTCAGGGTCTCATAAGCCCTTGGATTTCTTAGATGCTGAACCAAGTTCAGCATGACATTTCTCTTCATACACTTATTACGATACAATCTCTTGGGGAGAGGGATAGGGTGAGGGGGACCATTTCATGGTTGTCACGGGAAGAAAGAGGCTTGCTTGTCTTAACGGAATCTTGTCTTAGGTGATGGGTCGTGTTAAAATGAAGTTTGAGTATTGTGGTCCATTGGTGATTTATTTTCAAGTTTGGTATTAAGAATGATAAAGGAGAAGAGAGAAAAAATCGTGGGCGTGGGAAAGAACGGATATCAGAAACAAGCGATGGGGATTTACCAATTGATCAGTGAGCACCTTTACTTTAACCGTCCAGACATGGAAATTAAGGGGGAGCGTTTTAATTCGGTGATTTTGCTGAGCCTTCTTACCGGGTTGAAGAAAGGAAAGGAATTGATTATTGGAGAACCAGGCTTGGGGAAGACAACCTCCGCAGAATATGTCTGTTCGCTGATCTATCAATTTCCATTGGGCGTGATTTGGGGAAGTGAGGTTTCAGGACATCCGGAACAAACGGAGGAAAAGATTATTGGCAGACCGGATTTGGGAAAATTGAACCGAGGCGAGGAGGACGTGGTATGGACCAATTTCTCCCAAATCCCAGTAAAAATTGTAGACGAGATCAACCGCCTTCCCGAAACCAAACAGAGTATGATCTTAGATGGGGTGGATCGGGGGAATTGGGAATACCTTAACGAGATGATCATTAACGATGAATACTGCCTTTTTGCCACTGCCAATTATCAAGATGGAGGGACCAATACGATCATCGCTCCCCTGGTGGATCGATTTGATGTCATGGTGGAATCGAGGTACCCTGGGGCCAATCTCTCTTTTCTCATTGGGAAGAATAAGCGAAAAGATCATGCCCTGAGGCATCCTAAGTATGAAAAGGAACTTTATCTTGTGCTGAAATCCAAGATTGCCTACGAGAAGAAAATTCATAGAATTGAAGAGGTTTGTAATGCCTATGGAGAATATCTTGAGGGAGCATTAGAGATCAAGTCCTTCCAGAGACAGGATCGTGATCAAATTCGTACGGAAATGGAAAGTTTAGAGTTGGACCTCGATGCCAGCGCCTTCACTCGAATGCTTCTTGCTGAATTGTCTTTCTGTGAACGGTATGGGCAGAAACGGGTTGTTGAAAACTGTGAAGAAGGATGTCACTATACGGGGTATCTTTGCCACCAAATTAAAAATTGTGCTTCCAATCGACTCCCTTCCTCCATTAAGCAATATGCGCAGGGATTGGCATGGTTGCTGGAAGACTCGGAGATCGATATCGAACATATCAAGGCAGTCGTCCCCTTTACCTTGGCTCATCGGATCCAATGGAAGGATGAGATTCTTTCCCAGAAGGAAAGATCGAAAAGGGATGACCCCCTCCCCATTTTTCTTGCAAAGGAAGCGGTGAAAGTAATTTCTCAGAGATACCGAGAGCAAAGCGAACATCTGAAGGATGCGTTGGCGGCCGGATCGAAGATCTTTCAGGGAGAAGATTTGGAGCCACTGGAAGGGGATCACCCCATTTATGTGGAAGTCAAAAAAGACATCGATGGTCGAAAGAGGTAAGGCGAGAACATTTCTTCTATCCTGTTTTTGAGGGATTAGATTTAAAGATGAAATCCTCTAGGCCGCCTAAGAAGAGTTCGGTCCTTCCCCAAGACAAAGAGAACTGGATCACCAAGAACCCCTTTGAAGAATTTGAGACCTTTGCCGCCTCCCCCCCTTACCTCCCTATGGACCAGATTGTCCAGTTCACCGAGGCGGTCATGGATCGGATCCGGTGGGGGTACGAGAAGCTTTTAGAAGAGGAGGCCAAGGAACTTGTCTGGATGGTCCAATACAATACGATCATCAAGGCCTATGAGGTGGCAGAAAAATATGTAAAGGAAATCGACTATGCCGCAGAGGATATTGAGGACTTCTGCTTTGCCTTAGAGAACACCCAAAAAATTCCGTATCTCATCCCCGGCCCAGCTGGCATCTACATTTCTGCTTTGTGTAACTGTACGAAGGAAGAAGAGATCGTCCTCAAACTTTCTGAGCTGAAGACGGAGATCAATCTCATTGGATTTCGGCTCCCGAAAGGGAAGCGACTGATGATCGAAGGAAATGCCGGTGATTTCACAGGCATTGGGATTGAAGGGGGAGAATTGGTCATTGAGGGAAATGCAAAGAACTGGACAGGGGCAGGGATGAGAGGGGGAAAGATTCTAATCAAGAAGAACATCGGCCTCCACACGGGTGAATGGATGATGGGAGGAGAGATTTATGTAGAGGGAAGAATTAGGGGACTGGGAAATATTGTCGACGGGAAGGTCTACGAGAGGGATAAACTCGTTTATCCTGGGAAGATGAGGTATCCCAATCTCTATTATTAAGAATGAAGGTAAGATGTAAGTAAACCCCGTTAGAAATTCCAGTCGTTACGACTCGAAACCGAGCGGGGCATTAAACCCCGCCGGAATTATTTAAAATGTATCTACGCCGCAAAGCTGTGGCGCATTATTTCTAACGGGGTAAACTCAGCGATTAAGTATGGAAGAGAAGAATTTACAATCAATCATTGAAGAGATTTGGCCCAAGTTAAAGAAAAAGCATCTCTACCCTGAAATTCCTATGCCCAAGGTCAGGGAAACCCCTGACCCGAAACAGCGTGAGGCTGAAGAGGATGAAGGCATTGGGTTGGAGATGAAACAGAAGCAGATGACCATCCGTAGCGCTTTTGTTTCACAGATGAAAGGCAAGATGTCTGAGAAAAGAATCGTCGAAGCTCTTCTTGATCATGGAATTACCCATTACACCTTCTGCCCATGGGATTTCCACACCCATCTCAAGCTTTATGCAGAGGCCAAAAAGGTGGTGGGTGATAAAGAATTGGCTAAACAGGTGTCGAATCACTTTATCGATGTCATTGCAGATACACATTGTGTGAAAAAGAGGTTTACGGAGATCCCAGAATTGCATCGAAATCTGAAAAAAGGGACGGTCGAGGAAGTCATCGCCAACCTTTATCAAAAGATTTGGGGAATCGATTTGGGAATTCCACCCTCCAACATGAGTGTGAAAGGACATGCGGATATTGTCCGGAGACTTGCACGAATTCCCTATTTGGATCGCTCACGGTGGGGAGAGAGTATTAAAAAGTTTGCCCGCTCTCTCAAACCCCTTCTCGTTGAAGAACAAAAACAACAAGGGGCCCAGGGAGGGAGCGGGGAACACAATCCCCAGGGGGATCATGATTTGAACCATTACTCCAACGAAGAGATCGATCAGGGTTTGAGAGATTATGTCAGAGAAACCATGGTTTTGTCCGAATTCAAAGATGTCGTGGAGGACTTTTCTGATGAACTCAGAGAAGCAGGTTATGGAACGGAAGGGGGGATGGGAAGAGGTCAAGGGAATCCCATCGATGCAGACGTCCTTTTCTATATGAAATTGGCGGAAAGTTATTCGATCCCCCTGAAGAAATTCCCTTTGGAGGGAAAAGGATCCCTCCATCCCTATTCTCATTCCCCTTGGGAGATTGGATCCCCTTTTCAAGATGTAGATATTTGGACCAGTTTTGGAAAGATCATGCCAGGCGTCACTCAGATTTGGACGAAAAGGGAAGGGAAGGGGAGAGGAAAAATGGAAGGTACTCCTGATTGCCTCATTGCCATCGATTCTTCAGGAAGTATGATCAACCCTCGAAAAAGCCTCTCCTATGCTGTCCTGGGAGCAGCCTGTGCCACCAACGCCTATCTTCAAAATGATTCAAAGGTGGCCGTATATAATTTCAGCGATGCCCCCATGGGGGGAAAGGATATTTTGAATTATACGGATCGGCAAGAGGACATCTACCATGTCCTTTGTAAATATTTTGGCGGTGGGACGGCGTTGGATTTAGAGGATTTGATGCCGTTGACCCGGGGAAGGAAAGACTTGGATCTCTTCATCATTACTGACATGAAAATTACTAATCTGGAATCGTTGATCGGATTTTTTGGACAGATTCAAAACCGGGTGACGGCCGTTCACGTTGGGGATAATCCTTATGCAGCCCGGTTTGAAAAGGCGGTGGAAAAGAGGAAAAATATCAGTATTTATACCGTTAAACGGAAAGAAGATATTCCTCACATTGTTCTCGGAAGGATAAAGGATTATTTCAATCAGAGTCATATAAAATAAATAATGAAATAAATAATTCTTGACTCTTTTCCTTCAAATCCTGTAATTTACTTTCAGATGATTTTTCCCAATAAGAAGAAGGGCAGGGGAAACCCCATCGTATGGATCAAAGGAGCCTATCCATGGGACAAGAGATTTTAGAGGCAAGGTATACCCATCAAGAAATTATCCGGAAGTATAACTGGATTGCGCCAATCTATGATTTGTTTGGAATTTTTATGGAGTCAAAAGCCCGTCGACGGGCGTTGGAGATCGCGGCGATTCAGAATGGAGAGAAAATTTTGGAAGTTGCCCTTGGAACCGGGCTCAATTTTGTCGAAATACTGAAGAGGAACCCAAATGGGTGGGTAGATGGAATTGATGTCTCCTTGAAGATGGTGGAGAAGGCGAGAAGAAGGATTTGTAAGACAGGGCAAGAGAATTATACCCTCTATCTTTGCGATTGCCGCCATCTTCCTTTCGATGATGGAACATTTGATGTCATCACGAACCAATATCTCTTGGATATCCTCCCGGTTGAAGATTTCATTCCCATTCTTTTGGAATTTTGGAGAGTTCTAAAGGAGGGGGGTAGAATTGTTTTAGTCAACATGACAAAGGGGGAGAGATGGTTGAATCAGATTTATGAAGGGATTTACAAACTAAAGCCTCCTCTCTTAGCTGGATGCAGGGGGGTGATGGCCCAACCTTTTCTCGAAAAGATTGGGTTTAGTGAATTTCAAAGGGAATTTGTATCCCAACTTGGATTTCCTTCAGAGGTAGTGAGGGGGGTGAAGAAAAACGGTTTTGGTTAAAAATGATCAATGCCTCTAAAATGGTTAGGAGTTATTTTGATTAAAGATTAGGCATTGTGCTATTAAATTGTAGAATAGGCCGTTTTTAGTTAAAAGATTAAGGTTTTCAACAGAGTATTCACAAAATATGTGGGAATTAAATCTAAGGCCCCGTTTTATTTAAAAAATTCAAAAGGGATCAGTTAGAGGAGGGCCATAACTGATCCCGGTCGGCACATCAAATGGGTGTTAAACAAGAAGGTGATATGGTTTCATGTACCCACTAATTATTATTAATATATTCTACAAGGAAAATCAATAACAGGAAAGTATTTGGCATAATAATTGCTGGAGGAATGGTTATGAAACAAATTTTAGCTATTATTCTTTTTATCTTTTTTATTTTTGAAATCTCTTTTGCAGAGGTTTACAAATGGGTCGATGAAAAAGGTATGTCCCATTTCACAGATGATATCATGCAGATCCCAGAAAAAAATCGACCTAAGGCCGAAATTATTAAATTGTCTGAAGAGACAGGGAAGGAAGAATCTAAAGAGGAAGGAGAAGTGCAGCCTAAGGGAAAAGAGGAAACCCAGGGGGATCGATTGGGCAGGGGAGAAATCTATTGGAAGGGGCGTGTGGAGGAATGGAGAAAGAAATTAAAAGAACGACAGGATCGATTGGAAACATTGAGAGTTAAATATAATGAATTGACCATAAGGCATAACGATTCAAAAAGTACGGCTGAGAGAGGGAATCTGCGAAAAGAAAGAGACCAGGTCAAGAATGAAATGGATCAATGTCAAATTCAAATCGAAGAAGCTAGGAACATGCTGGAAAAAAAGATTCCAGAAGAAGCTGAACTTTATAAAGCAAAGCCAGAATGGGTAAAATAGTGAAAATATTTCATAGGCTTTAAAAAAAGTATCCATTGCATAATAATCGATTGAAAAACTGATAACTTCCTTTTACCAAAGAGAAATTCTCTTCGCCTCATTTTCAATATCTTTGATCAAATAATAAAAATATGACAATTTGTGAAAAGGTTTAGAGAACGATTCAATTGGTATTATTTTTGCTTATATAAATTAATCTATAAATATTAGGTTGACATGATAAAATATTGACCAAAATCAGGGGTAAATCGAAGCTTCACGATAGAAATGGGAGAAATGGCATTAAAAATGCAGTTTTAACAACAGTCGGAGAGTCTGGTCAAAGATGGACAAAATGAAGCATCATCAATTTGGCTCACAGAGCAAAATGGGTGTCCTTGCTATTGAGAAGAGGAAATACCCAAGGTTTAGTGTGGAACTGCCCCTCAATTATTCCCGTGCCGATGCGAAAGAAACATTTGGGGGAATGGTAGCGAATGCAAGCGAGGGGGGTCTCCTGGTCTATCTGCCCGAAAGGATCGAGATGGGAGCTTTATTGAAAATTGAGATATTATACGTGAAGGGTTTAGAATTGGATACCATTAGAGCGGTGGCAAAAGTAGTTTGGTGTGATTTGGCCGCCAGGGAAAGTTGGGGCGAGCACCGATATGGACTACAGTTCAAATATATTGATCAAAAAGACTTTGGTCAGTTGACGAGTTTATTGAAAGAGGTGGGTAAATAAGAACATTGCGGAGGCAGAAAATATCTCTTTTCCAAGGTTATTGAGTTAGAAAAAAATATGTTGAACTATTTGAAAAATTATATAAAAATAAGGAGGAAAATATGGATCCGACTCGTTCGGGCATCGCTGAGAGGGGACCCTAAATTTTTCATCCCAAAGAAGGTGACTAAAAATCTCCCTTGATACAGTTTAGGAAAAACCTGCTCAGCAAAAAAGGAATATCATGGTTAGATTAAATCCTGAAGAAGGGAGATATAGAGTCCTCCTCCTTGGTATTGGGAATAACACCGAAGAAGAAAAAAGCTCCTTTTGTCATGACATTTCTAAACACTACAGTATTCCCTCCCTGCTATTAGAAAAGATCGTTGATCGTTGTCCTGTTATCCTCAAAAAAAATATCTCCTTAATAAAAGCTGAAATTCTTGCGAAGAGCTTCAAATCCTTCGGGGCATCAGTCTCGATAGAAGAAAGAAAACATTTCCCACCTATCTCTCTCGAATTTCAGGAATTGGTTCCCCATCGGTTGGCCTTGGAGTCCTCCGACCTCCGGAAGACACAAAGGGGAACATGGAGCGTCATCGGAAGGGCAAAAAATATATCTGAAGAGACATTAAGTGATACCTGGGTGCTGACTCAACTTTTTGAAGATCTTGAAGAGTTCATTGCCTTTGAAGAAACTCCTCTTCCCATTAACCCTCTCCCTCCAGGAGAAACCTCTCCCTTTAAAGTAATCTTTGAAGGGGACCTTTCTATTAAGAGGATTTCCATTGCCTTTAAGAATGCTTCGGGACAACCCATCCCAGCAGTAGATGAAAGGAAAAAGAGGGAGTGGGTGGAAGTGCCAATGGAAGGGGAAGGATTTCTTTCTTCTCGCCGGATGGTAACAGAATTTAAGAAGAGGGCGAAAGCCATTGATCTGATCAAACCTACAGAAAAAATAATCATCTCAAAGGATAAAACAATCTTAGAAGAGACCCCCCTCTCCTTGGAGCAGGTGGTAGGGGTTCAATTTGAAAAAGAAATGGGAGAGGCAAAGGGAGGAGATGCGGAAAGAATCTCAGAGGATTCCCTTTCAGAGATCTTTGAACCTCTCGAAAAAGTCTTGGAGTCCTCCGTAAGCTTGTTCGAAGAGAATAACTACCCAAGAGGAGAGGAGCCAGAGAAAGCCTTCAGACAGGAAACCTTCGAGGAATCTGCTTCATCGGCATCGGAAAAAATAGTAGAAAAGATAGAAATAGAAGAAGAAGCAGGTTTGGATAGGTTAGAGGTGTCTCCTGTTGAGAGGAAAGTAGCTGAAGAGTCACGCCTTGACGCTTCTGTATTGGAAGAACCTGCCCAGTTGCTGAAGGATATCTCTGAGAGTCTGGGAGAGGGAGAGGCAGAAGAAGAACCGGAGGAAAGAGAAGTAGTAGTAGTGAAAGAAGAAGCAGCAAAAGAAAAAGTAGTGAAGGAAGGAGAAACAAAGGAAGAAGAAGTGAGAACAGAAACGGGAAAGGAAGAGGAGGTTTCTTCGTTCTCCTGGATAGAATATTTTAGAAATGCAGTGGAAACTTATCATCAAAAACCCCATGATATTTTTTCGATATGGTTTAAGGAATGTCGAGGGAGGGGTGAATTTAGAAATTCCTTTCATGCTCTTTTGACTCTATTAGTTCATTCAAGGTTTGACCAGGGGAACGAGTCTATCAAAGTGTTGGAAAACACCCAAAGGGTATTCCGACTCATCGTTCCTCTGAATCTTCCACTGGATGAGATGCCGTTACTTGAGGGGACACCCTTTGCGTCAGGAGAAGTTTGGAGAGATTTATTTCATCGAGCACTTCCTAAAGTCCAGCAGATTGGAAATGCTGTTCTTGAAAAAGATAAGTGGAACGCCTTTGATTTAGAGCGGTTGATTCAAGTCATTCCTCATATGGGACATCAAAACGGCCGGAAGGCGGTCCAATGGATCAGCGAATTGATTTCGGATGTGGTGGAAGTTGATTTTTCAGATACTCCCGTTGCCATCAGGGAAGGTCTCTACAGAGTGGCCTCTCGGTTAGGCATTGTGGATCCCCATTTGGACTATTATCAAGGGAGGAATTCGATGGGAGATATAAAGATTCAATCTTTTTCAAAAAACGCTTTTCCTCAGAACCCTATAAAGATTGAGGAACCGATGGCCTGGATGGGGAAGGAAGAAGAGCGAGGAGGACATTGTTTCCCTGTCCAACCATGGTGTGAAGGGTGCCTCTTCGAAACCTTCTGCCCAAGGCTTCATGTTGACTTTAATCCATCAGAAAAAGGGATGAGAGAGTGATTTAAATATCCGTTTTGCTTCAGGGTCTCGTTTGAATTTTGCTGAAGTGTTGGAAAAGGTGGTTTGGGTGGATTTCCATCTGGGAAAGGACCGGACGAATGGAGGATAATAATTTCATCTCCTTGTTAAAAGAGTAAAGTAATTTTATAATAGTTCTCAAAGGAGTGGAGAGATGAGTGGGAAGAGTAGTTTTCCTTACCGTAAATATGACCGAAAGCCCCATCCCCATATCGTCAAACAAATTCTGGACGATAGCGAATTGATTGAGATGATGAAAGAAGTGCTGATTCAGGAGGGGAGGGTCTGTCCTTTTTGTCATCGGAAATTGAGGGAGGAATCTAAGGTAAAGGAAATCTGGTAAGAGGTAAAGACGAAAAGAGATGGTTCAAAATAGATAGGAACCATCTCTTTTTTTACAAGCAGGGCTAACCAGTAAGTTCAAAAATAACTTCCCTTACAAGTTAGTTTGAGTTCATCATTTCATCCGGGATTTTCCGCGTAAAGGAGAATTGAAAAGGTTGAACAATAAACATATCTGCCGCATTGCCTACATTTCCAGAAGGAAGAGTGAATGGAAGTGCGACAACAAAGATGGTACTCCCTACGATTCCCGCAACAATCCCAAGGGGTCTGGCAACAAGTAAATCCACGGCACTCCATCCATGTGCGACAGGATCATCCTTCCTGAAATTATCTCCAGCCCATCCGGTCGAATAAAGACCGCCCATGACCATTGAAAGAGTCAACAGTAGCACAAAATTCTTTTTGAATCCTTTCATGAGAAGTTCCTCCTTTTGACCTATTTTGAAAAAACGTATCAAAATTAGAGAGAATTGTCAAACCTTAGTCTCGGGAATCGGGGAATGAGGTCATCATATCTAAACCTATTTATCAATGATACAAGGGTTGCCATAAAAAAAAGGAGGATGGATAAAGAGAAAGATTCTATTAAAAAATCATGAATCATAAGGTTTACGGTGCAATTTTATTGCCAATCAAAGTAATTAAAAGAGAATGATATAACTTATTGAAATATTTGTGGTAAAATATTATTATGTCGATAAGAAATTCTTCAAAATAAGCTTTAGAAGTAACAAAGAATGTAATTTGGATAGAAATTGTCCGCAACCTTCATTCAAAAGTGTCACCCAATTTTCACTCCATTTTCATCTCATGATTAGTGGAGCGGGTGAAAAACGAGAAAAGGTTAAATCTAAAGGCCTATTTTCAGCCAAAATGACTGCGGATGGGTTTTTAAGAAAGGAAAAAGGTGTAAATGAAGAAAACACTATTAATCCAAAACAGAGAAATATAGGAAAGATAGTATCGTATCATTTCTAATATGTTCGGGGCACCATTGCATTGGTAAAAACCTGTTGATTGGTGATAATGGTGAAAGATCCTTCAGATTGGCTATTGAATCATTATTGACCGTCACCGAGAAGATACTTGAGTTTCTGACGGTTTTCCTCCGAGATCTTGATGAATCTTAATCCCAATTGGTACATCTTCTGACGTTCATCCGAATAGATTTTTTTCCAAACCACCTCGGCTGATACCTCAAAGTTTGCCAATTCGAATTCTTTAGAGAATAAGACCGCAATATTTAATCTTGTGCCGACAGACAGGTTGCTAGTAGATTGAATCAAAAGGCCTGTTTCACTGGCATTGACGATCATCGCTCCATGGACAGATGGGGCATCCACCACTCTAAATTCAATGGGCAAATTCAAATAAAACCGTGGATGCCTTCTTTTTTCTCTGATTGAATCTGATTCCTGCATCGAGTCCGTCCAATGCAGGTTGGTCGACCCGTTCATCGCGAGAGCCCTCCTCTCAATCCACCCATAAGCTTTTTCTATCGACCTTGTTGGATTTGTTTTTAATTAGTTTCTATGTATACAAAGATAATGCCAGTTTGTTAAAAAATCTATAACTCCTTGAAACATATGATATCTGCAAGATTTTCTCTTGACGAGAGGATTAATTAGTATGCCAAAAATTGTATCTCCTATGCGAAATTATATAAAATGAGGGATGCAAATTCTCATTGACTTCTTTGTAGAAAATTTAATACATTTTACAAGGGAGGAGACTCCAATGAGTCCTCGGAAGTATCTTACAACAGTGAGAAGGAGGAGAAGAAAGGGAAAATCAAAATCCAAAGAAGGCATTTTGATAGTGGAGAGAAGGAAACATCCAAGATTTAGTCTTGAGCTTCCTTTGGACTATTTCATCGAAAGTATCGAGCGCTATGGAGGCGTTGCAGCCAATGCAAGTAAAGGAGGACTCCTTGTCTATCTACCCGAAGCTATCTTAGTAGGAACTTTATTGAAAATTGAGATTCTTTTTGTGAAGGGATTGGAATTGAATTCGATCAGAGCGAGTGCAAAAGTGGTTTGGTCTGATTTAGCCCCTAAGGAAATTTGGGGAGAGTACAGATATGGATTGGAATTTGAATCGTTCCAGGAAGGAGACCTCCAGAAATTGAGGAGGTTACTGAAAGAGGTGGGTGAAACACATAGCCGATCAAGAGAGAATTAATTAGGGTACCAAGTCGTTACCTTTCAGGCAATCCCGTAGGCATAAGTTTACATAGAAAAGATGAAGCCCATTGAGGAGAATAGGCTTTGAAAACTCATTTTGTAGTTCAACAAAAGGAGGAAAGGGTGATTCCTTTTTTTAGGCCTTTTCAGTCAATGTCTCCAAAATTCCCCGGAGGTAGCCGATGCTTCGACTAGCTACTGTTTGAGGGTCAGGACTGAAATCGAAGACCTCCACAGAAATATAACCTTTATAACTATTCTTGATTAACATTTTCAAAATAGGCACGAAATCCGTATCTCCAAAACCCGGACCCTTTCCATTGACATCGTTGACATGGACATGACGGAGATATCCGGACTCCAAGGCCCGGAGAAGGGCCTCAGGAATTGACTTCTCCTGGACTGATGCGCTTCGGCAGTCGAAGACCATTTTGAAATTAGGATGTCTTATCTCTTTAACCAGTTGGGTGGCTTCTGTCACGGTATTGATGAAGTTGGTCCATAAGTGGGAAAGAGGTTCGACACAGTAGAGTACGTTTCTTTCCCGAGCTGTCTTAAGACATACCCTGAAGGTCTCTTTGGCAAAATTCCAGGACTCCTGAAAACCCCATCCCTCTTGAACGGTCCTCTGATGTGGAGAACCGTGAACCAGAATCTTTCCTCCGATGTCGGCACAGAAGTGGATGAGGGCCTCGATATATTCCTGGGTTCCAATGCGGATGATCTCATCGGGATGGTTAATGTAGAGCCCTTCCGGCTTTGCCAGCAGCCAATGGAGGCCAACAATCTCGATCCCATTCTCCTCTGCTGCCTGCCGAATGGCTTTTCGCCTCTTCGGCGTGATTTCGGTGATCGAGTCTGCCAGGGTGTAGGGAGCGATCTCGACCCCATCATACCCCAATTGAGCCACATACTCAAAGACTTTATCGATCGGCCATCCCTGAAAAAGCTCATTACAAATCGAAATTTTTATTGGACTTTTTTCCCCCATTTTTCTTTAAGCTCCTTTCCTTTTCTTTATTTCATCAGGGGCAAAGGTTTGGTCTTGTCTTCGTTAATCAATCTCATATTCTTTTTCTTTCAAATGTGTGGATGAACTCCATTCCGTTCAATCCTCAGAGCATATTTTCAGGGTACTCTCCATGAGCCAATTATATTCCTGGACTCCTCCCGCTGTCAATTTTCGATTGTCTTGACTTTTCCTCCTTATCCTCCTCATAATTGAACAAACGAAAGGGGAAGAATAGGGTGTGATCAGAGAAGGGATTGCCAAAGCATTAAAGGAACTTTTGAATATCGAAGAGATACCCTTCAATGTGCCCCCCCAGCGCGAGTTGGGGGATTTGTCCAGTGCTGTCTGTCTGTCCATGGCAAAGCAGAGAAGGGAATCCCCCATGAAAATTGCTCAGGAAATGGCTGAGCGATTGAAATCTAAACTCCCACCTTATGTTCAAGAGATAGGTGTTTCTCCTCCGGGATATCTCAATTTCAAGGTGGATTGGCCGGCATTGGCTCAAGACCTCATCCCCCGAATCCTTCAGGAAGGTGAGCTTTTCGGAAAACCTGTATCGTCACCCAGGAAAAAGGTCTTTATTGAGCACACGAGTGTGAACCCCAACAAGGCAATGCATATCGGGCACCTCAGAAATTCGGTTTTAGGAGACACGGTAGCCAGAGTTCTTGAATGGCTCGGCTTTTCAACAGAGGTTTGTAATTACATTGACGATACGGGTCTCCAGGTGGTGGACGTGGTGACCGCCCTCCTTTATCTTGATCCTCCTTATTATACGGAAGGGTCTGATTTTAAGAGAATCTGGAAAAAAGTTTTCCCAGATCAACCTTTTGATTATTTCTGTTGGGATCTCTATGCCCGCTTTCAGGATGAGCTTGAGAAGAACCCATCCCTCCCAGAGAAAAGGGAGGAGGTTCTCCACAAGATCGAAGAAGGAATCCATCCCATTGCGGTCTTGGCTAAGGACTTAGCCACAAAAATTGTTCGGTCCCATTTAGAAACAGTGGCCCAACTCTCTATCTTATTCAATCTCCTCAACTGGGAGTCAGATATCATTGCCCGGGGGCTCTGGGAGGATACGTTCGAACTCCTGAAAGGGAAGGGGGGACTTCGATTTGAAACAGAGGGTCCGAATAAGGGGTGTTGGGTGGCCCCTTTTGGCGGTATTGTTGAGACGGCCGAAGGAATCAAGAGTCTGGATAAGATCCTTGTACGATCAAACGGAAGTGTGACCTACACAGGTAAGGATGTTGCCTATCAGCTCTGGAAGTTTGGCCTTCTCAAGAAAGATTTTTTATACAAACCTTGGGGGCACCAAGCCAATGGAGAAATGCTCTGGACAACGGCTCGAGAGGGTGAGTCAGGGGATCGAGTTTCAAAATATTTTGGACATGCGGAAATGGTTATCAATGTGATTGATACCCGACAGAGTTATCCTCAGCAAGTCGTGGTGGAGTGCCTTCGACAGATGGGCTTTGAGAAAGAGGCGGACCAATCCATCCATATGGCCTATGAGGTGGTCAACCTTTCGCCGCAAGCTGCCCGGCTTTTGGGGATGAAGGAGACAGAGGAGAAAAAGGCCTACGCTATGTCAGGCCGTTCCGGGACAGGGGTAAAAGCAAAGGATTTTATCCAGATGGTGAAGCAAAAGGTGATCGAGAAGGCAGATCATCCACTGGAAGAGAGGGTTGCTTCTGCTTTAGCCTCAGCGGCCATCCGGTATTATTTACTGAAATTCACATTAGAGAGTCAGATTGTCTTCGATTTTGATGAGGCTTTGAAGACGACAGGAGATACAGGAGTCTATTTAGAATATGCCCATGCACGGGCATGTAGTATCCTGAGAAAAGCCAAGGAGATGAAAATCGATCTTCTATGGAGAGGGGGTTGTATTCCCAAACAATTGACCGAGACCGAAAGGGGGCTTCTGGATGAGCTATCGAGATTTTATTCTGCTGTCGCTAAAACCGGTAAAACGTTAAGGGTTTCTCAATTGACAGAATATGCCTTTGATCTGGCGACCTCTTTTACTAATTTTTACGAACATCCTGATCCGGAGGCCGATGTCCAGATTCCATTTATTCATCTTCGGGATCAGGGGATTCAAACCTTCCGTCTCTCTTTGGTCACGGCATTTCAAAAAGTGATGAGGAATATGCTCAACCTGATGGGCATGCCCGCACTGGAAAGAATATAGGTCAGTAAAGAGTTATGAGTTTAGAATTAAGAATTTTGATTTGTTAAACACTGTTCACGACTCACGATTCACGAGTCACGAGAATGAGGTGAACCCATGAACCGAAGGAAAAGGGCATTGCCAAAGGGATGGTATCCTTTCGATGGGAAGGATTGTAAAGGGGAGATTGAGTCCTACTTGGAGGGATGGTCTTCTTCTCAACTTCAATTAGCAAAGGGATTGGGGGGAATTATCCCACATGCAGGTTGGTATTTTTCCGGGAAACTTGCGGCAAGGGTCTTCCATGCTTTGAAGTTGAGAAGCAAGGTTGAAGTGGTTGTCCTTTACGGAGGACATCTTTCTACTGAAGATCTTCCCCGAATTGTGATTGAAGAGGCCTGTGAGACACCGTTCGGTGATATCGAGATTCATGAAGGTTTTGTAAAAAATCTAATGAAAAAGATGGATGTAAAAAAGGAGAGTCCAACCAGCGGAGACAATACCATTGAGATTCAATTGGCTATGGTAAAATATTTTTTTCCGGAGGCAAAACTTGTAGCCATCCGATCACCTCTTTCCCTTAAGGCCGAAACACTGGGAAAAGAGGTGGCTGCGGTTGCAAAGAAAGAAGGAATTTCTATCCTTGCGATTGGATCAACAGATCTAACTCACTACGGACCCAATTATGGGTTTTTAAGTAAAGGGGTTGGACCGGCCTCTGTGGAGTGGGTGAAGAAAGAAAATGACAGGGGGTTTATTGACCGAGCATTAAAGATGGATGCAGAGGGCCTCCTGAAGCATGCCATGGAAAATGATAGCGCCTGTAGTGCCGGGGCGGCCCTCTCTGCCATGGCTACCTGCAAAGTTTTGGGGGCTGAAAAAGGGATTCTCCTCGATTACTACACCAGTTACGATATCATGCCAGACGATAGTTTCGTGGGTTATGCAGGGATCATTTATTAATATGTAGTAGAGAGGATTTGACCCTTGAGACACTGTAAGGTTCAGTGTAGATTTCTTCCTCCTGAAGCCTTAATTTATTGACCTTCCTTCAAAATAGAAGGTTTCATCGATAATCATTAACTTTTAGTATTATCTTGGACTGTAGACTTGTAGTCGCGAGTCAAAGGATAACCAGATAATGTCTGAAGAATTTAGAGATTTAAAATTTTAACTCATTAAGCCTGCCATCTCCGGTGTGAGAATCCAGCGAACTGCCCAGCACTTATCCTCTTTCTGATCAAGGCAAACAATGGCTCCATAGCGAAACAATATCAGCCTCGCATTTTCATCACCACAGAGAAGGAGAGAGGTCAGTTTCTCAAGAAATGGAAGATGGCCAACGAGCATGAGGTCCTCTTTTTCTTTAGAAATTCGTTCGGCCCATGGATGGATATCGTCATTTGGATTTATTCCCTGGGCAGCCTGGACAGGCAGGTTGGGAATATTTAAGGCACCAGCAACAATTTCGGCCGTTTGCTTGGCTCGTAGTTTTCCACTGTGATAGATTTTTGAAGGGCTGATTGGAAGACCCGTTGCTGCCTTTGAAACGCTCGTGACTTCCTTTTCCCCTCTTGACGTCAAGGAACGCTCTGGATCTTCTGTCTCAGGCTTTGCCTCTCCATGTTGAATCAGGTAGAGTTTCATTTTAATATCCCCCCTTTCAGGCGGATGATTATTTAAATTATGAAATGGAATCTCTTTTGTCAACCTGGAGCGATAATTCTTGACAAGTCAAGCCCTCTATTGATAAAGTCTCTTACGTTCAAATAGAGATAATGGAGGGAAGAACAATGGAGATCAAGAAAATTTGTGTATTAGGTGCGGGGTTAATGGGTTCTGGAATTGCTCAGGTTTCAGCTGAGGTAGGTTATGAAGTCTCCATGCGGGACATTGAAGACCGTTTTGTCCAGGGCGGATTGAACATTATCAAGAAGAATTATGAGCGGGCCATCAGCAAAGGGAAAATGACTAAAGAGCAGGCTGATGCATTGTTGTCCAAGGTGAAAGGGACATTAGATATGGCCGAAGCAGTCAAGGGCGCGCAGGTTGTCATTGAAGCTGTCATCGAAAACATGGATCTGAAGAAACAGGTTTACAAGGAACTGGATCAACTCTGTGCCAAAGACACGGTATTAGCTACGAACACTTCTGGGCTTTCGATTACAGAGATTGCTTCCATGACGAAACGGCCTGAAAAGGTCATCGGTATGCATTTCTTCAACCCTGTGCCTGTCATGAAGCTGGTGGAGATTATTAAGGGGCAATCGACCTCTGAAGATACCTTTGCGGTCATCAAGACCCTTTCCGAGAAATTGGGAAAGACGCCCATCACGGTGAACGAAGCGCCAGGATTTGCCGTGAATCGTATTCTGGTTCCCATGATCAATGAAGCCATTTTTGTCCTTCAAGAAGGGATTGCTTCAGGGGAGGATATTGATAAAGGAATGGTCCTTGGGGCCAATCATCCCATCGGCCCATTGGCACTGGCAGACCTTGTGGGTTTAGACACCCTCTTGATGGTTCAGGACAATCTTTACAAAGAACTGGGGGACTCCAAATATCGGCCATGTCCACTACTGAGGAAGATGGTACGAGCCGGGCAATTGGGAAGAAAAACCGGAAAAGGGTTTTATGAATATCCCAAGTAAATCCATTTTTTAATCTGTCATTGGAACATCGGAAGCACCAGATGTTTCGTCTTGATCCGATAAATTCATTGTGGATGTAAGAGAGCAATCCTTAAGGATTCCCCGCCATCTGGAATGGGAATTTATATGTCAGATTGAGATTTCTACAAATAAGAGAATTAATATATTGCTTCTCGTTAAACTTTTTTTTACCTGTCTTGGATGAAAGATTTTTCTTGACAATAAATAGGATTTAATATATGAATCGCCTTCAATAAATAAATTTGTTTAGGAAACTGAATAAATTTCATCTTATGGGCATCCGAGAGAGAAAAGATCGTGAAAAGACTATGAGAAGGCAGCAGATACAAAATGCTGCCAAAGAGTTATTTATACTTAAAGGTTTTCATTCAACTACTATGGAGGAAATCGCCCAGAAGGCCGAATTAAGTCCAGCTACTATTTATCTGTATTTCAAAAATAAGGATGAACTTTATGCAAAGCTGAATATTATTTCCATGCAGTATTTATTTGATAAGATTGAAAATATTTATAAAAACAAAAAGTTATCCGCTACATCAAAAATTCTCAAGATTAAGGATTCCATGTATGACACATTCCGGTATGACCCGCTGATATTACGAAATATTTTCCATATTCAATTAGAAGATGCGTTGCCATCTCTCAGTAAAGAACTTCTGGATCAGGTAAATCATATATCTTGGAAGGCTTTGAACATGATCTCCAATGTTTATGAAGAGGGAGTGCGTCAAGGTAAATTAAGAGAAGGTCTTGGCATAGAGCATGCTGACATTATCTGGGCAACATTTACAGGTCTCGTAATATGGGAGGAGTCGAAACGAAAATTGGATCCCCGAAAAGACTTTTTGAAAACAACTTTGGACCGGGCTTTTGATATATTCTGCCGAGGGATTATGAAGTAAGGAAAAGGAAATTAATAAATAGTGGAGAAATTGTCCAAAAAGCAAAAATTGTTCCATTGATAATCAAGGAGAGGGGGTGGGGAATAAAAGGGGAGGACTAAAAACATTACATAAATTATTTAAAGGAGGTGGACTAATGAAAAATAAAAAATTCTGGTTGGCAGTGGTATTGGTTGTAAGTTTTTTAATGATTTCCTTACCCTCTATGGTTTCTGCAGCGGAGAAGCCCATTGTTCTGGGACTTCCGACTTCCTTTTTCCAACCCCTTTGCAAATCGGGAAAACTGGCTGTAGAGATGGCGATTGATGAAATTAATGCACAGGGTGGGATCTTTGTTAAAGATGAGGGGGTAAAACGTCCTCTTAAATTGGTCACGGCTGATACACGCTGTGGTGAGCCTGGGACCCCCGTTCAAGCTGCCCTCATGACGGTGGATAAGATGATTACCGAAGAGAAACCCGATGCCATTGTGGTGGCGCCTTTCCGCTCTGAGGCCATGGTTGCGACGATGGACCTGATTGCAAAATATAAAATGATAACGATTCAGACAATTTCTCAGACACCAAAACTAATCGAGATATTCAAAGGTGATCCTGAAAAGTATAAATACTGGTTCCGCGCTACAACGAATTCTATCTACGTTGGGACGGTTGCTGCAAAGACGATGGACGCCATGAGAGTACAGTTTAAACATGATAAGTTTTTTGTCATCCCTCAGGATACGCTATGGGCCAGAGCAGCTGCCGATGCTGCAAAAGCAAAAATGGAAGGTTTTGGTTGGAAGACCTTGGGTTATGAACCGGTGGCAGTGGGCACGAATGACTTTTCGCCAGTCCTGAGTAAGGCGCGGTCTTCTGGGGCTCAGATGCTCTATGTGGTCGGAGATATGCCCACCCTTCCAGTCTGTTTCAAACAGTGGAAATCAATGAAGATCCCTACCATGCTCTTCCTCGACTTTGCTGTCATCACCTCTCTCAAGGCATGGACCACCTATGGAGAGGATTTAGATTATGTAATAGTCCTGCCATTTCCAGGAGGAACTTCAGCACCCGTTAAAGCCCTGCCCAAGTCGATCGATTTCCACAATCGCTGGAAAGAGAAGAAATATCCTTTGATGGACGATCCGCGGGTCGTTTCCTCTGCTTATGATGCAGTCTATATCTTGAAAGACGGTATTGAACGGGCTGGATTCGTTCCCTCGAAGAACCCGGATAAGTTTGCGAGCGTTATCGAAGCCACAGACCTGATGGGGGTTTCGGGAAAGATAAAATTCGATAAGAGTTCCCATCAGCAAATATTCAATGGAGACCCAAAAGTATCCTCCATCATTGTTGCCTATCAGTGGAGGGCAGGAAAGATGATCCCAGTCTTTCCAGACCTTGTCGCAGAGGCCAAGGTGGAATTGGCTCCCTGGATGAAGTAAAGTTCGAATCCCCCCATCCCCCCTTTTCTAAAGGGGGGTAAAGGGGGGATTTTTGTGAGAGTTTATGGAAATTCTTATCTATGGGATCACCAATAGTGTGACGTTAGCGCTGATGGCGATAGGATTTAGCCTGACGTTCGGCATCAGTGGCTTGCCGAATTTCGCCCATGGAGCATTTTATCTTCTCGGAGGCATCTTAACCTGGATCTTCATCAATCAATTGGGAATCCCCTTTCTTTTCTCTGCACTCATTTCTATCGTCTTAGTGGGTCTTCTCGGTTTTCTTTTATACTGGGGACTGATGCTTCGACTCCGAGGGCTGGCGATCAATGAGGTGATCGCCACTCTGGCAACAGCCATCGTAGTCATCGAAATATTGCGGTGGTTGGGTTTTTCAGGATTTACTTACGTCCTACCGGAGTTTATCAAGGGGAGTGTAAAAATAGGAAATGTCTGGTTGGATTATCAACGCATCTTTCTCGTTGGCATTGGTGTTGCCTTGATCATATTTTTCTACTTATTTACCCATCGCACAAAAGTGGGTCTCTCCTTCAGGGCGATCGCTCAGAATGAAAGGACAGCCATTTCTTTAGGCATCGATTCGGATTGGACCGCTGCGCTCAGTTTGGCTTTTGGGTCAGCCCTTGCTGTCGTCGCCGGGTTAGCCATTTTGCCCTTAGGGTCCATTGATACCGAGGTGGGATATGATATCCTGATATACGCTCTCGCTGTCGGCATTGTGGGTGGACTGGAGAGTATTCCAGGAGTTGTCTTGGCCAGCTTCATCCTTGGTTTTTGCCAGATCGCTGTAGCCACTTTCTTCAGAGCCCAATGGCAGACCGTCGTCACTTTGGCTGCCATTGTCATTATTTTAGCAGTCAAACCCTCCGGCATATTCGGGAAATATAAGGAGCTGGAAGAAAGAGTCTGAGATGCAAGAAGCGGTTCGATATCGAAGGGAAAGAATAGATCGGGGGATAAAGGCCAGAAGTGACACCATCTATACCCTTGCTTCTCACCGAGATATGCTTTATCTTCTTTTACCCCGCGTTTTACCCATCCTGGCACTCTGTTGCCTTCCCTTATTGATGGGAAGTAGTTACTGGGGGAAAGTCATATTTTATTCTTGTATCTTTGCTCTTCTTGCGTTGAGCTGGGATTTCATGGCGTCGGTTGGCTTGGTTTCCCTCGGGCAAGCGCTCTTCTTCGGTGCGGGGTCTTATGTGGCGGGAGGTTTTAATCATTACCTCAAATGGCCCATATTTTTAACCATTCCTGCGGCCACCCTTGGCGGCGCTCTCATCTGTACCATTCTCCTGGTACCCGTGCTGAGGTTAAGAGGAGTCTATTTCTCGATGGTCACCCTAATCCTTCCTCTGTTATTTGCCCACCTGATCGAGACCCTGGAAATTCTTGGTGGAACTCATGGGTTGCTCTCGTTGACTCCTTTTCCAAACAATTGGTTAGCCGTCTACATTGCTGTCATCGCAGTGGTGGTTGTGCTCTTCGGGTTTCGGAGGTTGATCAATGAAGATTTTGGACTGGTTCTGAGGGGGATAAGGGATGACGATCGGGTCGTCATGGCGGGAGGAATCAATATCTTTTGGTATAAAGCGCAGGCCATATTTATTGCAGGTGCTGTGGGAAGCTTCGCCGGAGCCCTGATGACTCACTATTATCAGTTCGTAGGCAGGTCTGCCTTTGCCCTTGATTATACGATCCTTCCATTGGCGGGTGCGGTAGTCGGAGGACCAGGCAGTTTTGCAGGAGCAACGCTTGGAACCTTTATCTTGGTTCCTCTCTCCGAAGCCCTTCGCGCCCTGGGAGGATTGAGGATGGCTCTGTATGGAATCATTTTGATTGCAGCCTTGGCTGTTTTACCTGAAGGCATCTTCCACTATATTGAAAGGAAATACCATCAATTCGAAAGGGATGTAAAGATTTAAATGCCGGATGAGATCATTTTAAAAATTGAAAATTTGACCAAACGTTTTGGTGGTGTGACGGCTGTCGATCAAATAAGTTTTGAGCTTCGAAAGGGGGAATTTCTTGGTTTAATTGGGCCGAATGGATCAGGGAAGACGACTCTGATCAATCTGATCACTGGCTTTGTCAAACCAACGTCTGGAAAGATTACCTATCGGGACAAGGAAATTACAAGAAAGGCGCCTTATACCATCGCCTGCCTGGGCATCTCTCGTAGTTTCCAGATGGTGAGAACCTTTCATAAACTTCCAGCTTTTAAGAATCTCATCGTACCCTTATACTCTCCGAGGGTCAAAAAATTTGGAGGAGGGAAATATGGGGAGAGGGATGATATCGCCATCGATCTCCTGGATGATTTAGGGTTTGAGCGGGATTCTTTTGTTCCCTATAAAATTGCAGGAAGTCTTCCTCACGGTTACTTGAAGAGGCTCGATTTAGCCCGATGCATGGCCCTTCGCCCTGATTTGCTCATTCTTGATGAGCTCTTTTCAGGCATGGCGATGTCTGAAGTGGCGGCTACTCTTCCGATGATCGAAAAGTTCAATAGAGAAGGCTTGACCATCGTCATGGCTGAGCATCGCCTTAGAGAGCTTTTTCGAGTGGCAACCCGGATTATCGTTTTAAATTTTGGGCGGAAGATTGCCGACGGTCCACCTAAGGAAGCCATGGCAAAAGAAGAGGTTCAAAAGGCCTATCTTGGGAGTGAAGTGGAAGGTTAAAAAATAGTAGGCAGAAGGCGGTAGGCAGGCAGAAAGCCTATCTGATGATCGAAGGGAAAAGACAAATTGACAGAGAAGATACTCGAAGTTAAAAATCTGATGGTCTTTTTTGAAAATGCGCTGGCCTTAAATGACCTCAGCATCGAGGTGAGCAGGGGAGAGATTGTCAGTGCCCTGGGTTCAAATAGCGCAGGAAAGACCACCTTGATGAATACCATCTCAGGTCTGATCATCGACATGAAGGTGAAGGAGGAGAGGAGGGGAGGCGAAAGAATTACTTTGGTGGGCGAAATCTGGTTCGAGGGGGAGGAGATCCTTTTTACCAAACCGAGTACTCGAATCAGGAGAGGGATTGCTTTAAGCCGGGAGAGACATCCCATCTTTCCCGAAAGCGATATTGAGGAAAATTTAAGGATCAGTACCTACTTACGCAAAGACCCCGAAGTTAAGAAGACCTTCGATTTTGTTTATTCCATCTTTCCACCTCTCCAAGAATTAAAAAAAAGAAAAGCCGGTTTCTGCAGTGGTGGCGAGCAACAGATGCTCTCCATCGGTATGGCTTTGATGACCAAACCTAAATTATTGCTTTTGGATGAACCACTGCTCGGCCTCAGCCCGGCCATGCAGAACAGTTTGATTCAGGCGATCAAACAAATTCGAAAGGAAGGGATTACTGTTTTAGTGGCAGAACAGTTTGCAAGGCCTCTTCTGCCCATTGTGGACCGTGGTTATGTCATAGAAAATGGAATGCTCACCTTGCAGGGCTCGGGTCAGGAGCTCAGAGAGAACCCTGAGGTGAGGTCTACCTTCATGGGGGTATAACAGAGACAAGGGATGACAGGATTGCTCGCTGATACGACTTACCAGGCCTTTGAAGAAGTGGTCAAACGGTCACCGAATAAAATAGCGTTGATCTATCTCGGAGAGGAGTACACCTTTTCAAAGGTTCATGAGATGGTATTGAAGCTGGCTGCTTCCCTGTATGAAATGGGGGTGGAAAAGGAAGAGAAAGTCATCATCTATCTTTACAACCTTCCTCAAACGCTTATCGCCTGGCTCGCACTCCAACGTCTCGAAGCCGTCCCTGTGATGGTCGCTCCTGTATATACCGCCTATGATATCCGATATATGGCCAATGATGTGGGGGCGAAAATCATCCTCTGCATGGACACCAACCTGAGTTATGTCATGGATGTCTTTTCCGAGGCCCCCATCCGAAAGGTCATCGTCACGAATATGGTGGACCTTCTGCCTTGGTGGAAAAATCTGATCGGCAGGGGTTTTGGCAGAGTTCCCTCTGGTAAAATTCCAAAAGGAAAAGAATTTATATCCTTTCGAGAATTATTAGAAAAAGGTAATCCCACTGCGCTCCCTCCTTTCCGGGGAAAAGCAGAGGATGCCGCCGTTATGCTCTACACCGGTGGCACAACAGGTTTTCCAAAAGGGGTGCCTCTCTCAGCCGGTCTTTTTCTTTACAGGATTGATGAATGGGCCAAGGCCGCTGAGACCCTGGTGCCTTTGGGAAAAGGGATTAGCCTGTTGTCCGCTCCCCTTTATCATGTCATCGGTGAGATGGATGGAATGACGCCTTTACTGATCACAGGGGAGCCCTTAATCATCATGCCTCGAGTTATTCTCGATGCGATGTTCGACCATATCCAGCGATACAGGGCTTCGCGCATGTTCGCCGTTCCGGCGATGTATCGAATGATTCTTGAGCATGACCGGGTGGATTACTACGATTTAAGTTCCCTCAGATATTGCGGGACGGGTGGTGATGTTATGCCCACGGAGGTAGCGAATAGGTGGTATAAGAAGTTTGGCATTCCTCTCTATCAGGGTTATGGTGCCACCGAGCTTTGTGCAGCCATTTCTCTCAGCTATGCGAGAGATGGGATTCCTCCAGAGGGTGCTGCGGGAAAAATATCGCCTGGAAGCAAGTTCCGATTAGTAGACCCGGATACATTGGAACCCGTTCCTCCTGGTGAGTCGGGCGAATTGTTGGCCACCTCCCCCTATGCGGTAAAGTCATATTGGAATAAACCTGAGGAGACAGAAAAATGTTTTTTTGAGATTGACGGAGAGGTCTGGTATCGGACAAAAGATATTGTGGAAGTCGATAAAGATAACTGGCTTTACTTCAGGGATCGGTCCGTCGATCTCATCAAACATAAAGGCTATCGGGTGGCTGCGGCTGAGGTCGAAAGAGTGTTGCAGGAACATCATGCTGTGATTGCCGCCAGTGTCGTGGGCATTCCAGACGAAAAGGTGGGAGAACGGATCAAGGCCTTCGTTGTCCTGAAGGAAGACATCAAAGGGATCAGCGGATTTGAACTAACAAAATGGTGTAAGGAGAGGTTGGCTCCCTATAAGGTTCCTCAGTATATCGAGTTTCGGGATATGCTGCCTAAGTCAAAAGTTGGGAAATTCTTGCGAAGGGAGTTAAGGGAGGAAGAACGCAGAAAAGTATCCGAATGAGGGGGGAGGAGAAAAATGAGAGTAAGAAGCTTTACGATATATGACATCTACAAAAGGAATGCGGCGCTTTCCAAAAACCGGATCGCTATCAAGTCAGAAAATCAAGAAACCACTTATGGAGAACTTTTTGATCAAACCAACAGGGTAGCCGGTTGGCTAAATGGAAAGGGGGTTCGCAAAGGCAATCGGATTGCCATCTTGGCCAAAAACTACCCTCAATTTTTTCCTCTGATGGGGGGGATCGCTGCCGCAGGAGCCATCATGGTTCCTATTAATTTTCGGCTCTCGGCCGAAGAGATTGGCTACAATCTTACGAATACGGAACCGGTCATGATCGTTGTGGATCCTGATTTTGAAAAGACGATTTCCGATCTTCGTTCGATTTGTCCCTCGCTGAGAGAATTCGTGACGTTTGGGCCGGCCAGTGGCATTTATATTTCATTCGATTCGCTATTGAAAAGTCAACCTGCTCAACCGGTGGAACTCAGCGGCGACGATCCTTTTGTCATCATGCACACTGCCGCGGTTCAGGGAAAACCACGTGGAGCAGTGATCAGCCACCACAATCTTGTTTTCTGTACCCTTCAGAATATCGCCATCATGGGTCTTACCCGTGAAGACTCCTACCTGAATATTCTTCCTCTCTTCCACATCGCGGGAATGTTTGCATCCCTCGTGATCATGCATGTGGGCGGAAGAAATGTGATGATTTGGAGATTTGATCCGAAAGTGGCAGGGAAGATGATTGATCAAGAGAAGATTACTCTCCTCGGTGACTTCCCGCCCATCCTCCTCCAGTTGCTCGATGAGCAGGTAAAAGGGGAGTTCACTCTCTCCCCTCTGAAGCATATATTAGGTATCGATATGCAGGAGACCATCAAGAGATTTGAGAACCTCGGTCATGGTCAGTTCTGGTTGGTCTATGGCCAGACGGAAACCATGGGCTTGACCAGCGTGTGTTCGAATCGGGAAAAAGCGGGATGTGCAGGAAAACCAGGTCCCTTGGTGGATATAAAGATTGTCGATGAATTTGACCATGAGGTAGAAACAGGGAAAGTCGGAGAGATTTTAGTCCGTGGTCCATTGGTCTTTCACGGATACTGGGGAGAAGAAGATTTATCCAAACATACTTTACGAGAAGGATGGCACCACACCGGGGATGCTGGCCGCAAGGATGAAGAGGGTTACCTCTGGTTTGCAGGAAGAAAGGCTGAAAAGGAACTAATCAAACCTGGTGGAGAGAATGTCTATCCTGTGGAAGTTGAAAAAGTCATTCTTGAACATCCAAGCGTACAGGAGGTTTCAGTCATTGGAATCCCTGATCCAAAATTTGGAGAAGGGGTCAAGGCAGTCTGCGTCTTGAAACCGAAAGCCAAATTAACAGAACAGGAACTGATCGATTTTGTGGGAGGTCGAATTGCTCGTTACAAAAAACCGGGCTATGTCGTATTTGTTGACTCCCTTCCGAAAAAGGAAGATGGCTCCATCAATCGGGCAAAAGTGAAAGAGATGTACGGTTCAGGCCCTCAAAAATGATAAAACGAAACAAATAGGATGACGTAAATCCACCCTCACCGCTCACTTTTTCCGATAAGGAAGGGTGAAGGTGGACCACCCAATTTCTTCGATGTTTTTATCTCTTGCCCTAGGTTTATTTCCTATTATTTTTCCAGTTTTCATAGTTGACAACTGTTCAGGCTTTTTGAGATAGTATAGTTCCTATTATAAGGAAGGGGTAAAGAAGAAATATGAATTTTGATTTGACCGAAGAACAGAGAGAGATTCAAAAAGCCGCCGATGGATTTGCCAAGGGAGAATTTGACAAAGAGGTGATTTTAGATCTTGAGCGGAACCATCAATTTCCATTTGCCTACCTGAAGAAAGCGTGTCAACTTGGATTTATCGGAATTCATTATCCTGAGGCTTACGGTGGGCAGGGATATGGAATCCTTGAAAATGCTTTGATTGTTGAAGCCTTCTGCAGAAGGGATTCAGGGGTTGGCGTTTGTCTGAGCATCGCCAACTTCTCGTCAGAAATCATTTTGAGGTTTGGAAACGAGGCTCAGAAGAAGAAATACCTAATTCCCATTACACGAGGGGAAGCCATTTCTGCAGGGGCTTTTACCGAACCGGATCATGGAAGCGATATCACCGAGGTCCGCACAATAGCTGTCAAAGAAGGGAAGGAATATCTGATCAATGGCGTGAAGACTTTCATCTCTAATGGAACCATCGCTAATTTTATCATCGTCCTCTGCCAGAGCGATTCCCAAGTCAAGCCGAGCTATCGAGGCATGTCTACAATCCTTGTTGAAAAGGGGACCAAGGGATTTGAGGTGAACGAACTCGGAGAGAAGATGGGCATTAAGATGACTTCCACCACAGAAATGTCCTTTGATCAAGTCCGGGTTCCTGAAGAGAATCTTATCGGGAATCTCAATAAAGGTTTTTATCAAGTCATAGAATTTTTTGATGAGAGCAGGGTGATGGTGGCCGCTCAGGCATTAGGAATAGCTCAGGGAGCTTTTGATCGGGCATTGGACTATTCAAAAAAAAGAGAACAGTTTGGTCAGAAGTTGGCGGAGTTTCAGGTGACCCAGCACAAATTGGCTGATATGGCGACGATGATTGAAGCGGCCAGATGTCTGGTCTATAAGGCAGGCTGGAATTTTGACCAAGGAAGAATTGAACCGAAATGGACCTCCATGGCCAAGATGTA
>Ga0299915_10000474_pt1 | contig 30029 bp, 25 predicted proteins | sample RVTome_13_FD_200263 | JGI IMG/M metagenome (GOLD analysis project Ga0299915, IMG submission 200263) | Soil microbial communities from uranium-contaminated site in the Upper Colorado River Basin, Wyoming, United States - RVT92D227 (version 2) ...
GGTGAGGTCGAACTCCACGGGGTTGAGGTGGGAGATGCCCAGCAGGTAGGCCAGGTAGGACGAGGCGCCCGAGCCCTTGAGGTTGTGGAGGATGCCGCGGCGGCGGGCGAACTCGACCACGTCATGGACCACCAGAAAGTAAGGCGCGAACCCCGACTCCTCGACGGCGGCCAACTCGCGGCGGGCCCGCTCCCGCTCGCGCCAGTCAAGGCCGGGCCGCTCAGCGAGCCGGTCCATGACCGTCTGGCGCAGCGGCACGGGGAAAAGGTCGTCGGGCAACGGCGGGACGATGTCCTCAAAGCGAAAGGGAGCGCACTTCTCGGCCACCTCGAAGGTGCGGGCCGCGGCCTGCCTGGCCTCGGCGCCGAACCACTTGGAGGCCAGCGCCTCCTGGGCCGGGCCGAAGAGCTCGACCTTGGAGGCCAGCCTGTCCCGCTCCGGCGGAAAGGGGATTTTTTCGGTGATGGCCCGCAGCAGGACCAGCCGGTCGGGACTCATGATGAACTTCAAGGGATTGGCCCAGACCAAGGGCAGCCCGTGCCGCCGGGCCAGGCGCCGCGCGGTGCGGAAGTTGAAGAACTCGCCGCCGAGGTAGAGGTCCGCGCCGGCGAGCCCCGCCGCTCCGCTCTCCTCCACACACCGCTCGTCGCCGGCCTTGGGGATGAGGATGGCGACCAGCCCCCCGGCCGCCTCGAGCTTCCGGCGGTTGAAGGTCTCCACCAGCCGCCAGTACCCCTCCCGGTTCTTCGGCAGGAGCAGGAAGCGACGGCCAGCCTCCAGCTCCATCTCGCAGCCGAAAAGGGGCTTGAAGCCGTGATCGTCGGCGGCCCGCTTCCACTTGGCCCAGCCGTAGATGTTCTCGATATCGGCCAGGCCCGCGGCGGGCAGCCGGCCCCGCGCCGCCCAGGAGCCGGCCTCGTCGATGGTGACGGCGCCCCTGCCCCGGCTGTACACCGAATGGAGGCGGAGCGGAATAAACATGCCCACCCCCTCCCCTACCTCGTTAGGGAGGCCGTCTTGAGGACGAACCCCCGCTCCTTCTCGAAACCGTAGAGCGGGTCAAGCATCCGCTCCCGGGCGGTGAGGAGCGAACCGAACCCGTACTTCTCCCGAACCTGGTCCATGGCTGCGCCCAAGTGCTCTTGGCGCGGGGCGTAGGGCTCGAACAGCGAGAGCGGCCTGGCCCGCACCAAGTCCGCGGCCTTGACCCCCACCAGCCGGAGGGCCAGCCGCGAACCCTCGAACAGCGACAGGAACAGATCCTGGGCGATGCGGAAGATGTCGCCCATCTCCTGCCGCGGGGTGAGCAGCAGCCGGCGCCGGGCCTCGGTGCGGAAGTCAGAGTAGCGCGCCTTGACCTCGATGATGTGAGCGTAAAGGCAGCCCTGCCGCAGGGCCAGGGTCAGGCGGTCGCAGAGGTAAGCCAGGTGGGCAAACAGCAGCCGCCGGTCCCACAGGTCCTGGAGAAAGGTCGTCTCGCGCGAGACCGACTTGGGCATGACGCGGGTGACGACCGGCCGGGTGTCGATGCCGCGCGCCTGGAGATAGAGCTCCTCGCCCTCCAGCCCGAACAGGGCCCGGAGCGAGGCGCGCGGCAGGCCCCACAGGTCGCCCAGGCGATGGACGTTGAGCAGCCGCAGGATGACCTGGGACTTGGGGCCGATGCCGGGCAGGGCCTCGATGCCGAGGGTGCGCAAGAAATCCTCTTCGCCGCCCGGCTCGACCTCGTAGTAGCCGCCGGGCTTGGCCTTTTTGGTGGCCAGCTTGGCCAGGATCTTGTTGGGGCCGCCGCCCACCGAAACGCTCAACCCCAGCTCGCGCTCGATGCGGGACTTGAGGTCGCGACCGGCCAGGGAAAAAGACGGATAGAGATGCCCGCAGCGGGTGAAGTCCAGGTAAGCCTCGTCCAAAGACGCCTCCTCGACGTCGGGCGTGTGCTCCCGGAGGAGGCGGAAGAATTTTTCGGAGAAGGATTGATAGACGTGGTGGTTGCCGCGGACGAACACGCCCTGAGGGCAGAGCTGATAGGCCTTGGCCAGGGGCATGCCGGCGTGGACGCCGTAGCGTCGGGCCTCGTAGGAGCAGGTCGAAGCCACTCCCCGCTCATGGGGCAGGCCGCCGACGATGACCGGCTTGCCCTTGAGTGTGGGGTCGAGGAGCGTCTCCACGGCGGCGAAGAAGGCGTCGATGTCGATATGGACGATGAATCTCTGTCGGGCGTTCATGACCTCACCTGAAATCCTTGGATCCCCCGGCGTCCGGCTTCCCGCGACAAATCGCAGGTCACATACCTTGCGCACCGGGCGCCGCGCCCCGCCCGGGGGAAAACGGGAATTCAATACTTCCTTAACACGCCGATCACCCGGCCCAGCACCCGCAGCTCCTTGACCTCGATGGGCTTGAATTCCGGGTTCTCCGGCACAAGCAGAATGCGGCCGTCCTCGCGCCGCAGGCGCTTGAGGGTGACCGAGCCGTCGTCCAGCCGGGCCACCACCATCTCGCCCGAATTGGCCCCGGCCGTCCGCTCGATGACCACACGGTCGCCGTCATCGATGAAAGCGTCGATCATCGACTTGCCCTCGACGCGGATGCAGAAGACGTTGGCCGCCCTCCGGCCCACCATCCAGTCGGGAACATCCACGCTCTCGCCCGGAAGGTCGAACACCTCCCGGGGCCAGCCGGCCGGCACCGGGCCGAGCAGGGGCACCCGGACCTGGCTGGCTTGCGGCGCGGCCGGGCCCGTCAGCCGCAGCTCGCCCGCCTGGCGCAGAAGGTAACCCTTCCGCTCCAGGCTCTGGACATGCTTGAACACGGCCGAGGGGCTGGGGATGCCCAGCTCTTCGCCCAGCCGCCGTATGGTGGGCGCATAGCCGTGGCGGAGGACAAAGGCCTCCAGGGTCTGGAGCACCCGCCTCTGCCTTGAAGTCAATTCCCGGCTTGATTTGTTCACCATTTTGTTCACCTTATATAAAATAAGCGCCGCCAGGCCGTTTGTCAAGGGGGAAATTATTTAAATTAATTATGCCGCCTGAAAACCTTACATCTTCCAGGCGCCGGCCACAACGAGGTTGGCGCCGGTCACGGCTGCGGCGCGATCGGAGACGAGGTAAAGCACGGCTTCGGCCACATCCCGAAAACCGCCCAAAGCGCCGGCGGGAATTTTTGATTTGGCCGGCAACCGGCCTTCCCGGAGCAGGCCGGGCGAGACCATGTTGACCGTGATCCCGGTCCCGACCTCTGTGGCCGCCGCTGTACGGGTGAGTAGAAGCAGCGAAGTTTTGGCCGCAGCATAGGGCAGGATGCCGGGAAAAGCCGCGAGCTGCTCAGCCCGGTGATAGCCGATGTTGATGACTCTCCCCCACCCCCTGGCCCGCATTCCCGGCAGGGCTCCCTTGAGGCAGTGCCAGGCGCTGAGAAAATTGCCTTGATATATGCGCAGCCATTCGGCCGGTGTCACCTTTTCCCAGGGCTTGACCAGGAACGGCCCGAAATTGTTGACCAGGATGTCCAGCCGGCCAAGCTCTTGTCGTGTGGTCCGGACCAAGCGGACGCAGTCTTTTTCTTTAAGGAGATCGGCCCGGACAACCTCGCTCTGCTTCCCTCGGCGCCGGATAAGAGAAGCGACTTCATAAGCCGCTTTCCGGTCTGAGTGATAGTGGACGGCCACGCCGGCAATAGCCTCAGCCTCGGCCAAGCGCAGGGCGATCTCCCGGCCCAATCCGCGGCTGGAGCCGGTAACCAGGGCAATATGGGCAATATGGGCAATATGGGGACACATCACTTAATTCTTCTTACCGGTCCGTCACACAATGGAATACATAATATCATCATTTTCATCAAAATTAAGTGTTGTGTCCCCTTTTTAGACCTTCATTATTTCAGCTTGCCGATTGCGGCTTCCACTGCCTCCAGCACCTCGCCCGACTCGACCACTTCCTTGAGCTTATTGATGTCGCCGTAAAGAGGCCGGTCTTCCTCAAGATGGGCGACATGCCTGCGCACGACATCATAGGCGGCCTGGACGCCCCTGCTCGGCTTGAGCGGCTTGCGGAAGTCAACGGCCTGGGCGCCGGCCATAAGCTCGATGGCCAGCACCGCCTGGGCGTTGTCGAGGATCTGACGCGTCTTGAGCGCGGTGGTCATGCCCATGGACACAAAATCCTCCTGGTCGGCCGCGGCCGGAATGGAGCCCGTGGCCGCCGGATGGGAGAGAATCCGATTCTCGCAAACAAGGGCGCCGGCCGTGTACTGGGACAGCATCATTCCCGAGAACATGCCCGCGCCCTTGGTCAGGAAAGCGGGCAGGCCCACGCTGAGATGGGGGTTCAACAGGCGGTTGGTGCGGCGCTCGCTGAGGACGGCCACCGTGGTCAGGGCCGTGCCCATGAGCTCCAGGGCGAAGGCCTGGGGCACTCCCTGGAAGTTGGCGCCGTTGAGCACCACCTTCTCCTCGGGGAAAAAGACCGGGTTGTCGGCCGCGCCGCGCAGCTCGACCTCGAACATGGTGCGCGCCCATTTCAGCGCATCCCGGGCCGCGCCCACCACCTGGGGCGTAGAGCGCAGGCTGTAGCAGTCCTGGACTTTTTTCTTGCCGATACCCGCCAGCATCTCCGAGCCCTCGGTGATGCAGCGGATGTTCTCGGCCGACTCCAGGGCGCCGGGGTAGCCGCGCACCTTATGCAGCCGCTCGTCGTAGGCCTTCATGTTGGCGTTGAGCACTTCCAGGGTCATGGCCGCCGCTATCTCCGAGGCCTTCAGCCAGCGGCCGGCGTCGTAGAGGGTCAGCGCTCCCAGGCCGGTGATGACGTTTGAACCGTTGATCAGGGCCAGGCCGTCGCGGGCCTCCAGGACGACGGGCTTAAGGCCCGCTTTTTCCAGGGCTTTGCCGCCGGGCAGCCGCTCGCCCCTGTAAAAGGCCTCGCCTTCGCCCATGACCGCCAGGGCCATCTGGGACATGGGCGACAGGTCGCCGCAAGCTCCCACCGATCCCTTCTCGCACATGACCGGGGTGACGCCCCGGTTGAGCATCTCATTCAACGTTTCCACCACGGCCAGCCGCAGTCCCGAATGGCCGTGGCAGTGAACGCTCAGCCGGCTGAGCATGGCCGCCCGGACCACGTCCTCCGGCAACGGCCGGCCGTATCCGGCGGCGTGGCTGTAAACGATGTACTTCTGGTACTGCTTGACCTGATCCTGGGTCAGCACGACTTCAGCCAGCTCGCCGATGCCGGTATTGACTCCGTACATGATCTCGTTTTTCTGGATTTTGTCCTCCAGCAGGCCGCGGCATTTCTGGATGCGACTCTTGGCTTCGGGAGAGATCTCGACTTTCTCCCCGCCGCGGGCAACCTCCACGACCTTCTCTATGGTCAGGTTCTTTCCGTCCAGGGTAAAGGCCATGACAGATCCTCCTTATAGATCCATATAAATGAGTACTGTGTCCGCCTCAAGCGGACACAGTAATTTAGCTAATTAAACAGAATTAGGCAAGGCCGGAAGCATCTTCTTGAATGCCACATCACACAAAAGATGCTTACGGCAAAGCCGCTTAAGTTGACATGAATAAAGCCTCGGGATATAAGTAAGACTTTCCAAAGCATTCATCCCGCTTCTCCGGAGAACGGCATGCAGAAACCGATCGAGCGGATCCTCGTCACCGGCGCCGGCGGACAGATCGGCACAGAGCTCGTCCGCACCCTACGGCACAAATACGGCCGGGACAATGTGGTGGCTACCGACATTCTCGACCCGCCCTCCCAACTCAAAGCCTCCAGGCCTTTCCAGACGCTCGACGTCACCCGGCGCGCCGAAGTGGCTTCGGCCGTGGACCGCCACCGCATCGATACCATCTTTCACATGGCCGCCATCCTCTCGGCCAAGGGTGAACAAAATCCCCAGCTGGCCTGGGAGGTGAACATCAACGGCACTTATCATATTTTGGAAGTGGCCCGGGAAAAAGGCCTCACCCGCATCTTCTGTCCCAGCTCGATCGCCGTTTTCGGGCCGGAGACGCCCAAGGAGTTTACGCCGCAGGAGACCATCCTGCGGCCTAAAACGGTTTACGGCTTGACCAAAGTCACCGGCGAGCTGCTGGGCGACTATTATGTCCGACGCTACGGCCTGGACGTGCGCGGCTGCCGCTTTCCCGGTATCATCAGCCACGAGACGCTGCCCGGCGGCGGAACAACCGATTACGCCGTGGCCATATTTTACGAGGCAGTCAAGAATCGGCGCTACACCTGTTTTTTAAGCGCAGAAACGCGCCTGCCCATGATGCACATGCCCGACTGTCTGAAGGCCACCCTGATGCTCATGGAGGCTGACTTCGGCCGCCTCAAGCATCATTGCGACTTCAACCTAGCCTCCATGAGTTTCTCCGCCGGGGAGCTGGCCGCCGAGATCCGCAAGCACCTCCCCGACTTCGTCTGCGGCTATAAGCCCGACCATCGCCAGGCCATCGCCGACTCCTGGCCCCGCTCTATCGACGACTCGGCCGCCCGCCAGGAATGGGGATGGCAGCCGGACTACGACCTGGCGGCCATGACCCTCGACATGCTCCGCGTCCTGCAGAAACGCCAGGCCGAGGGCCGCTTGAACTACTGAGAACCGCCGTCATCTCCATATAAGCCGATTCCGTCGCAGAGCTGCGCAACGGTTTCTTGCTTCAAACAGCCTAAAGCCGAAAAGCCTAAAACGGGCAAGTACATTCCCCCGGCCGATCACCCCTGGCGGCGGAGCAACAAGATCATCCATCGCGAGTGGGCCCAAGGGATCTTCTAGACCATGAGAAAAGCGGAAATATTCACTTTGCCCACAAGCGGAAATAATCACGTTGCCTTGACACGAAGGCGGGGCGTGTTGACTTTCGTTGATTCTCATGGTATCCGTATTCCAAGGCAGATTAACAGGGGGAAAAGTCAAAAGTGTTTGACTCAAGCCGCTTTCTTCCTTTTGGGGAAGGGGCTTTGATGGGCATGTCCAAAGGCTTATAAAGGAGGTTTCCATGAAAAAACTCTCTCCCGGCTGGGTAGTGGGAGGCCTAGTCTTGGTGTTGTTGTTGGCTTCCCAGGGAAAGGGCGAGCCGCAAGCCGCCTCGGCCAACCTCTGCTGGTGCTGCATCAACGGCACCGTGGTGCAGGTCACGCCCGACGTCTGCAAGAGCAAGGGCGGCAAGTGCTTCGCCACAATGGAAGAAGCCAAGAAGTACTGCGACCAGCCCCGCTGCTTTTGCTGTCTGCCCGACGGACAAATCGTGCAAATATTCGTCACGGAATGCAGGCAAAGAGGCGGCCAGTGCTACCCGACTTTAGAAGAGGCCAAGAAATACTGCAAACCGACTCTCTGCTGGTGCTGCGTCGACGGCTCGGTGGTGCAGGTTGCGCCCGACGTCTGCAAGAGCAAGGGCGGCGTGTGCTTCCCCACCCAGGAAGCGGCCAAGAAGTACTGCGACCAGCCCCGTTGCTACTGCTGTCTGCCTAACGGTCAAATCGTGCAGCTGACCGTTGAGGAATGCAAAGCGAAGGGGGGCAAATGCTATCCGACTTTGGATGAGGCCAGAAAGTACTGCCCGCAGCCCCCCTGCTACTGCTGCTTGCCCACCGGGGAAATTGTCAAGACAACGGCGGAGGAATGCAAGCAGAAAGGCGGCTATTGCTACTCGACTGAGGAGGAGGCTAAAAGAAACTGCCAGCTCTGCTGGTGCTGCGTGAACGGGCAGGTCTTCCAGACCATCTTTCGGATTTGCAGGGAAAAACAGGGCACCTGCTATCCCACCAAGGAAGAAGCCACCAAGAACTGCATCAGGTAGCAAAAACACTACTTATCCTCCGCGCCCCCTCTTCTTCGCGCCTCTGGCCGGCTGAGCGCCAAGAGGGGAAGGCGCATCCTTGCCGGGCATCGTTTCGATACTCGGAGAGGGGTGGGGATTTCTAGCCCTTTACTTTTCAAGACATCCACATATATTTTAAGCACGCAGGAGGTCCCTGATGAACAGAAAACAGCTGTGGATATCGTTCCTTCTCATTGTCCCGGCGAGCCTGCTGGCCGTAGAAACGGCGCGGCCGGTCCACACTTATTCCATCGTGGCCTTTGACCCGGCCACGGGACAATTGGGCGCGGCGGTGCAGTCCCACTGGTTTTCGGTGGGGGCGCTGGTGCCTTGGGCGGAGGCGGGCGTGGGAGCGGTGGCCACCCAGTCCTTCGTGGAAGCGTCTTACGGCCCTCTCGGCCTGGAGATGATGCGCGCTGGGAAAAGCGCCGAGGAGGCGTTGGCCGGCCTGCTCAAGAGCGACAGCCATGAGGATGTCCGCCAGGTGGCCTTCCTGGACGCCAAAGGCCGGGCGGCGGCCCACACCGGCCGCAACTGCATCCCTGAGGCGGGGCATTATATAGGCGACAACTTCTCCTGCCAGGCCAATCTCATGCTGCGCGACACGGTCTGGAAAGCCATGGCCGACGCTTTTCAGCGCACATCGGGTGAACTGGTGGATAGGCTGATGGCCGCTCTGGAAGCGGCCGAAGCTGAGGGCGGGGATGTCCGCGGACGTCAGTCGGCGGCGATCATCGTCGTCTCCGGCAAGCCCTCGGGCGTATGGTGGAAGGACAGGCTCTTCGACCTGAGGGTCGAGGACCACCCGAACCCCTTGGTCGAGCTCAAGCGACTGGTCCATTTGGCCAAGGCCTACCAACACATGAACCGCGGGGACGAACTCCTGACCGAGAACAAGACGCAGGAGGCGATGAAGGCCTATGCCGCGGCCATGGACATGGTGCCGGACAACGCGGAGATGATTTTCTGGCCGGCGGTCACTATGGCTTCCACCGGCCTCCTGGAAGAAAGCCTGCCCCTCTTCAAAAAAGTCTTCGCCCTGGACCCGAACTGGGCCGTGCTCGTGCCCCGGCTGCCCAAGGTCGGGCAGCTCCCCCAGGACGAGGCTTTAATCAGAAAAATCCTGTCTGTGGCCCCCCCCAAAAAAGAACGGGAATAATAAAAAATTCAGGTTCGCAACGATTCCGAGAACGAAATCGTTTGGAAGAAGTGCCAAGGCCGCGGCTTGGCCATGCCGGGCCGTAGGCAAATATAGGGCAAATATAGGGACACATCACTTAATTTTTATTGCCAGACTGAATCACATTTGAATATGCAATCAACATTTTCATTAAAATTAAGTGATGTGTCCCCTTTATGCAGTCACTGGAGGTAGTTCATGCGAACGAGTATCAGGTTTCTCGCCTTGATGATGATCGTCGCTTCCTCGGGCGCATCCCAGGAAACGCGGCCGCCGGCAACCGCGCATCTCACCGCCTACCTTGAGGCTTTCAACTCCGGGAATCCCGGACAGATGCGGGAATTCATTCAGAACCATTTTGCGGATTCGGCGCTGCGGCAGACTTCCCTGGACGAGCGCCTCAGCCGCTACGCCACGGCCAAGTCTCGTTGGCAATCGCTCACAATCCAGAAAATCCTGGCGGAGCGGCCGGCCCAGACCTTCGCCCTCATTCGGACCGGAAACGGCGAATACATGCTGCTGCGCACGAGCGTGGAGAAAGATCTGCCCCACCGCCTCCTGTTCATATTTGCCCAGCCCGTCGAAGACCCGAACAATCTCATCATTCCCGAACCCAAGGCCACAGATGAAGACCTGGCCTCTGCCGTCCGCCAATTCCTGGAGGCGGAAACGAAGGCGGACGAGTTCTCCGGCGTCGTCCTCATCGCCAAGAATTTCCAGGTCCTCTTCCTGGAGGCCTACGGCTGGGCCGACCGGGACAAGAAAATCCCGAATCAAAACAACACCAGGTTCAACCTGGGGTCGATCAACAAGAACTTCACGCGCGCCGCCATCCTCCAGCTGGAGAAACAGGGCAAACTTTCCCTGCCAGACACGATCGGGAAGTTTCTGCCCGATTACCCCAACCGCCAGGCCGCCCTGAAAGTCACCGTTAAACACCTGCTGGATATGACTTCCGGCATCGGCGATTTCTTCGGACCCCGCTACGAGGCGACGCCAAAAGAAAAGATCCGGAGCATCCAGGATTACCTGCCTCTCTTTGCCGACCAGCCTCTTGAGTTCGAACCCGGAACGAATAACCGGTACTCCAACGGCGGCTACATCGTCCTGGGACTCATCATCGAAAAAGCCAGCGGGCTGGACTACTACACTTATGTCCGGGAGAACATTTTCAAGCCCTGCCGTATGCTCGACACGGATTCCTATGAAAGGGACAAGGCTGTCCCCAACCTGGCCCTGGGCTACATCCGCCGCCAGGGAGAGCGCCTCCTCAACTGGGCGACCCTTCCCGGCCGGGGGAGTTCAGCGGGGGGCGGTTATTCTACCGCCGAGGATCTGTTGAAATACGTGGCGGCCTTGTCCGCGGGAGAAATCTTTCTCCCCGACATCGCCAACGGCCTGGGCATCGCCGGCGGCGCTCCCGGCATCAACGCCAGCCTGGAATGGGATCGGCGGAACGGCTACCTCGTGATCGTCCTGACCAACTTCGACCCGCCCACTGCCGGACGGACCTCCCGCCAAATCATGAGCTGGCTGCCCGAGTTGTAGTCGTGCGTCTGGGGCGGAGCCTGCCCATCGGCCAATAGGCCCCGCGGCCGGCCGCCCTATCTCACGATCAGCTTCCGGCCGTCGCAGGCGACGATCTTCATGGGCAGGTCATAAACATCCTGGAGTAGACTCTCGGTGAGGATGTCGTCCGGCCGGCCGGCGGCAATCACCTTCCCCTCTTTAAGAAAGACCAGGGAGTCCGAATACTTGACCGCCATGTCCATGTTGTGGAGCGTGATCAGGACCGTCAGCCCTTTCTGGCCGGCCAGCTTGCTGACGAATTCCAGCACTTGCCATTCATGTTTAGGGTCGAGGAAAGTGGTCGGTTCGTCGAGGAACAGGACTTGACTCTTCTGGGCCAGGGCCCGGGCGATGAGGACCAGCCTTCGCTCTCCGCTCGAAAGTTGAGAATAAGGCCGGTCGGCAAACGGCTCCAGGCCGACAAATTCCAAGGCCTCCTGGGCGGCGGCCTCATCGCGGGCGGACGGCAAGGAAAAAAGCGGCAGGTGGGCGGCCCGGCCGGTCAACACGAAATCCCGGACCGTGTAGCTGAAAATGGGGCTGTGTTCTTGAGGGACGTAGCTGATGAGCCGCGCCCGCTCGGCGAGACGGAGGCCGGCCAGGTCCTGCCGGCCGAAGAAAACAGTGTTTCTGGATAAAGGGTGGATGGCGGCCAGACACTTGAGCAAAGTCGTCTTGCCGGCGCCGTTCGGCCCGACGATGGCCGCCAGCCGGCCGCTCTCGAACTCCAGGCGCTCCACGCTCAGGGTGAAGTTCCGGTTGTTGAAGATGAGTTTGTCAACCCTGATGTTCACAGCCAGACCTTCTTCGATTTCTTGAGCAGGGCCAGGAAGACCGGAATGCCGATCAGGCTGGTGAAAATGCCGATGGGGATCTCGATCGAAGTCAGGCTCCGGGCCGCAGCGTCGGCCGCTAGGAGAAAACTCGCGCCCAGGGCGGCGGACAGGGGGATCACGGCGCGGTTGTCCGCGCCGACGGCCATCCGGACGAGGTGGGGTACGATAAGGCCCAGCCAACCGATGATGCCGGCCACCGAGGTGGCCGCGGCCGTGATCAGGGTGGCCGCCAGAATGACCAGCCATTTCTCCCGGCGGACATCGACGCCCAGGGCCCTGGCCTCCTCCTCGCTCATGGACAGGACGTTCAACCGCCAGCGAAGGAGAAAAAGGAGCAGGAGCCCGACGGCCATGATGGGCAGGGACAGGGCCAGGTCCCTCCAGCCGGCCAGCGCCAGATTGCCCATCAGCCAGTAGAACAGCGACTGCAGGGCATAGGGGCTGGCCAGGAACTCGACCAGCATCAGCAGCGCGGAGAAAAAGGCGCTGACGATGACGCCCGTGAGAAGGAGCGAAACGAGGCTGGCCTCCAGGCGGCCGGCGATGAAAAGTACGGCCAGCACGGCGGCGACGCCGAAGATAAAAGCTCCTGCTTGGGGCGGAAAAGCCCGTCCCAGGAAAACCAGGGACAAGGCCGCGCCGAAGGCTGAACCCGAGGACAGCCCCAGAATGTACTCGTTGACCAGAGGATTCTTGAACAAGGCTTGAAGAGCGGCGCCCGATACGGCCAGCGACGACCCGGCCGCCAGGGCCAGCAGCAGCCTGGGCAGGCGGATATGGAGAACGATGTCCCGGACAGCGGGCGGCACTTCCGACCGCAGGGAGGGCACGATCAGGGACAGGAACGATTTCCCGACGTCGCGCAGCGGAATGGGATACGAGCCGACGTTGAGAGACAGGAAAAACAGGGCAAACGGCAGGACCAATAGGCCCACCGCCAGCCAGGTTCGCCTTTTCCGCCGGATCTCTTTCATGTTGTTACATTATATCCCTATTCCCTTCCAGGCAGGTCTATGGGCTTAAGGGGAAGGCCGGCCGGGGTTGCTCCATTATTGCCAGGGCCAGTCCCGGATGTCCAATGTACGGCACAGCCTGTCGAAGCCGGCCTCGATTCCGTAGAAGGCCTTGAACACGGCATTGCCCTCGCGCCGGAGGTCGAGGTCAGGGAAGCGCTCGGGATGAAAAAGCTTGGCCAGCATCAGAGTCTCGACCAGCACCAGGGCCGGGTCCCACCAGTACCAGAAGCCGAAGGTGTAGAAGACCTTTTTGTTCATGACCGCCCGCACGGAGCGGAGCCTTGAATCGCCCAGGATGCCGAAGGTCGTCACCCTTCGCACGTCGGAAAGATAGCTGCCGTGGACGAGGATGACGTCCGGGTCCCAAATCCGGACTTTCTCCAGATTGACCTCGGCGCCCACCGTCCCCAGATAGGCGGGCAGGAGACCCTCGGCCAGGTTCCGGCCTCCGGCGGCAGTCACCGGCTCGTAGAAGACCGGCGTCCGGGTCAAGGACGACCAGAAGGAGAGATAGACCCGGGGACGTTGGCCGGCCGGGATGTCCGCCACGGCCCGTTGCACACGTTCAAGAATCTTCTTGGAATATTCGATCAACTCAGCCGCCCTCTCCGCCCGGCCCAGAGCGGTTCCCACCCATTGGATCTCCTCGAACAACCTTTCGAACCGGCCCAGGGAGGCGAAAGCCAGCACGGGTATGCCCGTCTTGCCCTGGAGAGAATCGGGGATTTTGGCCTCTGAGGGCGAGGCGAAAACCAGGTCGGGGCTAAGCCGCATCACCTGCTCCAGGTTGGGAGCGCCGTCAACGGCGGAGGCGACCGGAAGACGCTGCTGGCGGGGATAGATGATGGCGAAGAGATGGTCGTATCGGGCGATGAAATCATCCCGGCCGACCAGCCTGTCCCCGGCGCCCAGGGCCACAACGATCCGGCTGATTTCAGGCTGAAGCGACAAGACCCGCAAGACCTTGGCCGGGACCGTAACCGTGCGGCCCAGATCATCCTTGATGGTCAGCCGCTCCTGGCCTGTCAGGCTCAGCGCCGGCCACAGGCAGAGAATGAGGACAAGAATCGTACGAATCAGGCCCATCCCCCTCAGCCCAGCTTCTCCTTGAGCAGGTTGGGCAGGTTGAAAGCGGCCTCATGGATCTCCCGGCTGTAATAGCGAAGCCCGGCGGGCGGCTGTCTTTTGATACGAAGGGGGTTTGACCGGTCGGAAAGGTAATTGTAGCACCATGTCCCCCCGGGGTAGGTGGGCGCGGGGCCGAGGTAGAACCGGACAATTTCAAACATCTTCCTCAGGAAGGCATTTTCCCGGCCGAAAGAATCCAGGTGGAGGAGCAGAGAGCCGGCTTGAGCGGAGATAATGCCCTCCGGCTTCAGGATTTTTTTCAACCGTTCGTAAAATCGTTTTTGATGGAGAACGGCCGAGGGGCCGACCGGGTCGGAGGAATCCACCAGGATAATATCAAACTCCTCCCCGGAACTGAGGACAAAAGCATTGGCGTCGGCCAGGACAAGCTCTACCCGCCCGTCCCGTAGGCCGGGTTCCAGCCAGGGGAAATAAGCCCTGGAGACCTTGATAACGTCCGGGTCAATCTCGCACAGCACCACCCTCTCCAGAGGATAGGCCAAAGCCTGACGGAGAAGGCCGCCGTCCCCGCCCCCCACGATGAGCAGCGACCTGGGCCTGGGATGCGTGGTCAAGGCCGGATGGGCCAACATCTCGTGGTAGAAAAATTCGTCCCGGTCCGTGGTCTGGACCAGCCCGTCCAGGAAGAGGACGCGGCCGTAGGCGGCGTTCTCGATGACCTCGATCTTCTGGAAGGCGGATTTTCCGGAGTAGAGCACGCGTCCGGCCTTGAAAAAGAGCCCGCTGGAGGGCGTCTGGAATTCTCTGAACTCGAGACCCTCCGCACGCTTCTTGGACCCGGCGGCGCGTCCTTGGGATCTTTTATCGTTCCGAGGCTTGGCCATCAATAAATTTTGTCTATTGTAATGCCCCGGTAGTACTTTTTCAATATCACCTCGAAGCGGGCTCCGATCTGGGCCATCCGGAAAGCCCCCACCTGGCAGAGGCCGACGCCGTGACCCCAACCCCGTCCTGTGAAAATGAAGTGGCTGATGAGGCCGTGTTCGTCGTATTCCCGGTCCACGGTAAACCAGGTGTCCCTGAGGCCCAGGGCCCAGCGGACTTTGAGCCCGCTGACGGCGACCTGGTCTTCTTCTCCGGCCACCAGGAGCTCGGTGACCCGCGGCGACACGCCCCTCTTCCTGGGGACGACGTCCACCAGGCGGCCCAGGGGATAATAGAGGTTGACCCGGCGCTCGAGTTCGGCGTGGGACAAGCGGACTTGCCAACGGTTGTAGGGAGAGTCCTTGTCCAGCACCGGGCTGGGATTGGGGGCCGACGCTTCCAGCATCCGCACCGCGCCGTCTTGCTCCAGGAACCGGACGCTTTCCCCGCCCTCCAGAACGAGCTCCGCTTCGAAGAACAAGTCTCCTTCCACATTCCGGAGGAGGAATGGATCAGCGGCCATGGGCCAGGACTTCTTGATTCCGTTCTGGATGATCTCAGCCTGGCCTTTGTCCAGCTTGCTGAACGTCCCGGACTGAAGAAACGGCTTCTCCGAGGTTAGGATTCTGGCCAGAATGACGGCCAGCTCCGCTTTGGTCAGAATGTGGCCTTGGTCGGCCAGGTCGAGTGAGGCCGGCACGAAATCCTCTCCGGCCAGATAGGCGGCGGCCTTCCTTTCTTCTCCCCTGAGACGAGAAGCCCCCTTTAAAGCCGTATCCACTTCTTTCTTCAGGAGAAGGTTCTTGACCCGGTCCTGCCAAGCGAAGGCTTCCACGGCCAGCTCGGCGAAGGCCGAAGCGGTCAAGGGCTTGTCGGGGCTGATGGCCAGTTCCTTATCCTTGCCGAAAAGGGCCAGGGCTCTTTGCAGCCATTCCGCGGCCTCGCCGGCGGTGACCAGGGTCCGAAAGAAAGAGGGGTCTTTGATCTCAGAGGGGATGACCTTGAGCGCGGCCAGCAGGGCGACCTCCCGGCTGATGTCCCGGCCCATCCAGACCACCGGTCGGAGGACTGTCCCGGTCTTGAGCGTCCACTCCGGGCTGAGCTCCGTGGTGCATTCCACCGACTGGAGGTAGGGCGAAGGGCTGCCCCCAAAGACATTCTCCACGTTTTCGGTCAAGCCTCCGCAGGTGCTGGTGTAGAGGGCATTGATGAGCTGGCCCTGGCAACGGGCCACCAGTCCGCGGGTCTCGTCCACGGCCCGGCTGCTCAGCGGATGTTCAGCCGCGAGTCCTTGATAAACCTGGGAGGACTGGGTGTCGTCCAGGTCAAAGCCCAGGGCTTCAAACCGGCCCATGTTCTTCAGGGCATAAGTCCGGGCCGCCACGGCCTGCGCTTTGAGCGCTTCCAGTTCGCCATATTGATAGGGGGAAAGCTCGCTGGGCACGACGCCCTTCAGATATTCGTCCAAGTTCAGGACGTTGATCAGGGCCACCCCCTTGGGGCTTTGCTTGACTACCAGGACGCCCCGGTAGCTGATCCCCCCGTAGGATAAATAGCTTTCCGAGCCCAGGGGAATGAAAAACAGGGATGTCTTTTCCGTCAAGGGGATCAACTGATTGTTGATCAGGATCCAGAGGGGATGGGATTCTTTCTCAGTAACCTCTTCCCTGATGATCCACAGGTTCTTGTAGCCAAGCCGGTTGAGCAGGCTGATGGTGTGGAGGGCGTCTCCCCTGGTCAGGAAATCCCCCACTCTGACCTGATAATGGCCGGAGGACGGATAATCCGAATCTTCGATCACGGTCACGGAATAGCCTGTTTTCTCCCTCATCTGCCTGGCCAGGCTTTGGGCTTCCTCGCTTTTCAGGGCCTGGCCGGCCTGGATGAGGAATTTCTCGCTCAGCTTTTCCTTAAAGCCCTTAACCTGAGCTTCGGCCACATCCCGGGCCAGGGGCGTAAAGCTTGAGTCCTGGCGGTAAATCTTCATTCCGGAGGAGGAGCTGATATTGATATAGCTCAGGTTGACCCCGAGCCCGACTCGGATAACAGGCTTTTCTATGGAGTACCCCTGAAAATAGCTCTTCTCCTGGCCGAATTCCACGGGCTGGCCGGCGAACAGGAAGAGCGCCCCGAAAAAGGCTATAAAATATTTATAATGTTTAAGATGGATTTTCATCGCTGGCCTTTTTGGTTGGACTCTGGCTGGGATTATACTTCCGGGAGAAAGGCTCTGTCAAGAAAAATATTCTATATATGCTACCTTTTATATTATCACTACTATATTTTGTATTTTTTAGAGAATTGGCTCCGGCTACTTCTGACGCCTCAGCCTCGGCATGAAAAAATAGATGAAAACAGAGGCGGCCAGAAGAAATGCGGCATTGATAACTACGGCCGGCGACTCTCCGAACTTTTCTGAGGCAAGGCCGATCCACAGGGAGCCCACGGGCATGAATCCGAAGAAAGTCAGGCTATAGATGGACATCACCCGGCCCCTCAACCGGTCCTCGACCAGAGTTTGGACCAGGGCGTTGGCCAGGTTGAAAACCAGGATGACCGCCGCGCCTGCCGCGACCAGCACCACCAGGCTCAGAGGAAAGGCCCGGACTACGGCGAAGAAAAAAAGCAGGAAGGGGAAGGCGAAGCTCCCGGCTGTGAGAAGACGGCCTTTGAATTGAAAATGGCCCAGAGAGGCAATGGCCAGGGCGCTGAGCAGCGCTCCGGCCCCTCGGGCCGCGTGCAGCAGGCCGTTAGCCGCCGCATCCCGCCCCAGCACTTTGACCGCCCAGGCGGGAAAGATCGTGGCAAAAGAAGAGCCGAACAACCCGGTGACCAGGATCAGCCCCATGAGCGTCCGAATGATGGGGTGGCCGAAAACATAGGCTACCCCCTCTTTGAGCTCGAGCCAAACCGAGGCGCGGCGGGCTTCCCGGAGCCTGGGGCTGACCCGCATGGCCAGCAGCGCGGCAATCACGGCGAAAAACGAAAAACCGTTAAAAAAAAAGCACCAGGCCGGCCCGGTCAGAGCGTAGAGGATGCCGCCCACGGCCGGGCCAACGACAGCCCCGGCGTTGAACATGGTCGAGTTGAGGGCGATGGCGTTGGTCAAGTCTTCTCGCTTGACCAGGTCCACCACAATGGACTGGCGAGCCGGCGCATCAAAGGCGTTGGCAATGCCGAAACTCAGGGCCAGCAGGATCAACTGCCAAGGCCGGATCAGACCGGTGAGGGTCAAACCGGCGGTCAGAAAAGCCAGGACAGCCATGGCGGCTTGGGTCAGCAGCATCAATTTCCGCCTGTCGATCCGGTCGGCCACGACTCCGCCGTAGAGCATGAGCAGCATGGTCGGCACGCCGCCGGCGAAACCCATGGTGCCCAGGAAGGCGGCCGAGTGGGTCAGCTGATAGCCCAGGAAGCCCTGGGCCGTGATCTGCATCCAGGTCCCGAACAAGGACACCAGTTGACCCCAGAAATAGAGCCGGTAGTTCCGGTGCTTGAGCGCGGAAAAGGTCCTTTCCAGACCGAATCCCCGGGACAGGGGGACCGAGGGGACACCGTCGGCGGTCGGTCCGCCATTCACGTGTCGGTTCGTATCGGCCATAGACCGGCCATCATACAATAAAAATGCCGGCCAAGCGAAGGGCCGACAGGGACCGACAGGGAAAGCCACCCCTAGGTGAGTTTCTTTTTTTTAGGCGGATTATTTGTTAGACTGGTTCAGTCGACGCGGAAAAAAGAATAAGGTGAAAGTCAATAAAGGCAGCGCCGCCCTTTCCCTCCTGTCAGCCGTTCTTGGTGTTTTAGCCTTCTTGGATCTTGCGGCCGGGCAGGAACAAAAAGAAATCCTTCTTTTCACATTTATTCCCCAGGATTCGGCCCTATTTTCCGAAGCCGACATCCAAATGACTTTCCCTCAACCCTGGCCCGCACCTTCCAGGCCGGGCTTGGACCTTCCACCTTTGAAGGGCAGTCAGGCGCGTGGCCGCAACTCCAGGCCTCCCTCAAGCTTGGCCATCATGGAGGACACCCTCTTCACCGCCTCCCTGGTCAGCTTCGTCGCCCTGAACATCGCCGACTATGTCGCCACCAGAAAAGTTCTGCAGCAGGTCGGCCCAGAGGGGGTCAACCCCATCTTCAGGCCTTTTACCAAGAACGATTACGCCTATGCCGTTTTCAAGCTGGGCTATACCTTGATGAGCTGCATTTCCATCAAGAGCCTGCATGACACGGACAAACCCATGGCCTGGGCCCTCAGCCTGATCAGCAATTTCCTGGTGAGCTATGCCCTAGCCTACAATTTAGAGCAGCTCGAGAACAGCCGATAGAAGAGGGCGAGCGCCATGCGGCATTGGGGAAAAACATACTGGCGAAGGCGGAGAGACCGTCTTTTGAAGAGGCACCTGGTCCTGGAGGGAAAAGTCCTTGATATCGGGTGCGGCTGGCGCAACTATGGAGGAAAAGCTCTCAGGCTTGACCTGAACCCGCGATGTCGTCCTGATATCGTGGCCGATATTCAGGGAGCCACCGGGCTTCCCGGGGCGAGCTTTGACACAATCCTGGCCCTGGACATGCTGGAACACCTCCGCTATCCCCATCGGGCGGTCGAGGAGATCCGGCGACTTCTCAAACCGGGCGGCCTCCTGTACATCACGGTGCCCTTCTGCTTTCCCCGGCACGGGACAGAATACTATCGGTTCAGCGACTTGGGCCTCCAGGACATGCTGGCCGGTTTCGAGGCGGTCATCATCCCCGTCCAAAAGGGCAAATTCTGGAATCTTCTGTGGAACTACTACTATCAAGATACGATCGTGGAAGGCTATTTCGTAAAAGCCCGGAAAAAAATCCATCCATCTAAAAATTCCTCCTGTCGAAATGGCCGTGGAAATTCTTGTGTTTTGTGTTCAAACCCGCGGGATTTTTCAGTATAATATGCTCCTCAGCCGGCTTGGCCTGAGACTGTCCGGATGGAAAACCGGGCGGTCGGCCGAAAGCCGGCAGGTGAACACTTTCCGAAAGAGGAGGACTATATGAAAAAGACATGGAGCAGCCTGATGCTCGTCCTGTTGGCGGCCGCGCTCATCCTGGCCCCCGCCGCCGGGCAGACCGCCAAGGATGTTCTGGACAAGATGATCCAGGCCTCGGGAGGCCGGAAGGCGCTGGAAGCCATCAAGGACACCACCAGCACCGGCAGCATCGAGATGGCTCAAATGGGGATGTCGGGCAGCATGACCATGTACAACAAGGAACCCAACCTGATGCGCATGGACATGGAAGCTCAGGGCTTTAGCATAACCCAGGCTTTTGACGGCCAGACCGCCTGGCAGACCAACCCCATGACCGGGGCTGCGGAGGTCATGCCCGAGCAGCAGGGGCTCTATGTCAAGCGCGGCGCGCTGGGCAACGCCTCTCTTCTCGCGCCGGAAACCTACGGCCTTACTTACGAGCTGAAAGGCACTGAGAAGCTCAACGACAAGGACTATCTCGTCCTCGTGCAGAAACATGCCGACGGTTACACGGTCGCCCTTTACCTCGACCCTCAGACCTATCTTCCCTACAAGAGCAAAGGCAAGACTTTGGACATGATGGGCGGCGAAGTGGACCAAGAAACGATCCAGGAAGACTACCAAACCACAGACGGCCTCCCCAGCGCCCGCTCCCTGACCATCTATCAAAACGGAGTGGAATTCATCCGGATCAAGATCAGCTCCGTGAAATACAACTCCGGCCTGGAGGATTCGCTCTTCAAAATGAAACAGTGACGGCCGATTCCGTCCTGTGAGGCTACCGGCCATGAAAAAGAAATGGGCGCGTTTTACGGCTCTTTTCATCCTGGCGGCTTTGGCCGTCTCCTGTGCCATCAACCCGGTTACGGGCAAGAAGGAACTGAGCCTTATCTCGGAAGAGGGCGAGATCTCCCTGGGCAAGGAGACGGATGGCCAGATCCAGCGGGAGTACGGGATTTATGCCGACCCGGCCCTGACCGCCTATGTCACGGCCGTCGGCCAGAAAATGGTGCCCATCACCCACCGTCCCAAGTTGCCCTACACCTTCCAAGTTTTGGATACGCCCGTGGTCAACGCCTTCGCCGTGCCGGGCGGCTATATCTACGTCACCCGGGGGCTGCTGGCCATGATGAACTCCGAGGCGGAGCTGGCCGCCGTCCTGGGCCATGAGCTGGGTCATGTCAACGCCCGCCACAGCGTCAGGAAGATGAGTGAAATGATCCTGATCCAGGTCGGGCTGGCCATCGGCAGCGCCATCAACGACACTTTTGCCGAGCTGGCCGGCATAGCCGGCATCGGCATCCAGCTCCTGTACTTGAAGTTCAGCCGTGACGACGAGCGCCAGGCCGATGCCCTGGGCGTGGACTATGCCCGCAAGGCCAGCTACAATCCCGGCCCGATGATCGGTTTCTTCGGTTCCCTTCAGAAACTGGGCGACCTGCAGGGCGGGCACAGCCTACCCGGATTCCTGTCCACCCATCCCCTGGAGGCCGAACGCATCAAGAACGTAAACAAAATGATGCTTCCGACCGACAGCAGCCTGGCTTTCAGGAGGGATGAATACCTTGGTCAGGTCAACAACATCATCTACGGCGATGACCCGAGGCAGGGCTATGTCGAGAGCAACGCCTTTTACCACCCCACCATGCGCTTCGTTTTCACCATCCCGGCCGAGTGGAAAGTGGACAATACGCCCAGCCAGGTGACCATCGTCTCCCCGGACAAACAAGCGGGCTTCATCCTGGAGGCCGAAAAGAGTCAAGTGAGCCTTAAAGACTTCGCTTCCAAAAAAGCCCAGGCCATCGAGAACCGGCAGTTCCTGAACGAGCAGAACCTGGTCATTAACGGCCTTTCCTCCTTCCACCAACTCTACGACATTGCCCAGAAGGACGCCGAAACACTCCGCGTCCGATTGTCCTTCATCCGGAAAGGGGAAATGATCTACTCTTTCACCGCGCTCAGCAGCGCGGCCGGCTTCGGCGGCTATGACACGGGCTTCCAAAACATGATCCGCTCCTTCCGCGACCTGAGCGACCCGCGCTTCATCAACCGGCAGCCGGTGCGGCTGCGAATGATCAAGCCCAACGGGCTGCAGAATCTCCAGGCCATTTTTCAGGCCAACAACATCAAGAAAGACCTGTGGCCCAAGATGGCCGTCCTCAACGGGTTGGAGCTTCAGGAAGTCCCCCCTCCCAGCCGGCTGGTCAAAGTCATCCGTTGAGCGCCGGCCGCCGAGGGCCGGAAGCTGTATGCAGCTGATTACTGCGGCGATAGATCGTCGGGGCTGACCTGATTTCTTTAGAAAGAGGGGTTTGTAAAAAAAGTGAAAGAGATATTATTTCCGAATTTCGGGCGCGATGCTCCCGCGCCCTAGACTTCGGCTTCTTTTAGGACGGCGCGGGCCAGCTTCAGGGCCTCCAGCGCCTCCTGGCCGCTGACCTTGCCGCATCGCCCTTCCAGCTGACAGAGGAGAAAATTCTGCAGTTCCTTTTTCAGGGGCTCCTCTTTCTGAATCTTGAGGGTCTTGACTTCGGCCGGGCCGCCGTGGAGGGGAAAGATCTTAACGTCTTGGTCGATGTAGTCAATGGAATAGTAGGAGGTCGGCTCGAAGATCCGCAGTTTGCGGACCTTGCCCTGATGGACTCGGCTGGCGGTCAGGGTGGCGATGCAGCCCGAACGGAACTCCAGCCGGGCGTTGGCGATGTCAATCTTGTCGGAGAGGACATGGATGCCCGAGGAGCGGATGGTCTTCACCTCGTCCTTGATAAGGGAGCGGATGATGTCCAGGTCGTGAATCATCAGGTCGAGCACGACGTCGATGTCCAGGGAGCGGGCCGAGAAGGAACCCAGCCGTTGAACTTCGATAAACTTCGGCTCGGAAATCATGTTCTCCACGGCTTCCACGGCCGGATTGAACCTCTCCAGGTGGCCGACCTGGAAGACCAAACCGTTCCGCTGGGCGGTGTCCACCAGCTCCTGGCCCTGCTCCACGGTCTCGGTGATGGGCTTTTCCACCAGGACATGCTTCCCTTCCTTGAGCAGGTGGAGCGAGACGGCATAGTGCTCTGAGGTGGGGGTGGCCACGATGGCGGCGTCGATCTCGTCCAGCATGTCCCGGTAGTCCTGGAAATACCCCACGCCGTGGCGGTTGCCGATCTCCAGGGCCTTTTTGAACTCCACATCAGCCACGCCCTTGAGCTCGGCCTCTTCCAGATAGGACAGGATCCGGGCGTGCTGGGTGCCCAGGTAGCCGACCCCGATAATGCCCACCCTGACCTTGTTCATGCTCCTATCCCTATTCTCTGGCAAAAATGATGATACCGCTTCGGTCCGCCAGTTCCAAGGCCTGTTCTTTCTGGAAGAAGGCCACCCGCCCCGCTTCCAGACACATGGCCGCAGCTCCGGCTTGGGTCAAGCTGCGGACCGTGTCCAGCCCGATGGCCGGCACGTCCACCCGCAGGTCCTGTCTGGTGCGGCTGACCTTGACCGCCACCGTGCCCCGGCCGGCCAGCTCCCCGGCCCGCCGTATGGCGGCGTCAGTTCCTTCGGAGGCCTCTACGGCCACCACGGCCCGATCCTTGATAATGACGGTCTGGCCGATATCCAGGTCGGCCAGACGGCGGGCCATATCCCAGCCGAACTCGGCGTCCCGCAGGACGGCGGCCGTGGGCGAGATTTTGGAAAACACACCCGCCCGGCAAAAAAAAGGGGCCAGGAACGGCCCTGGGTCCAACACCTCAAACTCCTCTGAACTCAGATAGCGAAGGAAGGCTTGGATAAGCCCGGCGGGCGTCCCGTCCGCGCCAAAGCGAAGCCAGTCCCCTGCTTCCCGGTCCAGATTTTCGCGGCGGAAATAAGCCCGCGGGTCGATCTTGCCGGCGAGCAGAATGTCCTTGACGCCGTTGGCCCTGAAGAACTGAAGGGCCACCTCCGGCCGGCCGACTTCGACCCAGGCGAAGCTGGAAGCCTTGGCTTCGAGCGTCTCCGCCGCCTCTCCCCGGATGCCGGCCACTGCGCAGGACCACCCCCGGCGCGAGGCCTCTTCCACGGCCAGGAGCGGGAACTCGCCCGAGCCGGCGATCACTCCGATTCGGCGTCCCATTGGTCGGCCAACTTGCGGGCGATTCCGCGCTTGGAGGCCCGGACGAAGGACAGCAGCTCTTCGCGGTCCGGGCCGGCGGCGACCTCCGCTTCGATGCGCTCCAGGGCCTGGCTGGTGTTGAGTTCGGAGTAGAACAGCAGCTTGAACATGTCCTTGAGGCCCTGGATCCGCTCTTTGGAAAATCCCCGGCGGCGCAGCCCGACGATGTTGAGCCCCAGGAGGCGCAGGGGCCGGCTGCCCACCATTTTGCTGAAGGGGACCACGTCTTGGGTAACGACGGAATAGCCGCCCAGGAAAGCGTAGCGGCCGATGCGGCAGAACTGGTGCACGGCGGATACGCCGCTGATCATGACATAGTCACCCACCGTCACATGTCCGCCCAGGGTGGCGCCGTTGATGAAGACGACTTCGTTCCCCACCCGGCAGTCATGGGCCACATGGCAGTAGGCCATGAAATAATTCCCCTGCCCGATCTCGGTCAGGCCGCCCCCCTTGAGCGTGCCGCGGTGGACCGTGACGAATTCCCGGAAGACGTTCCGGCCGCCGATCTCCAGGCGTGTCTCCTCGCCGCTGGTGGAGACATCCTGGGGCTCCGTGCCCATGACGGAGAAGGGGAAGAAATGGCAGTCGGGGCCGATGGTGGTCAGGCCGGTGATGAAAACGTTCGCCTCCAGCCTGGTGTTGCGGCCGAGGACAACCTTTTCCCCCACCTGGCAGTAGGGCCCGATCCAGACGCCCAAGTCCAATTGGGCTCGGGGATGGACAACGGCGGTGGGGTGGACGAACGGCTCAGGGCCGCTCATGCAGCTCCTCGAGAGATACGAGCGACCCCATGGCCTCCGTCTCCGCCACCAGGGTCTCCCCGACGTAGGCCTTGCCCAGGATCTTGAAGAAACGGTTTTTCAGCTTGGGCATCTCGATTTCCATTCGCATCTGGTCGCCCGGCACGACCGGCCGGCGGAATTTGGTCCGGTCGATCTTGCTCAGAAAAACCAGCTTGTCCTGGGGGTTGTCGATGGAGTTGTACACCAGAATACCCGCCGTTTGGACCAGGGCTTCCACGATCAGCACCCCGGGCATGACCCGCAGGTTGGGGAAATGGCCCTGGAAAAAAGGCTCGTTGTAGGTGACGTTCTTCAGGCCGACGATGCGCTTGCCCTTCTCCATCTCCAGGACGCGGTCCACCAGCAGGAAGGGATAGCGGTGGGGCAGAAAGTTGAGGATTTGCTCGATGGAGAAGACCATGACCGCCTTCACTTAGCGGCCGGCGCAGTGGCCTTGCTGGCGTCGTACCTCTTGATGACCTCGGCGGTGACTTCGATGGCCGGGCTGAAAAACACGGCTCCGCTCTTGCCCAGGTCAAGGATAATCTCGTAGCCCTTCTCCTTGCCCAGTTGCTCGATGATGGGCAGCAGTTCGCCCTGCAGCTTGGAGTAGAGCCGGAATTGAAGTTCCTGGATGTCCCGTACGGCATCTTCAGCATAGCGATCGCGCTCTTTCTTCTTTTTATCCAGGTCGGAGTTGAGCTGAATGGCCGCCTCATCGCTCAAGGTGAGCCGCTGGGTGCTGAGCCGGGCCTGCAGTTGGCGGATCTCCTCCTCCAAGCGGGCGACGTCCGCCTGGTTCTTCTTATCCCGTTCCTGCAGCCGGGCCAGGATCTTCTTGCCTTCAACGGATTTCTCCAGGACATCCTGAGAGTTGATGACCGCGATCTTGCCGGCCTGGGCGAACCCGGCGCCGGCCAGGAGTGCCCCCCCGAAAGCCGTCAGGGCCAGAATAAGCATGGCTTTTTTCATGATCTTGACCTCCTTGTTCCGTAATCAGCGATCACGCTCGCGCTAGAACGTCGATCCGATCGCAAAACGGAAGGCAAAATTGTTGTCTTCCGCATAAATTTTCCGATTATTATACGCAAAAATCAGCCGAAAAGGAATACGCAGGGCCGGGACGAAAATCCGGGCCTCCAGGCCGGCCGAGGAGTACATGTCGGCCCAGGACATCTTCTGATCCTTGAGCCAGGTGTTGCCCCGGTCGTAGAAAAAGATCAGGTACAGCGGCCCGCCCACGTTGATGCTGTATTCCGCGTTGAATACGATCGTTTTCTCTCCGCCCTGGTTGGTGCCCTCGGCGCTGCGCGGGCCGATGGAGTAGATCTCATAGCCGCGTATGTTCCGCTCGCCGCCCAGGTAGGTTCGCTCCCAGAAGGGGACCTGGGCCTGGCCCAGGGGCCGGACGAATTCGTATTCGGCGTGAAAGCCCAGACTCTGGCCCTTGAAGATGGGCTGCCAGCGGGTGAACTCAAAGCGCGGCCGGTAGAGGTCGATCTCGCCCCCCAAAAACGTCCCGGCATACTTCAAGGAGGCCAGGACCATCGTCCCCCGGCTGGGTGTCAGCGGGCTGTCGACCGTGGAGTAGTAGATGGTCGGAGAGACGCTGCTGACCTTGTAGTTGCCCAGGCCGTAGAGGGAGTAGTAGATGGGGTCCAGTGTCGTGGAGGTCGCGCCCTCCTCGGTGGGCAGCTTGATGTCTACGTCCTCGTAGGTGTAGGTAAGGTTCGTCCTCCAGTAACCGAAGAGCCGGGCTCCGAAAATGAGGTCCACGCCTTTTCCCTTGCGGTCGTAGAGGTAGGGCAGGATGATGTAACGGTTGTAGATGTTGAACCCCAGGCTGATGGGGTAGTCGAAGATGTAGGGCTCCTGGAAGCCGAACATGTAGTTCTTGATCCGCTTGCCGTGCTGGAAGGTCAGGTTGAGGTTCTCGCCCGCCCCCAGAAAATTGACCGTCTCGTAGGTCAGGGCGATGAAGGCGCCCTCATAGCCGCTGTAACCGGCCGTGAACTGGATGTTGTTGCGCTGCAGCTCTTTGACCTTGACCGCCACGTCGAAGAGGTTGGGGTTCTGGGGCGAGGGCTTGATTTCCGGTTCGCCCTCCAAATCCACCAGGCCGAGCTGCCGCATCCGCAGCAGGCTGTCCTTGAACATGGCCAGGCTGAACCGGTCGCCCTCGCGGAGGAACATCTCCCGGCGGATGACTTTGTCTTTGGTGTAGAAGTTACCCTTGAACTCCAGGCGGTTGAGATAGCAGACTTCTCCCTCAAAGATGTTGAAGGTCACGTTGACCAGTTTCTTCTTGGGGTCGAGGCTCTCCACGGGCATGACCTGGGAGTAGAGAAAACCCCCGTCCCGGTACAGTTCTCCGATCTTCTCCACCGCCTTTTCCCGGATCTTGGTGGTGTAGACATCCCCCGGCTGGCAGTTGATCAAACTGCGCACGTACTTGGCCGCTACGGCCTTGGCGCCTTCGACGCTGATTTGGCCCACCCGATAAAGATAGCCGGTATTGACCGGGATGATGAGCTTCATCATCTTCTGTTTCTTGAAAAAAGGAAAGACCGTGCGCCGGGTGTACTCCTCCAGGCGCGGCTGGCCGATGGTGGCCTCCATGTAGCCGAATTCCTGGAACTTTTTCTTGATGTTGGCCAGCTCTTCCTGGATCTTGTTCTGTTTATAGACGTCCGCCCCGGCGATCCAGGAAATGAGGTTGTGGCCCTGATTGGTCTTCATGGCCTCTTCCAGAAGGCTGGCCGCAATTTTGGTCTTTCCTTCGAAAAGCACCTGGCCCACCCGAATCTTGGGCCCCTCATCGATCTTAAACACGACTTCGACCTCGTTCTTGCCCTTGGGCGATTCGGAGATATCCACCTTGCCGGCCATCAGGCCCTTCTCCACCAAAAGGTCCTGGATGGTGGACTGGACGCGCTGCAGCTTGGAGGGGCTGTAGTAGGAATAGGGCAGGATGTATTCGTCCTTCTCTTTAAGCTTGTTGGTGATGTCTTCTTCCTTGACCTTCTTGCCGGTCCGGTAGGTGATGGCCCGGACGACCGGATTTTCTTTCACGATGAGGCGAACAACCTCCCCCCTCCCCCCGGGCAGCTTTTCTATTTTGATGTCCGAAAAAAAACCCGTCGTCCATAGGACGCGGAAATCCCGGCGAAGCTGTTCTTCGTTAAGCAGATCGCCTTCCCGGGCAGTGAGGTAGTAGAGGATGGTCTCCTGGGTGACCCTATCGTTGCCCACGATCTCGATCTTTTCGATGACATTCTGTCCGAAAAGGGCGGGAGACAACGCCAGCAGGCTGGCCCATAGAACCATAATGAACTTCTTCATAGCTTTTTCCTTATACCATATTGGATGCGATTTTTCCACCCGGCTTAGAAGAGCTGGCCGGTGCGGTCCCGCTCCCGGGAAGGTTTTTAACGCCGTTCCCTTGCCGTCTTCTCAGCGCCTGCGGAACTCGTATCATTGATTTCATCTTTTCACGCCAGCTTATTGGAATAAAAACCTTCTTCCAAGATCATCAAGAAGCTCAAACATCCTCGGCGCCCCGCAAAACGGGGTTCCTTCGAAGCCGGCTCTGGAAGGCTAAACCTTCCCTGATGGTCGCTACGACCGCACCGGCCCGCTCCCTGCTGAAAAAAGGCCGAGCAGAAAGCACCGCCCCGGGTCGGGTCCGTCACATTTCAGTAAACTCTAGCGGAGGGAAATTGGTTTCAGGCCGCCGGATTCCATCAAGTAAAGCCGATGGCAGAAGGAGGCCACCTTTTCGTTGTGGGTGACGATGATGGAGGTCAGGCCGCGTCGGGCCTGCAGGTCCAGGAGGAGGCGGATGATCCGCTGGCCGGTCTGCCAGTCGAGGTTGCCCGTCGGCTCGTCGGCCAGGAGCAGCCGGGGGTCGTTGACCAGGGCCCGGGCTATGGCCACCCGCTGCTGTTCCCCCCCCGAAAGCTGGCTGGGCCTCTTGTCGGATTTGTCCTCGAGGAGGACCTCTTCCAGAATGCGCTTCGCCCGCGGCCGGGCTTCGGCCTCGGGAATCCCCCGGATCAGGAGCGGAATACAGACGTTCTCCAAGGCCGTGAACTCGGGCAAGAGATGGAAGAACTGGAAAACAAAACCGATCTTGGTATTCCGAAACCGTGCCCTGGCTTCCGGGGGCAAGGCGAACACATCCTGACCGTCCAGAAAAATCCGACCCTCGGTCGGCCGATCGATGGCCCCCAGCAGGTTGAGCAAGGTGGATTTCCCCACGCCGGAGACGCCCATGATGCCCACCACCTCCCCCTGGCCGGCTTCGAACTCCAGCCCCCGGAAAACCGGATAGATGCCCTTGGCCAAGGGATAGTCCTTGGCCAGGTTCCGGACAGAGAGCAGGCTATTCATATTTGAGCGCGGTGGCCGGGTCCACCTTGGCCGCCCGTTGGGCGGGGAACAGGGTGGAGACGAAGCTGATCAGCAGCGAGACGCCGATGATCAGGGCCAGGTCCAGGGGACGGAGCCGGAAGGGCACGAAGGAGATTTGGTAGATGTCCACCGGCACATGGATCAACTGGAAGGTGTTGGCCAGGAAGCACCAGGCCAGGCCCAGGGCCGTGCCGACGGCCGTGCCGATCAGCCCGATCATGGCGCCCTGCAGGAAAAAAACCCGCCGGATGTGGCGCGGGGTGGCCCCCAGGGCCAGCAGGATACCGATGTCTTTGGTCTTCTCCATGACCATCAGGATCAGGGTGGCGATGATGTTCAGGGCGGCCACGATGACGATCAAGGTGATGGTCAGGAAGATGATAGTCTTCTCCAGCTTCAGGGCGGAAAAGAGGGACTTGTTGAGGTCCATCCAGGTGGTGACATAGGCCGAGGGCGGGACGAGGCGGCTGGCCTCCTCGGCCAGGCGCGGGGCCTGGAAAATGTTGTCGATCATGACCTGGAGATAGCTCACCCGGCCGGCCAGGCCGAAGAACTTCTGGGCCGCGGCCAGGGAGATGAAAGCGGTCGTGGAGTCGAACTCGTAGAGCCCGGTGGAGAAGATGCCGGTGACGACGAACTGTTTGAGCTTGGGCACTTGGCCGATGGGCGTCAGGCGCGCCGTCGAGGTGTAAACGGTCAGGACATCCCCCAGACTGGCCCCGATGTGGAGGGCCAGGTCGCGGCCGAGGAGAAGGCCTTCCCGGGCGGCCTCCTTTTCCGGCAACCGGCCGCTGGAGAGCTTGGCCAGCCAGGGCGAGATTTTTTTCTCCTGCTCGAAATCCAGGCCTTTGAGGACGCCCCCGGCGTTGCGGGAAAGGCCGGAGAAAATGGCCATGTTGTAGATGACCGGGGTCACCGACTTCACGCCCTTCATCGTCCGCAGCTTGGCCGAGATCGATTCGAAGTCGGCCATCCCCTGGCCGGTGATGTCCGAAACCATGAGATGGGAGGTGGCGCCCAGGATCTTGTCCTGGACGTCGCCCTGAAAGCCGGTGATAAGGGCCAGGGCGATGATCAAGGCCGCCACGCCGATGGAGATGCCCAGGACGGAGATGAAAGTGATGACGGAGATGAAGGCCTGCTTCCGTTTGGCCGTCAGGTAGCGGCGGGCGACGAACAGCTCGAAGCTCATGGCGGTCAGGGCTTGGGCCGCAGCAGGGGAAAAAGGATGACTTCCCGGATGGA
>Ga0299915_10000475_pt1 | contig 30024 bp, 29 predicted proteins | sample RVTome_13_FD_200263 | JGI IMG/M metagenome (GOLD analysis project Ga0299915, IMG submission 200263) | Soil microbial communities from uranium-contaminated site in the Upper Colorado River Basin, Wyoming, United States - RVT92D227 (version 2) ...
ATGGGTCTCGATGGGCCAGGAGAAGGAGAAAGAGGAGCGCGAGAAGCTTTTCCTCCCCTACCAGGTCAACGAGAAGCTGACTGAGAAGGCCAATAAGGACTGGATCTTCCTGCACTGTCTCCCTGCTCATAGGGGCCTTGAGGTGTCTGCCGAGATCATCGACGGACCTCATAGCGTCGTCTTCGACCAGGCCGAGAACAGGATGCACGCCCAGAAAGCTATCCTCGTCGCGGTCCTCGCGAAGTGATCTGCGAGCCCACGATCTCGTCCAGCTGTGATAGGAAGTCGTCTCTTCTGTCAGATGGGATCGTCGCACCAGCAGCTATGTTGTGCCCTCCACCGACGCCGCCAACCCTCTCAGCGGCTGTTCTGATTGCGGCCGAGAGGTCCATGCCTTTTGCCACGAGCTCCTGCGTCCCGCGGGCTGAGGCCTTCGTTTTGGGGACATCGGAGTATTCCGTCGACTCCGCGAAGGCCACCATGGGCGCGGTCCTGTCCGCGTCCTCGCTCCCGAGGAGCATTCCCGCGACAGTCCCGACTATGGTGTCCTCTATCTCGTCCCCTGCGTCGAAGAACTGGATGTTCTTGAGCCGCATCACCCCGCTGCCCTTGGCCCAGGTCAGAGCCTTGCTGAGCGCCGACCTGTGATCCTTAAGGAGCACCATGCCCTCTGAGAGGCCATCCTGCCGGTCACCCGAGCATATCTTCAGACCGACCTCCGCCCTGCCATGTCGTCCGCACGCATTCAGGAGCGTGGCGAACTCCTTGGCGTCCCTAACGGGCGAACCTTTGTGTTCTTTGGGGAACACGTATACTTCTCCGACCAGCCTCGCTATCGTCTCTGGCTTTCTCCTCATGCTCGAGAGGTGGTCTTCGAGCGCGGTTATGATCGTCCTCCTCTCGTCCTGAGTCAGCTCCGCCCATGTCCTCCACGAATCGCCCTCCTTGAGCTCGATGCCCAGCTCCAGGAGGAAGCTGAGGGCGTTCTCCTCGTTGCCAGTTATCCTCGGCAGGAAGGGGTCGCTCGAGTACTCCAGCATCTTGTGCACCGGCCGCGTCTCTCTTCCGAAGTACCTGATGTCCTCCGCAGCTCCGACAAGGCCGCTCTCCTGGGCTATGGAGAGCACGATCCTGTTCAGTCCCTCCAGTCTCCTGCTCTTCTGGTCCTGGAGATCCCCTACGGCGCCGAGGATCGCGAGTGGCGAAAGCACGGAGTTCTCCTCGTCCATAGCGAGCGCCGCCAGGAACGTGCTCCCCGCGCCGCTGAGATCGTTCGCTCCGGAGATCCCGTGCAGCTGAGGATTGACATGAACCACTGTGCTGAAGTCGGTAAGAAGCATCTGGCCGGTTTGTCTCCCACAACAGTATTTGGTATCTGGGACGTGGTGGTCCGTTATGACGCTCCTGGAACCCTCGAGTTTGGACGCGGAGCCGCTCCCGAGATCGACGAACCAGACAACGTCGCCCCCTCGATTCTTCAGCGTCGAGATTGCAGTGTCATCGAGCTTCTTGAAGAACTCAACCTCGGAGGCCACGCCAGCGCGCGCGAGCGCCGCCTGCGCGATCGCTGCAGCCGAGATGCCGTCAGCATCTATGTGGGCCGCGATTCGGACGGCGCTTGCATGCCTTAGGGTGTCCGCGGCTTTCACTGCGGATTCCCAGAGCCCGGCAGGGATGGATTCAAGGAGCCTCCTCTCTACCACGATATCATCTCCAGGACGCCGAGCTCATTCAGTACAACAAGCACAATCACGCACACTCCTATGGCCATTATGAACTTCACCGACCGGCTGAGCATGAATATCATGAATGCGAATGCCAGGAGCGCGATTATCAGCGCGAGAAATGCGTCCATCCCATGCCCCTATCGAAGGACTCTCTATTCAACGTTTCCAGAGGAACTGGCGGACTCGAATGTCCGCCTCTTCAAAAGCCCGTAGGCGTGTTTGGCGAGCGTCTTGAGGTTCTTGCAGTCCGCCTCGTTATATTCGATCAGTAGATCGAGGGCGTTCCGCTTGCCCTCTCGCTCCCACAGCCTCCAGAGGTAGACCGCGTCCTCGCCTGTCATGTACTCAACGCGTCGGTCCCGTTCGAGCCCGAGCTCCCTCTCGATGCGCTTCAGCCCACCGGCGAGACCGAGTCTCCTCAGAGGATACCTGAGGTCGACGTGCGGCACCCGGGGGATTGCTCCTTCGAACTGCGACTCGATGATCGGGATGTCGAAGCTGGCACCGTTATATGTAACGATCAGTTCGACAGACCCGAGCAGGGCCTTGATGTTATGTGTGTTCAGGTCGCGCCCGCGAACGAGCGTGTGCATTCTGCTGCCATCGAATATTCCCAGGACCGTTATCGGGGATCTGAGGGACAGTCCCGTCGTCTCGATGTCGACGAAAGCCACGGACCTGCCAAACTCGCCCAGACATCTCCAATGCTCTCTCCGAGAGACCGTACGCGCGAAATACGCAGAATCGCGTGCTTCGAGCCTGGACGCCGCGACCTCGAGCTCGCGGTCCATGCGCGACTTGCTCTCCTCGGAGATGCCCTTGACGCGGTCCTCGGCCTCGAAATCCTCCCATGTGAGCACTCCTGACCGCCAGAGGGAGCGTTCCCTCTGGGCGCCAACTCCGTCCAGCAGAATGAACGAGTTCCTGAGCATCTGGGACAGACACGGAGCGGCGAGCTATTTAAGGCCGCCCTGGGTTCGCGGAATGTGCGCCCAAAGATTGTTAATCGTGGCGCGTCCATCGCACTCCGAGACTGTGAGAGGATACAGGGTCGCGGACAACGTCGAGATCTTCCCAGGCGGTGCTGCGCTTCTGCTGGACGACAACGCGCTAGTCGTGGCAGACATGCACCTCGGATACGAGGCCGCCCTCGAAAGCGAGGGTCTGAGTATCCCAAGAGTCCAGTCCAAGAAGATAGAGCAGTATCTGACCGATGTGATTGACGAAGTCCGTCCGTCCAAGTTGGTCGTCGCCGGGGACTTGAAGCACAACTTCTCAAGGAACCTGACGCAGGAGTGGCGGGATGTGAATCGGTTTGTGAGAATGCTCAGCGGGCGTGTCAAGCTCGAGGTGGTCAAGGGCAATCACGATAACTACCTCGGAGCGATTCTTGGGGAATACAAGATCCCCTTGACTGCGGAGACGACCTGCTCGGGGGTACGGATATTGCACGGCCACAGAGGTACGCTTTCGCGCGGAATGACGATAATGGGCCACCTTCACCCGTCGATTCGACTGGGAGACAGTGTGGGCGCGTCCGTCAAGAACCCGTGCTTCCTCTTCGACCCCAAGATGAACGTCCTGGTGCTGCCAGCCCTGAGCTTGGTGTCTCCCGGCACTGACGTCATTGGACAAGCGTGGTCGGACGGCATCTCGCCGCTACTGCCGGACACAGGACTGTCCACCTTCGAGCCGATTGCCTTCTCCGGGCCCAAACCCCTCAGATTCCCCGTTGTCGCCGAGCTCCGCATGCTTCGCCACAGCGGCTGAGCACTCGGAGCAACACTGGCAGGGACATTTCCTCAATCAGACGAAAGCATTATTAGCATTCAAGTTTTGTTCGGGTCTAGGGGAGTCAAGAATGGCTGACGAGAAGAAAATATCTGCGAGTGAAGTGAGGAAGACTGTCGCGGTGTCTCTGGCCGCAGCTTTCGGCTTTGTCATCGCCCTGTTGTGGAACCAGGTCGTCACCGGCGGCCTGAAGGTGGCAGGCATTGACACGACATTCGATACCATAGACCTGATGGGTTGGCTCGGATACGTCGTGACCGCGGTAGTGATCACGATCTTCATGATCGTTCTCATCATCGTGATCGGCCGCTGGGGCAACAAGTAGGCAACACGGGCCTCAGGATGGTCGGTCGTCCGGGGCTGCGGGATCCGGACGAGAAACCCCAATTCCCAATTTTCCACAGATTACCTGTCTGGACGTTGTCGCGCATCCGAAAAGTCTTATGTATTGGCATCATCATCAGCACTCTGGCAGGTGCGCCTGGTGGTCAAAGGCATCTATATCAGCGACGCGGACGTCGAGATGTCGAAGGATGTTGAGAGCCTCAGGATCGACAGACACCTGGTAAGCGATCTTTCGTCCATGCTCCCGAGCAGGAGACGGAGGACGATCGACAGGATCGAGGAGCACGGGCAGAAGAACCCGTTGGCGATCATACCCCTTCTGGTCAAGCACTACGACTCTGACGTGCCGAAGGTCAGGAAGCAGGTGCGCGCGAGCCTTGCGCGGTTGACTCAGTCGGAGCTGGGAGAGCTGGCGCTCGTCGAGTGCATGTTCAGCCGTCACCCGGCGCTGGCTTCCTCGGCGGCGTCCATACTCGAAGAGCGAGGATACAACAGCGTCAATTTCCATTCGTACTACAAGCAGGCCGAGTCGCTGGTCACGGAGGCGAGGAAGTCGGATGTGTTCTGTCAGGATATTGAGGAGCTCGTCACCGACTCGATAGAGACGTACAAGGAGGGCAGGTTCGACCAGGCCATGACGAACATGATGATGGCCAAGGACCTCCTCGAAGACAGGCTGGAGTGGCATGGCCATCTCAGAGGATACATCAAGGATGTCCTCAAGCTCACCCCGATGCTGGGCCGGAGCGGCGTCCAAACGGACGCGATCCAGGATTCAATCAGGAACGTCGCGAAGGCGATGCAGTCGAGGGAGTACACAGATGCCAAAGTTCTACTCGACCTCCGCAGGCAGGAGACCCGGCTCTGGAAGCAGCTCTGGAGCCTGGACGAGTACATCACGAAGCGCGTAAAGGCGAAGCCGCTGACCGAGCTGATGGTCCTCAAAGACCAGGACAAGGACCTGCTGAACTCTTTCAAGGCGATGAAGGCCGAAGTGGAGCAGCTCACCCAGGACGGAAAGGCCGTCGAGGGGCTCAAGATCGTCGAGGACTTCCTCAGGGACGACGTGTCCTCAGGATACTTGACTCGCGAGGGGAAGAGGCTTGACAGCAAGGACGAGGGAGCCTGGTACACCATGTGGTCCGTCTCCCTCGGTCTGCTGAAGCTCCTGGCGCCGATCGTGCCGAACCTGGCAGAGGAATTCTATCAGCAATACTTCAGAGACCGTGAGGGCGCCCCGAGCGTCCATACGGTCGACTGGCCGGAGCCGTTCGGGAAAGCCGCGGATGCTGAAAAGCAGCCTGCAAGGGCTGCGAGGAAAGCCAAATCCAGCGCGAAGTAGCCGTTTCAGAGGGACGGGGACCAAAACCTGTTGGCCTTCTTCTTCGAATCCCACTTGATGATCGTGCGCATTCCCTCGACTCCCACCCCGATGCAGTCGGACATGTTCTGCTCGGAGTCGAGGATCTTTTCCGTCGGGTGCCACGGCACTACGTCAGAGACGGTGCAGATCGCACCTCCGCGGAGCCCGAGCAGGCCGCAGAGCGTGAAGATTGTCCCGTTCTCCATCTCTATGTTCTTCGCGCCCATCTTCTTGGCGTCCGCCAGCCTGTCCACCATGAACGATGGCATGTACCCGCTCTGGGACATAGGAGCTACGTGCCCCTCTTTGATCACCTTGTTCTCGCTGTAGAACCCGTCCACGGAGAACGACACGCCCGCGTCGAACTTGACCTTGAGCCTGTACGCGCTGTCGATCAGCGCGAGGACGATCTCGTGGTTCGCAAGGGCGGGGAATTCACGCCATGCGTAGCTTCTGCTCGTTCCGTCTGCTCTGATCGCGCCTGTGGAAATGACGAAATCTCCCTTCTCGAGCCCGTCAGCGATACCACCGCTGGTCCCCACCCTGATGAACGTGTGGGCACCGAGGTTCGCGAGCTCCTCCAGAAGGATCGCTGTCGACGGCCCGCCTATGCCAGTCGAGGCGACGGTCACGGGTGTGCCATCGAGAGCTCCGCCGTAGACCGTGAATTCCCTCGTCTGCCGGATCTTCTTGCTGCCGGACAGGGAGGACGCTATCTTCGAAACCCGTTCTGGCTCTCCACATAGTAAAACGTATTTGGACACTTCTCCGGGTTCGAGACCGGTGATGAGCTGTTTCTGCATCTGACCAGGACCTCCTAGCCGCCCCTCAGATGCAAGTGAGCATAGATAAGCTCGATGGAGATGACTGCCCCCCATCCTACATCATAATGACCAAGAAGACCGACAGCACCATCCCGAAGTAAGTGCTCATCAGTACGATGCCGCCCAACTGCGATATCCTCATTCCCTTGATCATGAACACGAGGACGAGGAATGTCGACAGGTTCAGACAGATGAGCAAGGGCAGAACATGCGCGCTGCCGAACTCGGATGGCCTCGTTATCCCCATCAGGCCCAGCGTGAGCAGCATGGTCACGATGCTCGCGCCTATCCCTTCTCCCAGCGCCAGGTCTCCGAAGCCCTTCCTTGCAGCGTGGTAGGACGCGGCGATGTCCGGGAGAGTAGTACCCATCGCAACGACGGTCATTCCAACGAGCCACGGGTCGAGCCCGAAGTTGTCGGTGACATTCAGGATCCCTCTGACCACGAGCTCGGCGCCCATGACGGCCCACAGGATCCCGAAAACAAGCCACTGCACGCCAGCCCTGATCTCTATCTTACGTCCGAATATGTTCCCCATAAGCTCGAGCTGGATTGTCGCATCCTCTAGACTTTCCGCGAGTTCCTTCGGGTCGCCCACTCTCTCCACCATGAGCAAGTTCATCGTGTACGGGATGAAGAGTATCATGAGGGCGATCCCCTCCAGGAACGTCAGTGATCCGTCCAGCAGCAGCACTGAGGCTACTATGGTGACTGTCATGAGGAACACAGCGTCCCTCATGATTATGTCGCGTGTCACCTTGAGCGGCACGATTACAGCGGTGAGGCCTATCACGAAGGCGATGGTCACGACGTTGGAGGCAATGCCGTTTCCCAGTGCGATGCCCACACTGCCTTCCTGAATCGCGATGAACGACACGAGGACTTCGGGCATCGCCGCGAGGGTTGACACGACCAGCATGCCGATGACGAACCTGCTTATGCCGAAGTTGCGGGACACTGCTACGGCGTTGTCAGTGATCAGCTTGGCGCCCTGGTTCAGAACCACGAACCCTATTGCGACTATCGGAACTACTGCCAGCGACAACAGATCCAACTTGCCCCATCCCTTGCATGACCCGTTGCCATCGAGATGGTTTCCTATGATTTATGGCTTTTTGAAGCAGGAAGGAAGATTGCTGGACAAAGTTAAAGCCATCTCCCGCATTGGCGAGAACCGTGAAAGGGGCCTACTGCGTCATCGCGCATCTGCCTGAGCGACACAGCATACGCGTTGGATCGTTAGGTAGGTGTGATTTCTCTCCAGGAATCTACGTCTATGTCGGTTCCGCTCAGAAGGGCATTGAGGCTCGCGTGAAGCGTCACGGCTCGAGGAAGAAGAAGATACGCTGGCATATCGATTATCTCATGTCACACGCGGAGATCCTATCAGTGATTGCCGTCCCATGTTCATCAAAGGAAGTCGAGTGCTCCATAGCCAAGACGATTTGCGCCAGCGAGGGTGCGACCGTTCCTGTGAGAGGGTTCGGTTCGTCCGACTGCGGTTGCGAGGCGCACTTGGTATACTTCGGAGACTCGGACCCTGAATGGGTGAGCGAGACGATCTCCATGAGCCTGAGCATGCTCAACTGCGTCTACCCAAGGGCTCCGGGCGAACCTCCATGGCATCGCCCAATCGGGGAATAGCATTTTATCGCGACTCTGCGGTTAGTGTCGTCGAAATGGCGCTCGATTCGGACACTGCGTTCGTGGTGCTCCTCCTGCTGGGGCTGTTCCTGCTCCTCGTGTACGCGTATGTGGCCTCGATCGAGCGCGTGCTCGAGAAGATAGGTTTCACGAGGGGTGAGGCCGGCGCGATACTGACTCTCACCCTGTTCTTCGGCTGGATCACGATCCCGATGTTTCCCTACGACGGCTGGTGGGTCGGCATCAGCCTCGGCGGGGGCGTCATTCCGATCATCGTATGTAGCATTCTCCTCAAGTCTAGACGGGTGGGGGTATCCGAGGGTCTTATCGGCATGGTGATTGTTGCCGTCATCACATATTTCATCACGCGAGCAGAGGAGGGCGTCGGGATAGTCGCGGAATTCCCATTGGCCTTCGCCCCTGCGGTCGCCGCCGGCCTTTACTCGGTCTCTACATTCTGGATAGACGTGAGGAAAGCGGCGCCCCTCGCGTACTTCTCCGGAGTCACTGGCACCCTGGTCGGAGCAGACGTCTTTCACCTTCAGGAGATACTCAGCTTCAGCCCGCCTGTCTCGGACGGATTCGCGCTGCTCAGCATAGGTGGGGCGAACATATTCGACATGGTGTACTTGACCGGAATCGTGGCTGTTCTCGTCGGGATTCTGATATTCTGGGCGGAAAGGCAGAAGAAGAAGCTCGGGTTCGAAAGAGTTGTCGCGGCCTGGGAGAGGGAACTGGAGTCGATACCATCGGCGAAGGCGGCCGAGCCCGAGAAAACACTTAGGCCGGACCGGAGGGGCAGGCTCCCGCCCTAGACGGGCATAGTCTTCCGTTCAGGCGTGCGGGTTGCGTACAATACTGCAGCAACCGAAGCTGCGCCCAACGCCCCCCCTATCAGAAAAGCATATGTTGGGTCGTTCATAGCATCGGCTACTACTCCCGACAGGTAGACGAATGCGGCTCCTCCACCCAGCTGGAAGCCGAACAGTATCCCGAATGCTGTGCCCCTCTCTGCTTCGTCGGTCATCGAGGTCGTCACCGAGAAGAGCGCTGGGTATGTCAGGAAGAGCAGGAGGCCGTATACGAACAGGACTGGCGCGACGATGTACCATTGCGTGGAGAAGGCCAGGGCCACAACCCCGACGGTCGAGACAGCGTATCCGGCGACGAGCAGCTTCCTCTTCCCGAATGCTTCGGAGAACCGGCCGAACATGTAGGAGGTCACCGTCCCGACCCCTATCCAAAGGGCGAATACGAGGTCTGCGCTACCTGCCGTCCATCCGCCCTCGCTCGTGAGGTTCACGGGGCCGAAGTAGCTCGTGATCTGATAGAGGGCGCCTCCTGCGATGATGGGGATCACGATGATCCACATCTTGGACATGGTCTTCGCGGAGGATATGCTGCGCTCCCGGTCAGTCGAGATGACCTTGATCTGCTTCTCTGCTACCAAGAGCAGGCCAAGCACGACGGCTGCGAAGTTGAGACCTGCCCACAGGATGCACGGCGCTTTCCAGCCGAACGCTTCCCCCAAGAATCCGGATGTGCCGAGCGCGATGATGACCCCGAAGTTGCCTACGCCACTCTGGACTCCTAGTGCCGTCTCGAGGTACTCCCCGGAATATTCGCGGGTGATCCAGCTCGTCCCCACAGGATGATAGAACGAAGACCCTACACGCATGACGACGACGGCCATGAGCAGGCCGATGAAGTCGTCCACGAGCAACATGAGCAGGAAGGAGGTCCCCATCAATGCGGCACCTACCTCTAGCAGGTATCCTGAGAACCGTTTGTCGGCGACTACGCCGACAAGATACTGCACGGCGACCGTGATGAGCAGGGCGAGACCAAGTATGCCGACCTCGTAGTAGGAGATGTCCATCACGACAACGAGGATGGGTATGAGCGCGACAAGGGCCATGAGCGTGCCGTCGTTGCACGCATGGTGGAAGCTGATCACCCAAAGGAGCCTCGGAGGCCTTCGTGCCGCAGCCATCCTGCGGGCAATGGCGACCCGCCGTTTAACAGCTTTGGGAAAGTATATTCGATGAGTCGGATGTTCGTACACCGTGCAGCGCTTCCCCAAGGGCATGCGTCCGTCCAAGCTCGAGGAGCGACAGGCCTTCTACCGATGCGAGTTCGATGTGAGAGCCCTGGGCCGGTGGGTCGGACACAGGAACAGGTCGCTGAAGTTCGCCATGATTCCAGGGAGGCACACGGGCATCGTGCCTTCTAGGCACGCATCGGTCAAAGACGATGTCGTCATCATCGACGAATGGAGTCGCGCGCGGGACATACGGGATTATGCGCTGGAATACCTCCCCGAAGGGCTGTACTATGACAGGAACCGGTACAAAGATGTGCGCGAGTGCGCGCGTTGCGGAGACAAACCCAAGAACTGCAGGGGCTGCTACAACTACGACGGGCAGCAGCTGGCGTTCGACCTCGATCCGGAGAACGTTGACTGCCCCTGGCACGGGCACATAGGCGAGAAGTTCCAGAGGGGGCAGGGGTTCTCCTTCTGCATGTACGAGTTCAAGTCCGTTCGGAGGCAAGCGCTGCTTCTGAGCGAAGAGCTGGGCAACAGATACGAGCGCATCGACATCGTCTACTCGGGACGGGGTTTTCATGTGGTCGTCGATGACGAAGATGCATACGGCCTCTCGAAGAGGGCCAGAAAGGAGTTGGCACGACAGCTCGCGAAGAGATACGCGATCGACGAATGGGTGACCGAGGGCGGTTCGAGGCTCATGCGCCTTCCCTACTCGCTCAACGGACTTGTATCCAGAAAGTGTACGATAATTAAACAGAGAAAGGATTTGGTGGAGTTTGATCCTCGGATCTCAGAGATGGTGGTGCCAAGATTCCTGCATTCACCGTGACTTGGCAGCACGGACCTCCTTTCCTCTGTAGTACTGCTTCTTCTTGGCAGCCTTGCCGGCCTTCTTAGAAGCTTTCTTTTTTGGAGCCATGCAATAACCTTCTTGAAACAGAGGAGCACTCACACCGAGTTACTTCTTCTTCTTGGCCTTCTTCTTGGTCGCCTTCTTCTTTGTTTTCTTTCCGCACTTTCCACAAGACATGTTTTTTCCTCCTATCGACCAGACCTTGTGCGACTGTCTGGCCAAGCTCGATGCATCTTCCTCATCCAGGAGCCTATCAGTAGGGAATTGCCACTCCTACGCAGACACATCTCTGCACATGTATGTGCGTATGCACATAAGTGTCTTTTCATTTGGTTCGCACTTTTGAAAATCGAGAGATGGTTTGCGGGCAGTCGCGTGCGAATGCTCTCACGATGTGCTCACGACGTTGTCGTGAAAAGATTTTATACGACAGCTAGCCATACATCGCTAGAGCAAGGAGCGTCTGTGCAGTTGCCCCAAGCGATAGAGTCCAGGAAACTGAAGATATGCCTCATCGGCGATGTCGGTGTCGGGAAGACGAGCCTGATCAGGCGCTACGTGCTAGATGTTTTCGATGACAAGTACATCGCGACCATCGGAACCAAAGTCACCAAGAAGGAGATCGAGATCAAGGATCCGAAGACGGGCGCGCCGCAGAGGATAGTTCTCCTGATATGGGACATCATGGGGCAGCCTAGCTTCAGAGAGGTTCTGAGGGAGGCGTACTTCTACGGCGTCGAAGGTGCGATTGCGGTGTGCGACGTCACTAGCAAGGAGAGCCTGGGAGAACTCCGATACTGGATCAAGGCTATGACTGCAACAACTGGCAAGGTCCCGATTGTGTTCCTCGGCAACAAGTGTGACCTCAGGGACGAAACGCGCGTGCCCTACCAAGACATCGAGGTGTTCGCGAAGAAACACGAGTCCCCTGCGATGCTGACGTCAGCCAAGACGGGTTACAACGTCGAGCAGGCATTCATATCGCTCGTGGATATGATGCTGTATCCCAAGTGAACCATCGGACGTAGGGTCAAATGTAATATGCACACTCACCCTTAGCTCGCAGGAGGCGGACGACGTGGATGCGAGGTGTGCGGATGCGGTCTTCTACAACGGCAGAGTGATCACGATGGACTCCGGGCATGGAATCGTCCGGGCGGTTGCCGTCGCCGAGGGGAAGATCGCCGGCCTTGGGGACGACAAGGAGATGAGGGCCGTCGCCCCGAGAGGCTCCGACAGGATCGATCTCGGCGGAAGAACCGTACTGCCTGGGTTCATAGATTGTCACACTCACTTCATTCAGATGGGCGTCGATTCGATGAGTGTGGACCTGTCGCGAACACGGTCGATAGACGAGGCTCTCGCGGCGATGAGAGATGCCGCCAAGAAGACGCCCGAAGGAGCATGGGTCATAGGGGCTAACTGGAAGGAGAGCGGATGGAAGGACGGTCGTTTCATCACCGGAAGGGACCTGGACGGTTGCTGCCCGAAGCATCCCGCTGTGGCCCACAGGGTTTGCGGACACATGTCCTCTGTGAACTCCTTGGCGATAAGTACGCTCGGCATCACGCCGGAGACACCGGATGTCGATCGTGACTCGTCGGGAAGAGTCACTGGAGTCCTTACTGAGAGCGCAGTGGTCATCGCGAGGAACGCAACTGCTCCTGACAAGGCAAAGAAAGCGAAGGCCCTCGCCATCGCGACAAAGAGAGCTTATTCGCTCGGGGTCACCTCGATTCACGACAATGGCCTGACGGCAGACTTCGGGATCTATCATGATGCGGAGGTTGCCGGGAAGTTGGGCATTCGCGTTTGGTTCAATTTCCCGGCGAGCGAGCTCGACAAGCTGAATTCCCTGTCCTTGTCTAAGGGCGTGGGATCAGATTGGCTCAGGGTCGGGGGCGTGAAGCTGTTTTGTGATGGCGCTCTCGGGGCAAGATCGGCGGCTCTCTCTGAACCATACGCTGACGATCCCGGGAACAAGGGGATCTTCGTTCAGGAAGACTCTGAGTTCGAAGGTGTGGTGAGTAAGGCGAACGCCGCGGGGCATCAGCTCGCGATCCACGCGATTGGAGACATGGGCGTCGAAGCTACCATCTCTGCGCTGGAGGCGGCGCTGGCCGACTCGCCGATGAAGGACCACAGGCACAGAATCGAGCATCTCGAGCTCCCTTCGAGGGCGCACCTGATGCGGATGAGGAAGTCGAAGATCATCGCGTCGATGCAGCCGAATTTCATCGGTGAGTGGGGAGGGACCGATGGAATGTACTTGTCCAGGCTGGGAGCGAAGCGCACCTCGTGGAACAACCCCTTCGCGGAGGTCCTCAAGGCGAAGTTGAAGCTGGTGTTCGGTTCGGACTGCATGCCGTTCTCGCCGTTGTACGGGCTACATTCCGCTGTGAACGCTCCTCACGCGTCCCAGAAGATCGATGTTGCCAGTGCCGTGGCCGCATACACCGCGGACGCGGCGTTCGCCTCATTCGACGAGAAGCGTAAGGGCTCGCTCTCGGAGGGCAAATTCGCTGACTTCATTGTTCTATCCGACGACCCGTTCGAAGCCCCATCGATGATTTCCTCGATGTCGGTCCTGAAGACGATCGTCGGAGGCAACATAGTCTACGAGAAACGGAGGGCAATCGGAGGTTGATGACATGGTGTCAACAGCGAAAACCGTCTACACGCAGGAGGCGCCGAAACCGATCGGGCCGTATTCGCAGGCAGTCGTGGCCGGCAACATGGTATTCTGTTCTGGCCAGATCGCGCTCGATCCGATGACTGGTGAGTTGGTGGGCAGGACTGCAGCTGAGCAGACAGAACGTGCTATACTGAACCTTAAGGCCGTGCTCATCAGGGCTGGGAGCGAGCTGTCGCATGTCGTGAAGGTCACGCTCTATCTGAAGAGCATGAAGGATTTCGCGGAGGTCAACGACGTGTATTCCAAGCACTTTGTCGAGATGAAGCCCGCGAGAAGCGCAGTTGAGGTCACCGAACTCCCAAAGGGGGCTCTTGTGGAGATAGAGGCGATAGCCGAGGTCGGATGAGCATCCGGTGTGGGGGCCATTAGGTAAAAAGCTTCTATATGTCTCCGAACAATCAAGGCGTCGGGAGACCAGTAGCCATGTTCGAGATTCAGCTCGCCAAGGGAGCCCAGGCAGCGGGGGGAGCACTCATCACCGCTTTCCCCAGTGTCGGAATGGTAGGCTCGATTGCGGGAAGCTTCATTGCAGAGGCACTGAAGATGGAGAGGATTGCGTATGTCCTTTCGGACGAGGTGCCGCCCGCAGCGCTGGTGCAGGAAGGTGTCCCGACCTATCCGCTCAGGATATTGGGACACAAGCACATGTCCATAATAACCTCCGAGTTCCAGATACCCATAACACTTGCCGGCCCGTTGGCGAAGACGATCATGGACTGGGCCGGGTCAAACGGCTATGAGATTATTGTGGGCCTCGAAGGGCTGATGTCGGGCCAGGAGGCACCGGATGTGGAGAAGGAGGCGAGGGTCTTCGGCGTCGGCTCGACTCCAGCGGCCCGCGAGAGGCTCGTCAAGGCAGGCATTGAACAGTTCAAGATCGGCATGATTACGGGAGTGTCCGGAGCCCTCCTCAGCGAGGGCGAGCGGTCCGGGAAAGATATCGTCTGCCTCTTGGTCGAGGCCAATTCCATGTATCCTGACGCCAGAGGCGCGGCGAAGCTCGTGGAGCTCATCTCGAAGCTTCTGCCGGATGTGAAGGTCGACCTGGGGGAGCTCTACAAGGAGGCCCAGATGATCGAAGAGAACGTCAAGGCCACTGTGGAGCGGACGAAGGAGATGCTCGCGGCCAGACAGAGTCAGGCGGAGCGCCTGGGGAAGTCGTACATGTATGGCTGAGCAGGTCAAGATGTCCAAGCGGCTGAAAGATATCGTCGAGGAGTCGCAGTACTGGAAAGCAGAGGACCTCTTGCGCAACGTGGACGAGGAGATGCGCAGGCTCGAGCTGGGCTTTGGACACATTATACTTGATTTCAACGACCACATCGTCTCAAAGTGCTTGAGGCCGCTCCCTTCGGTCCCCCGGTTCCAGGCGAGCGAGGATGCCGACGAGTTCTCACTGAGAGTCCTCCTCCCCAACGTATCGACAGAGAACGTGCATGTCGATATCGACAAGCGGAGCGTCGAAATATTCGCGTGCTCGGACGACGCCATCTGCAAGCCTTACTACGTGAACGTAGAGTCTAAGGGTACGCTCGACCCCGAGGCGGCGGATGCAAGGCGTGACGGGAATTGGGTCGAGATCAAGGTCAAGAAGTCGAAGAGGAAGAAGGTGGAGATCAGGTAGCTCATGCGGGACGCGCCCCCCTCAGGGATCCGATATCTCCTCGAAATGCGAGATTCTCTTGGAAGTCGCGAGTTTCGCAATATGTTGCACGATTCCTTGCTGATGATGATTTTGCTTCAACAGAATCGCATTTCGTTACTGTTTTTTGTCAAAGGCCGGGGAGGTGGCCAAGGAAGATTTAAGTAGATTGTCAGAGTACGGTAATTGCCTAATCCAACAGATGGTTTTGGCATGCTGAATGGGATTGGAATAAGGAGGTATGAAGAGTGACAGTATTGGTTCTCGGAGCATCGGGGCAGATCGGCGCTTACACTGTCCAGGACCTCATCGAGTTCTGTGGTGAGAAGGACGTGGTCGCCTCGAGCCGGAAGATGGCCAACGTGAAGAAGGCGATGGACGACCTCAAGCTCGGGAAGAAGGTCAAGCTGCTCGAGCTAGATGCGAACGACGTGCCGAAGGTCCTTGAGACCATCAAGAAAGAGAAGGTCACGTCCGTCGTGAACTGCGCATGGTACCAGACGAACCTGGGAGTCATGGACGCCTGCCTCAAGGGCGGCGCGACGTACACGGATCTTGGGGGCTTCTTCGACACGTGCCTCAAGCAGATAGATCTACACAAGAAGTGGAAGGATGCTGGCATTAACGCAACGGTCGGCCTCGGCAGCACTCCCGGCATGACGAATGTCGCGGGCGCAGCTGGTGCGAAGAGACTGGACTCGATCGACAGTATAGACATCGTGTGTGCGTGGGGCAACACTCTGCCCGTGAAGGAGGCAGGCTGGCCCGGGTACTCTATAAGGACAGTCCTGGACGAGTTCACGCAGCAGTCAGTGCAGTGGGTGAACGGCAAGTACGAGAAGCAAGAGATCCTCGGCGGCGTGACGGACGTGCAGATGCCTGAGCCCATCGGAAAGGTGAAGGCGTACTTCATCAAGCACTCGGAACCCGCGACAATGGGCAAGTACCTGAAGGCGAAGAACTGCACATTCAGGATCGGATTCCCAGCCAGTGACATGAACACGTTCCTTACTCTGAGAGCACTGGGGTTCGCAGACGAGAAGCCCCTCGAAGCCGGAGGGGCGAAAGTCTCGCCGCTGGACTATCTGACCGCGATGTACCAGAAGGGGATCGCGGACGCGAGGGGCGCCCCGCCGAAGGAGAAGTTCGAATACGACATGTTCAGGATTGACTGTCAGGGGAAGAAGGACGGAATGCCAAAGACCGTCACATACTTCATCACAACCTGGAACGACCCAGACAGGGGCGTTTCCTCGGCTAGGGACACCGCGGTCCCACCGGCGATAGTCGCTCACTGGCAGCACACCAAGAGGATCAAGGAGCCAGGGGTGTTCCCCGCAGAGGCGACCGTGGAGCCTGAGGCGTTCTTCAAGGAGCTCGGGAGGAGGAAGATCCTCGTCGACGAGCTGACTACCACGACGACGAAGTACTACTGAACATCACGCGCAAACCCGAACGGAAGAGGCTCGTGCCTCTTCCGGACATGCTTTTCTTTTCATTCACTTCCGCGAGGTCATTTGCCGCCCTCTTCCGGGAGCAGCGAGAGCATCCTCGCGAGGGCCACGGTGAAGTCCTCGAGCTTGACGTTGACCATCGCCGGGTCGACAGGGATCTTGTCCTGGATTGCGCACTTCAGGTGTATCTGGCATTTCGGGCAGAACATCAGAAGCCTATCCGCGCCGACCTTCTTCGCTTCGATGACCCGGTCCACCTGCATTTTCTTCGCTGCGGCGTTGCAGTTGGCCCACGCGCTGACGCCGCAGCAGAGCGCCTTGTCCCTGGTGTTCTCCATCTCGACGAACGTTGAGCCTGAGAAGGCCTTCGCGAGCTCCCTCGGGGAATCGTAGATGCCGGAGTGCCTGCCAAGCCTGCAGGAGTCGTGGTAGGAAAAGACGAACTTGTCCGTCGATTTCGTGTCAAGCTTGAGGGCTCCCGAGTCCACGAGTTCCTTGATGTAGTCGGATATGTGCACCAACTCGAACTCGAAATCGCCCATCAGGTCCTGGTAGTCCGCGTTGAAAGTCCTGTAGCATTCCGGGCAGGTGAAGACGACTTTCTTCGCCCCGGATTTCTTGATCAGGTCGATGTTGTATTCCATGAGCTTCTCGAAGTCGTCCTCGTTCCCTGTCCAGTTGAGGTCGTGCCCGCAGCACTTCTCATCGTTGCTGACGACTGGGACCACCCCGGCCTTGTTCATTATCCTTACAGCGCTCTCGCATATGTCCTGGAGTCTAAGCCCTTCGCGGTCGTAGAAGATGGCATCGTAGTGCGGGAGGCAACCGACGAAGTAGAACACGTCGCCCTTGTCCGCGACCTTCATGTCCGGCTTGACCCAGTCGAGTCGCTTCTGTTTCAGAGAGCCCCTCGCCATGATCCTCTGGACAGAGTGTATGACCCCGCCTTGGGAGCATGCCGGCTCCGCGCCGACGGACGAAGCCTCCTCCCTCATGCCCCTTATGAATCCGGTGTAATCGACCTTGTACGGACACATGGAGTTGCACTGCTCGCATGTCGTGCAGGTCCATATGTCCCGGTCGTTTGCTATGTTGTCGACGATGCCCTCCATGGCCCTGAGGACTATGGTCCTGGGAGCGAAGTTGGTGTCGAACTTGGCGACGGGGCACACGGTCGTGCACTTCCCGCACTCCACGCAGTCGAAGGCGCCCGTGTCCTCGATTAACTGTCTGACAGCGGCAGCTGTCTGCTCCTTCGTCCTCTGATCTTTGACCTTCTTCACTCTCTCTATGGGCGTCGGGCCGAGGCTCCTGACCTCCTCGACGAACTCGTTGGCGGTCTTCGCGAACTTCGTCCTCTCGGAGGCGCTGATCCACTCCGTCCGCAGACGCCTGGAATCGAGGCCCATGATGTCGAATAGCTTCTTGAGCGCGTCTACGCGCTCCTGCGCTTTCTTGTTGCCTGACACGTAGTGGCAGTTGTCTATGAGGCAGCCGATCACGATGATGCCGTCCGCGCCGTTCTCGAATGCGTCCATGATGACGCCGGGCTCGACACTCCCGCTGCACATCACCCTGACTATGCTTATGTTCGGAGGATACTCAATCTTGTTCACGCCCGCGAGGCTGGCCGAAGGGTATCCGCACCATGTGCAGGTGAACGCTATGATCTTGGGCTCGAACTTCTTACTCATCCGCGCCCACCTCCTCCACGATCGCGCGCACCATCGCCCCGACCTGCTCGGGCCTGAATCCGTTGATGGTGATCGCCTTGTTGCAGCATGCGACGGCGCACTGGCCGCACCCCTCGCACCTTATCTCGTCTATCTTGCTCATGAGCACTCCCGTCTTCGGGTCTTGGACGATCGTGATGGCCTCGTATTCGCACGCCTTCTCGCACCTGCCGCATCCGCGGCACCTCTGCTCATCTACGAACGCGACAATCCTCGGGAACTTGACCTTGCCCTTCCTCATGAGCTCGATCGCGCTCGATGCGGCGGCCTTGGCGTCTTCAATGGAGTATCTGATCCCTTTGGGACCTTGAGCAGTGCCTGCGACATAGATCCCCCGTCTGAACTCAGACGGGAACATCGGGTTGATGTCTTTCATGAACTTGTCGATGTCAGTCTGAACGTGCAGCATCTTGGCGATCTTGTCACTGCCATCCGAGGGCTCCTGCCCGACCGCCAGCACGACCAGATCGGATTCGATGTTCAGGAGCACGTCCGCATCGGTATCAACCGCGCGCACGTAGACCTTTCCCTTGTCCTCGACGATCTCCGATATCCTGCCGCGGACGAAGTTGATGCCTTCCTCCTTGGCCGCCTGGTAGAACTCCTCGAAGCCCCTGTAGGGACCTCTCAGGTCGATGTAGTGGATGTACACGCTCGCATCCGGATTGATCCTTTTTATCTCCCTGGCCTGGCCGATGGCGTATGTGCAGCACACAAGGGAGCAGTGCAGGTTGCCTTTCGTTTTGTCCCTCGAGCCGACGCATTGTATGAAGTTGACTGTCTTCGGCACCTTGCCGTCTGAGGGCCTCTTGAGGCCTCCGCCCTTCTCGCGCTGCTCTACGATCATCTGCTCCAGTTCGACCGTCGTCACGACGTCCGGAAGTTCGTATCTCAGCTCCGGGATGCGCTTCGGGTCGAACGTCTTGCTGCCCGTGGCGACGATGATCGTCCCGACGTCGAACTCCTTGATGCCAGACGGAGACTTCACCTTGACGTGCCTCGCCCCAAAACCACCAGTGATGTCCTCGATCTCGCTGTTGAGCATCACCTCGATGTTCTTGGTCTGCAGGACTTCTTCGATCTTCGGAGTGAAGACGCATTCCTTACAGTACTGCATGCAACAGATGCCGCAGTTGTGCGTTGGGAAGGTCATACTCAGCTTGTAGGTCCTGCCTCCGAGCTCTCCCGTGCGCTCCAATAGGTAGACCTTGTGGCCAGCGTTGGCGATGTCGAGCGCAGCCTGCATGCCCGTGACACCGCCACCTATCACAAGCGCCTTGTCCATGATCGATATGTCGATGTCCTCTAGCGGGAGCAACTTCTCGGCGCGTGCGACAGCTCCCTTCACGAGGTGCTTCGCCTTATTCGTGGCCGCATCCTTATCAGAATGGACCCACGCACACTGCTCGCGGATGTTGATCTGCTCGATCAGGTACCTGTTGAGGCCCTCCTCCTCGAGTGCGCGAGTGAGTATGAGGCCCTGCACATTGGGGGAGCAGGCTCCGATGGCTACGCGCTCGAACTTGTTGGACCTTGCCTCATTCTTGAGAAATTCCTGGCCCTCCCTAGAGCAGAGGTCGTCGTGGATGCCCACGCAAACCACCCTGGAGTCTTTCTTAAGCGCGGCTGCGATGGCCTCGAGGTCCACCTTCTTCCCGATTCCCCCCCTGCACGTGCACAGGTATACCGCGATGCCCTTCTGCTCGTGCTGCTTGCCCTTGGATTCGTCTGCCATGACCGTCATCTCCGTTGCCCGAATGTGATTCGCGTCATCGCTCAGCAGGACACGTACTCCACGCCCTGCTCGAGCTTCGCCCGTCTGAGTGCGTTGTACACTCCCTCTAGAATGCACGCCTCGGTGACGTACCCGTAGAAGTCGCCCTTGTCGAACACCGCTATCGTGGAGACGCCCGAGTTGGACATGGCTTTCGCGACCCAGCGCAGGTCTAGCGAGAGGTTCGTCAATATGACGAGAGGCTTCGACATGATGTCCTTGACTTTGACCTTCCCGGGGCTCTTGCCCTCGGCTATGACGCGCGTTATGATGTCCTTCTTCGTGATGACGCCGTAGGCATCGTTATTGTTGCGTCTGGGGACGAGCAGGGTGAACCTGTTTTCGTCGAGCATCTTCTTGATTGCGCGGGAGATCGTGGCGTCCCGGTCGATCGTTGGCAGCTCGAAAGTCTTGACCACGTCCTTCAGGATGAGGGATGTGCCCGTCATTCCTTCGCCTCCTTCGTCTTTTTGGCTGCCTTCGCAGCGACCGCCTTGAGGATGTCAGTATCCGAGATGAATCCGATGAAGTCCTCTCCGTCGAAGACGGCGATCTTGGACACATTCTCATTGGCCATCTTCTTGGCCACCCACCTTATGTCGAGGTCCAGGTTGTTCATTACGACAAGCGGCTTCCTGGCATAGTCGATGATCGGGGTGGTTGCCAGGTTGGCGCCGTGGGCGATTGGGCCCTCGACTATGTCCCACCTCGTCACGATACCGTAGGAGTCATTGTAGGTAGAGCGGTCGACCAGCAGGAAATCCGTCTTGTTCTCAATCATCATCACTAGCGCATCGCTTGCTTTGGCGTCAGGTGAAATCTTGACTGGCTTCGAGCCGCTGACGATCTCTCTGAGTTCCACTTGCTGTCCCCCTCCTAAGCCGGTGACGTAAACATTGTTATTGCACCCAGCGTATTTGAAAGTTCCCCGTCTGGCCATTAACACTGACAAGGGATGTCACGCCACTTGGGAGCGAGAGTGGCTGAGGAACTCATAATATCACACAAGGCAATCGGTGAGGGGATGGCAGACCCTTTGGACCCGCTGTTCAAGCCGAAGTCAGTCGCGCTGATCGGCGCTTCGGCCAACCCATCCAAGATTGGCCACATTGCTCTCCGCAACCTCTCCCACGGGAGGTTCAAGCTCTATCCAATCAACCCGAGGGAGAGCGCGATCCTCGGCATCCCGTGCTATCCATCCATACTGGATGTCGACGGTCCTGTGGAACTCGCAGTCATCTCTCTCCCGGCCAACGCGTCCCTGGAGCCACTCAAGCAATGCGTGCGCAAGAAGGTGAAGGTGGTCGTCGTCTCATCATCGGGGTTCAGGGAGTCCGGACAAGCCGGTCAGAAGCTTGAGGAGGAGATGTTGGCTGCCATACGTGGAACTTCGACGCGCCTGCTCGGCCCAAACACGATGGGCATATACGCCCCGGCGCGGCGGCTGGATACGCTCTTCATCCCGAGGGAGAAGAGCAAGAGACCGAGGAACGGGAGCATCGCAATGCTTTCCCAGAGCGGCGCGGTCTCAGTCTCCTTCATGGAGAAGGCCGCCTCAGCGGGGATCGGCATCTCCGCATGCGTGGGCATCGGGAACAAGGCGGACATAAACGAGAACGAGCTTCTCAAGTACCTCGGCGGGGACCCCAAGACGAGATGTATCGCATTGTACCTGGAATCGTTCACCGACGGGAAGGAATTCGTTCGGGTAGTCTCGGAAATCACGCGTCACAAGCCAGTCGTGGTCCTCAAAGCTGGTAGGACGGCCGCCGGCTCATCCGCTGCGCGGTCGCACACGGGCGCGCTCGCGACTTCATCCGATGCGATGGTCGACGGCGTGCTAAAGCAGGCAGGGGCCGTGCGCGCATACGACGAGGAAGAGCTCATCGACATATCGAAGGCGCTCGCTTATGCAGACCACATCGCAGGCGACAGGATCTGTGTGGTCGCGAGCGCAGGCGGCTACGGCGTGATCGCCTCGGACTACGTCGAATCGAAGGAGCGTGGCGCTGGCCTGAAGATGGCCGAGCTCTCAGAAGGCACGAAGGCCAAGCTGAGGGAGGTCGTACCTGAATTCTCATCCATACACAATCCGGTGGATCTTACAGCGGGCGTCACCGACGAGATGTACGAATCGGTGCTGAGGGCGCTCCAGGCAGACGCGGGTACTGATGGCATCATGATGTCACTCGAGCTCCAGCCCCCGAACATCACAAGGCGATTGATCGAGATAGCCGAGCAGCGTTCCTCATCAGACGGCGCCAAGATCGTCATCAGCGCGTTCGGGGGAGAATACACGGCGACCATGTTGAAGGAGTTCGAGAAGCGGAGGATCCCAGCGTACCCGACGATATGGCGAGCAGTCAGGGCACTTCGTGCGCTGGCAGACCGCGGATGCTATCTGGAGAGAATAAAAACGAGCGAAGAAGACCCGAGTTAGATTGTTCGAAAGATCCTCCCGGGGTCTTCTGAATTGGTTTGTGAAATGAGTTTCCCTCAGCCGCCAATTCTGAAGACCTTGGTGCCGCACTTGGGGCAGGTGCCCTTCGTGGCAGGCTTCCCGTTCTTCAGCTTGACCTTCTTCGGGTCCTTCATCTCTACAGACTTCTTGCACTTGACACAGTAGGCCTTCGTCAGGTTTCCCACCGTCCCTGTATCGCCTCGTGTTAATATATAGCCTTTTGGATTCTTTCCAGTAGACAGCCTCCGGGCCCGATTTCTACTGACTGGCATCGGGAAATGAGCGTGAACTGGGGCTGAGGGGTGGCGTCTCCGAAAATGAAATATAGTAACCCTCTACGATTCCCCAGCAGTAGGGATGGGCCTCAGTTGACTTCAGCGGCAGCGCCAAACAGCCAGACAGGCAAGGATCCTCAGAAGGACATCCTGTCCAAGATGGCGCAGAATCAGGCGGGAGTGAACCTCGGAAAGGGTATGACCGACCCTTACGTCCCCGTTCTGGCCATAGTACTAGGCGCCACCCCCGTGCAGCTGGGATGGCTCCAGGCCTTCGTGAACCTGTTCCCCACCGTGATGCAGGTCCCCTGGGGGAAGTTCAGCGATTTCCTGGGCCGCAGGATACCGTTCCTTGTGATCGGAGGGGTCCTCTCATTCAGCCTCTATGTCTTCATGGTCAGTGCGATCAATGCCTGGCAGCTCATCATGATCGTCGCCGCCCAGATGTTCATCGGGTCCATGATGATACCCACATGGTCCGCGCTGGTCGGAGATGTGACCTCGGTGAAGAACCGAGGGTCGATCATGGGGAAGTTCTTCGCAATCTCATCCCTCGCGAGCCTGATAGGAACACTGTTCGCGGGGGCCGTTGTTCCTGCAGACTCGCAGTCCGTGAAGGACTTTGCCATACCCTTCTACATGGCGGGGCTGAGCGGGATCATTGGCTCCGTCGTCCTGCTCGAGATATATGAGGAGAAGAGGAGGCTCTTCGCCTCGCCGAAGACGATGTTCAAGTTCGGTCTGAAGTCATTCATATTCATCTCAGATCTGACTGAGAACAGATACTTCAGGAACCTGGTCGTCCTGAACACCGCGTTCAACTTCATAATGTCAATCATATGGCCTATTCTGTACCTGACCTACATCAACGTCCTGAACGCTTCACCATTCGAGATCGGCATCATGACGGTCATATCCGTCGGGGCCACCCTGTTCTTCCAGACGAAGGTCGGGAAGCTCCTGGATGTGATCGGGCCGATGCCCCAGATACTCATCTCGAGGTTCGCATTCATCTCGGTCCCGATCGTGTACGCCTTGGCCACGCAGGTCTGGCACATCTACATAATCAACGCTGCGCTCGGCTTCGCGACCGCGATGTCGAACGTGGCCTTCTTCGCGTATATCCTGGACGTCGCGCCAGAGGAGAAGAAGGGGGAGTACTTCGCAGTGTACAACACGATGATAGGTATCGCGACTTTCATAGGGTCGATCATCGGAGGTTACATGGCATACTACTTCCTCCAGTATTATGGCGGGGACTGGATCCTCGGGCTCGGAGCGGTGTATGCGATATCGGCCTTCGGAAGGATCGCCTGTTCGCTCTGGTTCCTCAAACTGAAGGACCCTGTCGTGTACCCGGACACACTCAGAGGCGTCACGAGGAAGGCTTGGGCGCGCTGGCGCAGCAGACTCGGCACTTAATGCCAGAGTCCACTGTCCGAGGATGGGATAGAAAAACTAGGTCGAAAGGGTTTTGTGCGCGTTCATCTGACCCTCTTGCCAGCGACGAACGTGCGGAGGGACCTCCTCTCGGTCCTTGGGACAGTGAGGAGTCTACCCTCTAGGCGTATCTGCCTGTATGTCTTCCATAGTCTGCTCGGTCGCATTGCATCCACCTCCTTAGAAGTGAGAAGACTGGCGCATTCCGCTTTCGCAGTGCTCGCCAATCACTCATAGGATGCTCGCGCATGCCCTCTATCGATGGGCGAACAATCCAGACCTTTCGGATCTTGCGCGAACATACTTATCGGATAATCTCTACGCTCGTGGGTTATTTGAGGGTTTGCCCGTTACGGTGAACTTGCATAATGGTATTTTTATAAAAACATTCTATGTCTAGAAATCATGAAGTGTTGCGTCGTTTCTCGTACATGAAATCACGAGACTGGCACAAAGGCCGATTCCCCCGGTCCCCGAGTAGGGTTATTAGAATAGACCTCATATAATATGTAGATTATTTAAATCTCAAGCGTGACGAATTCCGTCCTTCCTCCAACACCCTTCGACACACCGATGTCGGTAAGCGTGCGAGCCGGACTACCCCGAGGCGACGAGCATGACCCCTATCGCGACGAAGATGCCTATCACCAGAACGAATAGGAACCACAGTGCCTTGCGGTCGATCATGCTGTCTTGGAACTGATGGCTTCCTTCCCTTAACTCTTTTTCCGAATCGGACTCAAAACGTGGACAAGCGCAATATAGAGGTTAATGGGATTCGCCCTCATATGACGGTCGACGAGCTCATCTCAGTCACCAGCAAGGAGAGGATACTGCTCTACCTTTCAGAGTACTTGAACATGGAAGACCGATACGAGCTTCCTCAGGACCTGATACAGCAGTCGATAGCCTATGGCTCGGGTATCCAGAGAAAGCACCTCTCTCAGTACCTCGACACTCTGATCCAAGAGAACATGATCGTTGAGAGGAAGGCTCACATTCAGGGAATGAAGCAGCGGATGAACGGTTACTATCTCACGACCGGAGGATATTCCAAGGCAGTCGAGTTGAGGAGACGGGTCGGCGATGTCAAGGTCCCAGTTGCGTCCAACGGAAGGGTTCTTGAGATGCGCGTTGACGACATTGATGATGCCACATCCGCCCATGTGACTCTATGCGATATCGTCCGGGAGACTATCCAGAACAAGGGCCTTAGCATTGACTTGCTCGAGGGAGTGGAGGCGCGGAAGCGTCATGCCCTGGAGGAGAAGGAGCAGGACTCGGATGTGTACAAGCGCGCGCTCCTGACGGCGTGGAGGGACGGCAGGGTGACCGCGACTGAGAGGTTCCTCGTCGAGGAGCTGAGGAAGCACCTGAACATCACCGATGAGCAGCATCGCGCGCTAGAAGGGGAGATAGTCAGGAAGCTGGCACAGGACCACATGGAGTTCAGGCGCATCTACCGGACAGTTCTAGAGGTCGCGCTTTCGGACAAGATGATCTCTGGGCCCGAGGAATCCATTCTCGAAGGCCTCCGGCGCGTGATGAGGCTCTCCCGCAAGGAACACGAGGACCTGGTCGAGGAGGTCGAATTGTCCATTTGCGGGCCTCCCGGTTGCGAGAAGGATCTCCAGAGAGAGGCCATGAAGATCGTGAAGGCGCAGGACGAACGCTGATCCAAACTCTCACGATGCCTACAGTCTTATTCCAGCGAGCGATCTCCCGGTGGGGCCCTCGATGTATGCGAAAGCCATCCGAGGGCTGTTGTGGTAACAGCCTACTCTTCCGTCTCGCGAGACGATTATCAGGCCTCCGTGGCCCCCTACTCGCGTTTTGAGCTGCCCAATCGATATCTTGCATGCTTCCTCGGCATCCTTGCCCTGGCGGAGAAGGTCGATGGCACTCTTGGACAGTACGACTGACATGATCTTCTCTCCCCACCCCGTCGCGGATGCGGCTCCGAGCTCGTCGTCCGCGTAAGCCCCACATCCGACAATCGGTGAGTCTCCCACTCTGCCAGGCAGCTTTCTTGGTGTGCCCCCCGTCGACGTCGCGGAGGCGACGTGGCCGTCCTTGTCGAGCGCACATGCTCCCACTGTGTCGCTCTCCTCTCCCGCATAGTGTCTTCGCGTTCTGAGCCGCCCTGTCTTCTTGAACTCCATGTAGTCATCGAGCTGTGCGCCAACCAACAGATCCTCGTTCGAAACCCTCTTGAATCCATGAGAAAGAGCGAACTCCAGGGCCCCCTCCCCCGCGAGCATGGAGAACTCGGTCTTCTCCATTATCTTGCGGGCGACTCTGACGGGATTGCGCACATGCCTCAGAGCAGCTACCGCTCCAAAGGACAAGGTCCTGCCGTCCATGATGATGGCATCCATCTCGACCTCTCCCGCCTGGTTGAGGATTGAGCCTCTGCCCGCGTTGAAAGAGGAATCGTCTTCGAGGAGGGAAACGGCCGTTTCGACGGCGTCTAGCGCAGATCCGCCAAGCCTGAGGACTTCGAACCCCGCTGCTGCAGCGGACTCGCATCCTTTGGTGTTACTGTCGATAATAATATCGGGTATGTCCCATGCGCCGCCGTGGACGATGATGGATGGTTTCATGTGATTTCGTCCGGGTCGGAAGTCACACGGTCAACCTACGACCTTGAATACCTTGTCGTGGGGCCTGGCTCTCTCCTTCACCTTGATGCCGACCGACTGCCCAGCGGACGCGCTCGGCACAGGTTTCCTGTCTATCTCCATCGACTCTATCTTCTGCTCGAAGTTCGTCGTGGCGCCCTTGACCCTGATGGTGTCCCCCACGGACAGCGATCCCGATACGATGTCGATGGCGACCACGCTTGGCTTCGCGAAGAAGATGGTCACCTTGCCTACCTCGACCTCCTCAGCCATACGAATCCTCCGTTTCGAATCAACTTCCGTCTATTTATGGACTATCTGCCCTGCGTTCGAGATTCTTTGGATTCATCCGCGCGAATATGGACACTTGCTGGACGGTGCTCCCCGCAAACGTGCCCCCGGAAGATTTCTCGACAAGTTATAATAGGGAGTAGTGATTCACTCACCATCTGCGGGATTGAGCCAAGGGATGCAAATGCAGAGCTCACCGACAAAGCCGAGGACATCAATGGAGGGGAAGCCATACCCTACTCCGCCTAGATTCTCAGGTGAGATGCTCAGTGTGCTGTCGGACATCATGTCCGTGGGTCATATCGACACTGTATTGCAGAAGATAGCCGAGACTGTCGCACACCTGTTCTCCATGCGCGCGCTCGTGATCGGCGTCCTTGATCAGGGCGAGCAGATCTTCCGGGTGAGAGCGGCCTACGGGTACGACAAAGAGCGGGCGAAGAAGATTAAGAAGTTCACATACACCCAGGAAAGACTGAAGCAGGACCTCGAAGAGAAGTACAGGGTCGCAAGTGATGTGTATCTGGTGCGCCCGGAACCCGGCGAGATCCTCAAGGGCGAAGATCCGTTCTATTCAGACCTCGCAAAGGCTCGTGCTCCCCGGACGGATCCGGCCGTATGGCATGAGCTCGACTACATCAGGTTCATCATAAGGGACATGGACGGGATACCGATAGGGTTCATTGAGATCAACGAATCCGACTCGAACAGGATCCCAGATGGCGCGACCATAGAGGCGATGCTGATATTCTCCCGGCTCGCTGGTGTGGCGATAGAGAACGCGCGGATGTTCCAGAGACAGGTGGAGATAGCACAGAGATCCAGGTTCCTGAGCGACATCATATCACACGACATCAACAACTACAACCAGGCCGTGACAAGCTATCTACAGATGGCCTCAGACTCCAAAGGCCTCTCGCAGAAGGTCTCGATATACATGGAGCGTGCGTCTACTGCGGCATGGGGCATCAGCGAGCTCATACAGCGTGCGAACAAGCTGATGAAGATCGAGGAAGAGGGTGCCGAGCACCTCGGCCCGGTCGAGCTAGGCGAGGTCCTTAAGGAGAGTATTGCCGAGATCATGAGGAACCACTCAGGAAAGGAAGTCAAGGTCGAGATGAAGCTCGCAAACCACAGGTATTTCGCCACGGGCAACGAGCTCGCGAACGAGATATTCACGAACATCCTCGAGAACGCAGTCGAGTACGATCCCCACGACAAGGTTGTCATCGAGATTGGCATCGGGGAGTTCACGGTGGAGCCGAGGCGTTACTGGTGCGTCTCGATCGCCGACCACGGAATCGGCATCCCTGACTCAAAGAAGAACTTGGTTTTCGGCAGGTTCCAGAGCACGACGGATAGGCCGCCAGCGAGTGGATTGGGGCTGTCCATCGTGAGGGCGATCGTCGAGGCCTACCACGGCATCGTCTGGGTCGAGGACCGCGTGTCAGGAGATCCGTCCAAGGGCAGCGTGTTCAGGGTATCGCTTCCGATGGTGCCGGCGAAGTAGTCTGCCACTGCTGTTCTGCCGACAATGTTTATTTGGACTTCGTCGATAACTGGAGTGCTGGAAACCATGAAACTAAAGGGCAAGGTCGCTCTGATCACTGGTGGGACTGAGGGAATGGGCTTCGCCACCGCGGAATTGTTCCTCGACGAGGGAGCGAAGGTGGTCATAACCGGAAGGTCGAATGAGAAGGGTGCCAAGGCGTTGAAGACGCTCCGTAAGCACGGAGAGGTGGCCTTCGTTCGAGGTGATGTATCGAAGGCAGCGGACGCGAAGCGGATGGTCGATGCGGCAGTCCGCAAGCATGGCAGGATCGACATCCTGTTCAACAACGCGGGAGTGTACCTGGAGAAGCTGGCCGAGGACACCTCCGAGGCTGAATGGGACCGGGTGCTGGACATCAACCTCAAAGGCACATTCCTGGTGTCGAAATACGTGATTCCTCACATGAAGAAGCGCAGGTCCGGAGTGATTGTCAACAATTCATCCGATGCTGGATTGGTGGGCAACAGGACATGTCCCGCCTACTGCGCCTCCAAAGGTGCCATCACGATAATGACGAAGGCGATGGCGCTCGACTACGCACCCTTTGGCATACGTGTCAATTCCGTGAACCCGGGATGCATCGACACCCCCATGCTCGCGTACGAGGCAGAGTCGTCCGGAAACTTCGATAGGTACATGAAGAAGACGAACGAGGACCATCCGATAGGCCGCATCGGCAGGCCGGACGAGGTTGCGCACGCGGTCTTGTTCCTCGCATCCGATGAGGCGTCCTTCGTCACCGGCGCTGCGCTGTCCATCGATGGCGGGCTCACCGCACAGTGAGTCTTCAGGACGTGGTATCCCGATTGGACGAGTTCGCGGGATTGGAGAACGGCGAGCCAGAATTCAAAGAAGGCGGAGGACAGCCCCGAGCGCAACATGCTCCGCGATCAAGGGCGCAACAGTAACGCCCCCATCATCAGAATGGCTCGCTCTAGAGCGATTACCACCAGATCGTCGCCAGAGACATGGCCTATTAGTCGAAAACGCTAAATGCTGAGCGGCGTCTCTTCGGGTAGAGTGGGAGGAATACCTTGGCGGATGAGGCAGGCGAACACCTCGCGGTCCTGAAGAACGCAATCCTGATGGAGTTGGAGGGCAAGGATTTCTTCGAGAGAGCCATCGACACCGTCAAGAACCAGCGGTCGAAAGACATGTTTTCAGGCCTGGTGAAGCAGGAGCTCAGGCACATAGACATACTGAGTCGGGAGTTCGAGAAGCTCTCGAAGGGCGAGTGCTGGCTATCTTTGAAAGAGGCGAACTCGAAACGATCAGAGGCGGCACCTCTGTCGGTCTTCAAGGATGCCGAGATTAAGCGGATCAAGCTGAGTCCGGATGCGGGCGAGCTCGAGGTCCTGAAGCTGGGGATGGAGGTCGAGAAGAAGTCCATCGACTACTATTCGGCCGCCCAGAACAAGGTGAAGAACACGAAGGCGAAAGAGGTCTTCAAGTGGCTCGTGGGCGAGGAATCAGGACACCTGACAATCCT
>Ga0299915_10000476_pt1 | contig 30012 bp, 25 predicted proteins | sample RVTome_13_FD_200263 | JGI IMG/M metagenome (GOLD analysis project Ga0299915, IMG submission 200263) | Soil microbial communities from uranium-contaminated site in the Upper Colorado River Basin, Wyoming, United States - RVT92D227 (version 2) ...
GCCATTCGTAGTTTACAATGACGGCAGAGGAAATTTTATCGTTACCAAGATCGGCTCGGCCATATAATTTCTCTCGCCGAATCCGTCCTGCCGCTATCGGAATTTATTGAGGGTAATCCTTTGCATCCGGAGTCCGTGCCGACCTCATCTCCATATCGAAAGCGACCAAATGCCAGACGAGTCGCACCTCTCTTGCCTCGGGCCATAGTTTCTGGACCCCGATCTGGTAGAGGGCGAGCTGTCTGTCCTTGTCAAGCTCAGCCTGCACCGGCAGGCCCGCCCCCGTTTTGTAATCGTGTATCTCGAAGGCGCCATCCGGCGCCAGCATGAGCCGGTCAATAACTCCCCTTGCACGCGTAGCGCGTCCCATCGGCTAGAGGGAATTGGATATACCGCTCCAGGCCCAGGACCCGCCCCTCTGCGAAGGGCTGATGGCGTTTGTAATAGTCCTCGATGAACCGGCGGCCAGCGCGAAGTACTGGTCCGCGTACCTGGCTTCCTGAGTCTCAAAGGATACTCAGCCCTGATTGAGACCTATTGCTGCTCGCCTACGTCCTGCTATTTTGTCGAGTTTCCCGCACTCGGGCACGAAGGATACTTCCAGAAATCGGACGTTAAAGTCAAAGAGGTGAAAAAATCGAGGCTAGAAAAAAGGAATTGTCGGTTGAAGAAACGATGAAGCGCTATCCCAGGCTGACAGCACACGTCATAGCCGAGTCGCTCGGTTACGCTGCGCCTTCGCGGGCGGCTGCCATCGTGAGGGACGCTCGGGAGGGGAGAAAGAACTACTGCGAATGGATTGACGCCTGCTATGCAGGCGACCCGCTTCCGGCGGTAAAGAACGCGATAAGAAGCCGGCACACGCACAGGGGCTTCATGGCCGAATACAAGCTCGCGCTGGCGCTCGTGCGCCGGGCGCTCAAAACGGGTGACGAGCCGGTCTTTGCGAGCTGGTTTTAATGAAGAGAATCAAGCTGACTTTCGGCGATATCGAACCTCTAGAATTAGCATTACACAAATACGCTTCCATGGGAAGCGGCCTCGTCTTTTATAAGGGCGAAGGCTGGGACTGGAGGATGGCCAGATATGGTTTGGAAGATTTGAAGGCGCGCCGAGAGGAAGAGAAGAAAAATTGAGCTGATTATCCTGCGCCGGATTTAAGCGAAAGAGGTGGGATAGTGACGAAATTCGATACGGACGGGAAGCATTTGTACATCGACGGCAAGAAGGTCCTACGCGGCTGGGAGTCGTTCTCTGGTTGGTACTGGTTCGCTACAGAAAAGGCGAATGAGCAGATGAGCGATCTCGGGGATGGAAGGCCGGTCAAGGACACTATTTACTTCGGCTTGGTCCAGGGCCTTGAGGAGGAATGGGGTTATTTCTCCCAGGTGGAAATCGAGAGCCTGAAGCCAAAGACGTGGGAGATCCCGAAGAAGAATTTGCCGTATGCTGGAAAGAGGAAAAATTAGTTAAGTGGATATAATTTTCTGAGGAGCTTTTGGAATTCGTCTTGAAAAATAATTATGCAAATTAGGCGATATTTCTTTTATTACCGGCCGCCACGGTCTGTCGGGCAATATTGGATCTAGCATACGATTTAGCTTTCCTCTATCTATTAGCTTAACGGTCATCCCTACTTCTCTAGCTCGACCAACTGCTTCGTAGGCTCTATAAGTGAAATGATCCGCGGTGGAAATCACAACTCCGTTTAAAGAACCTTCTAAAATCATTGCTCCTAAGAGATTTCTAATAGTTTTCACTCCTTCTGCGATATTAGGGTCTTCCCTCCGTTTTACTTGCACAAGCCATTGTTGATTATTCGAGTCGATGAAGATAACGTCAACACCCCCATCAAATGGTTTGCCAACATGAAAAACTTCACATCTGCCATAGTTTGCTTTTAAGACAGATACTATCAGCTTCTCTAATCTTGTGGGGTCTATAATGTGCCAATTTCTATAGTTTCTTCTTATTATCATAGAAAGTTCAGAATCAAATCCTTCCGGCAATTTTTCATTAAAATCCCTCAGTTTGGATATAAAAGCTTCGGAATATACGTTCGTTAATACCAAATCTGTTGCTTCATGCCAATACCATTGCCAATACGCACAATAATCACAAGACCACAAAGTCGAATCTATCAAATATATTAATCGCTCAGATTCAGAACCGTATTTCTCTTTCTCATAACTAGCTGATCGAAGTGGAGTACTACAGAAGGGACAATTTTTTATTATAGCAAAGTGATCATCAACCCAATCATAAATTAATTCAACTTGCTCGTCGTTTATATCTTCTCCATTAATTTGGCAGACGTCCTCGCCTACTTTTATATGATCATATATTGTCATTATCAAAAAGGAGGCAGTGTTTCATTATATCTTTTAATCAGAAAAACTATGAATGTTCCAGCCAAGTGTAAAGCAAATTCCGCATAAGATTTTCCTATTTCTTTCTTATCCTTGCCCTGCCCATGTGCGCCTTTTTTATGCCTTGTAATGGGAAGGCACAACAGCAGCTTCCGAAGATAATCCAGATGGCCTTCATAGTAAGGCTCGACTATGTCTTTCCTGATTAGCTCGTTTATAAGGTCTTTAGGATCACCTTCTTTTTTATCCAGAACAGTTTTAAGCGTACTTTCAAAAGCATTATTGGCATTGTGGATGGCATCCGCGTACCTATCTTGTCTGAAAAACTTAATAGCTTCTTCAAATTCTTCCAGCGGCCCCTCAAAACCTGCTTCTCTTAAAAGAGAAAGCGCCGGAGCAATAACTTTTTCGTGAAGATATTCGGAAATAATCGGGGTAATTTTCCCTTCTTTGTATTCGTAGCCGATGTTATCCATTGAGAAAATGCTGTTGATGTTCTCCTCAAACGTAGGGTACTCATCGGTTTTCAATAAATCGTGATAGATCTCTAAAGAATCGAAAAGGTGGTCTTTGGAACATGCTAGCAAAAATTTCCTGATCTCTGCCGGGACCATCTTGCCTTCTTCGTATATCCTTAGCTTATCCCAGCCATGGCATCTCAAAAGCAATCCCTGCAGTTCCCATAGATTATCGCCTATTCCGCCGTCAGGCGTTTGGAATTCTCGATTGAAGTCAATAAACTGGTATTGAATTTTTTGCCTTGTCAAGCTAGTAAATTTGTCATATACCAAGCGAGAAGCTTTTTGTCTCTTTCGAAATGAGTAAAGATCTTTTTTTATCATAAATTGATAACAATATCCGCTTTCTTGATTAATTTTAATAAAATAGCCTAAATTCGTCAAACAGTGAGAATTTATTCTCTTTTATTGCGTTTCTTTCAATGAGGCGTTAATTCCGCTATGCGGTCATTTTCAAAACTGGGAGGCCCAGGGGAAACCCGGCCTCCACCCCGGAGCTCAAAAGGAAATATTTATCAATAGAGTCATCTATCGTCTATCATCTATTATTTTCTGTCTTTCTAAAGTCACGAAGCCAAGCACCGTCCCCATTGGCTCTAATCCCTTGCGTCTTAGTCGCAAGACTGATCTGTCCGGATTTCTGGCCGTAATTGACATTTTCCGAGCCGAGAATTATTGTTTTACAAGGAGGGCAAGATAGGAAATATACTCTAAATCATTTTAATTAGCAGATGGAACTAAAAGTTAATTTCTTAAACATCGTTGGATACGATAAAACTTCCAGATATAGGAAAGATATTGAATCTTAGAACTGCCATCCAAACTAAGAACCCGACAGGGAAATAAGCAATGAAAATCTCTTTAAAGGATACTTTCTTTAAATTTCTTGAAGAGGGAAGCAAAGTCGCAATGGGTTTGTTTGTTAAATTTTGTCTGATAGGATGGTCTACATTCCTAATACCAATTATTATTAAAAGTTTTCGCACATCTCCAACTTTAGCAAAACATGAAGATCAGATTTCTTTTTTTGAAAAAGGTTATGACATTATATCTCGGATAGGATTCTGGATTGGCATTATTTCTCTTGGGCTTATCTTGATATTAATGATTTTGACGGCTTTTACAGCAGAAATCGTTGATAAAATTAAAGAATTTCAATATCTGCGGGATCGTTATGGAAGGAAAAGATCTTTTTGGACAACACTTCGCCTATATTTCCATTTAGGGAGAATGAAGAGCGAGTATTTAAATGATCGAAAATCATCAGCGGAGGCACTTGGAAGGATAGGCGATATTGCGGCTGTAGATATACTTGGGGAAATAGCCCTTTCCGATAGGGAAGCATCTGTTAGAATAAGTGCAGTTAAAGCACTGGGAGAATTAAAATATACTGAATATTGGGGAGAAGTAATTGCGGCAAAATTAAAAAAAACTTTAAATGATAATGATGTATCTGTTCGAAATGAAGCTATTCAATTATTAAAAAGAATTGACAACAGACAATTCAAGGAGAACTAGGGCTGGCCTGCAAAAACGCAAGGGATATCCCGACACTTCCCGACATTGGCCTATTTCCGGCGATGTCTCTCCTGCCCTGGCAGGAGTCTATCGTCCTCGGCATCCGGAGCGGACGGTCCTCTATAAGATCTTGTTCCATCATTTCAAGCGGTTTCTGGCCGAGTAAGAAAGCCCCCACCTTTTGGTTCCCATCATCAACCCCCTTTTGCTGACAACAGCCGGCACTTTGGCGGGCGCAGAGAACAACCTGGGATTCCAGAATTCCAGTGACCATCCAGGGCCATCCACTTTAATAGAAAAGACGGGAAAACTCCGATCTTTGGCCCACTTTTGCCTAAGATGTTTGGGAACGGGGGCAGGTCATTATGCGGATTGCCGCGGGATCACTAACGACTTTTTTATATATTAATTATTGTACGTATCAAAAAAACTTAAAAATTCAGACAACATAAGCTTGATAAATTAAGGCCTTCTTACGCCATCCCATTTCCAAACCAACACGTGGTCTAAGACCTGGTATCCATCTGCACGAACCTTTTGTCTTACTTGTGCTTCATAGTCATGCGGCACACCCTCACGGCCAGGCCAAAGCAACGTATAGCCATCAGGGTAGATAGAGTATTCGTCTGTCCATGTAGTCTTTTCGCGAAAATCCGTATTATATGGATTATAAATAGGTATGAGATCTTCATCCATGAAAAGTTTGCCAAGGGGAAATCTTTCCCCGAATTGATCTAAAACCATGTATAGCCTTGTGGTTGTATATCCGGATTCGTTAGCCCTATTGATAAATTCCGTATTCTTGCTCAGGAGCCGGACAGAGCCTGGCTTGTGAGATGTTAAGTTAGCATTATAGCGTGCCTCTCCTTCGCTCGTTTTATACTCAACGCTAACTTCAATGTCGTTTTTGCTCGCACTCTCTGATACAGGTCTTAACGTCAAAAACTGCCCAGTTGTGTTTCCGATAACATTAACTTTGTCCGATCCGCTTATTATCGACCATTGATACGCACCACCTGGAGGATTCCCGTATGCACCGAGCGTGACTGCAGGCGAATCATTAATGTCAATAACTGATTTCATGGTGAGAGGCTTTATCCCGGTAATAAAAACTGTCGCAGGCTCCAGCTCTATATTTAATGTCCAAACTTCAACGGCTTCTAGATCCGTATCACCAGACGTCAATATTGTTTGGGCACCATTATGATAATAAAATGTTAAATCGTATGTCCTAGTGTCGCAAGGCCCCTTAAGCCAGATAAAAGGTTCTCGCAGAGGGCTAAGGTCGAATTGTATACTATTAACGTTGTCTTCGCATTCGAGATGAATAGCATGGATTAATCCTCGTTCAGGGATTTCGCCGAAGAAGTCTAGCCTTAAATAACTGGCATCACATACCACTTTCATCTTTAATTTAAGCTCGAGGAATGACGTATTATCCATGCTCCCACTGATGCTGTATTTCGCTTGACCATTGCCATCAAACCAAATCGACATATCTTCTTCTGTTAGGACTGGAGAATCAATAACAAGATTATTCTGACTCTCACCAATAAAACCGATATCAGACGTGTAAAACGGGATATGACCCTCGGCATAAAAATTTATTAAATATGGAATGGTATAAAGATAATAAGTCAAGTAACCCTTAATTGGACACTTGTTAAGGACATCTCTGATACGGGCTCCAAGAGAATTTGTGACATTATTACTTTTCTTGAAGCTACTAATGACCCCTGCATATTTCATTAACGAATCTAGATAATCCTGGCATGGCCGGTCAGGAATTGGCTGATTAAGAATAGTGTTTAAATCGTTCATAACGATATTCCAGGCCCGATCTATTAATGATTGTCCGTCTGTATCTCGTCCGAATTGTTTAAGCCCAGACCCCAACTCAATCATCTCTTCTACCCTCTGTTGCATTTCATCAGCATTATCGAAAACAGTATCCCCGGCATAATTCGCCGCAAGCGATAGCAATGTTGCACTGGTAGCTATTCCCGCGAAGCAAGGATCAGTTGAATAAAGGTATCCTTCGATTGTAGATTCTCCGATTGTTTGCCTTGTCAGGGGCCTAATTTTACCCGCGGAGGTCATTTGATAAAGCCGTATTTGTGAAAAGGAATCATTCGATTGTGTTAGTTTTAAGCGAACCAAGGACGGGCAATTTAGTTTCTTTCCCGCAGGTTGAAATTCTATTCCCATTAAATTGGTCCCGTCAAAAGTTTCATTTATTACCAACTTAGTTGCATGGAGTGTAACAGCTTGCGATTCATCAAATGCTTTTGGCGGGATTACAACCGTTGCAATGTTTCCTGCTTCATCAGTCACGCTTAATGGAGTACATTTATATGGGCTTGCGACTTTTGCTGTCTTATCTGTTAGCTTAAACAAACTTTCGAGATTTGAGATATTCGCATTTTCGTTTGAATCATTTGTTTGAGGAGTAGCAGGCGCTGAGATAGGAGCGTTTTTTCGCCCGAACCTACATCCCGAATGCATTAAAAACAGGAAGGGTATAAGGAGGGAAATAATAGAATAAGTTTTTTTTGTGATTAGCATTTGTTTTCCCTCCAAAATAATAATGGATGAAGGGATAATAGTTTACTTTTCTGCTGCGCTGACTGGATGAACGTACAGGCAACCATTTCCCCCTTTCCCATCGTGAGGGATGATAAATCTAAGCGTCGTCAGATGTCAAGTTGAGCTTAAAATCAGGAATTTTCCCATTTTTTAGGGAACAAGGAGGCCGAGCTGAAGGTGAAGCAGAGGATAGGGAGAATTAGAATCGCAGCCAAGGCGTGCTGCGCCCTTGGCTCGGCTATAGAGATAGTGCTTGATACCATCGGCCAGGGCATAAAGTCTGAAGTCGGGAATGTTGAACACCCGCCGAGCAGCGCTCAAAACATGTCAGGCCAACACTCAAAGTTTCAGCCTGATCCCTTGGTAGATGGCGGCAAAATAAATGACTGCCGTCGCCAGGGCCATCATATTTTGGAGTCGGGTACAGGTCAGCAGCCGGATATCCTCCAGCTAGTAGCCCTGTTTCAGGAAGCGGATCGTCTCCTCCGCCTGCCTCCAAGAAGAACTCCTGAACTCTTTCAAATATGATATAAGATTGGTGGCTTTTTTGCGCCGGCTGGAGAAAGCCCCCACTTTGATGGTTCCCATCAAAACCCCCCTTTTGCTGACAACAGCCGGCGTCTTGGGGCGGAGAGGTCGATAAAAGGATTGAATGGAGGATATGATCAGGAGTATGCTAAAAATAGGTTCAGCTGAAGGAGGCATTAGCACATGCCAGACGCGGCATTGGCGAGTCTTGCAATACTCAAAGTCAATTGGGATACGTCTGGCAAAGACTACATAGAATGCTTTATCCCTTTCGTGATTGAGTGTGTTCGCCGATCTTCCGACGATGTGATTTCCTTGCATGCAATTCAGAATGATCTAAGGACTCATTTTGCCATAGATATGCCCTTGAACGCGCTGAAAATGGTGCTTACTCGCGCAAAAAAGCGCGGCTTTCTTCGAAGAGAACATGATGTATTGTATAGGAACATTGAACGGTGCTCGAATACACGATTCAAGGAAAGGCAAATTAAAGTTGAAGCAACATATGACGCCGTTTTACAGAGACTTCAGCAATACGCGAAAGAAAATCACAGCCTTGACTGGTCGGCAAGCGATGCTTCAGAAGCGCTTAACACCTTCCTACGTGACAACTCACTGGCTCTTCTATTTTCTGTAGCCGAGGGAGGGGTATATGCAAGTTCCCAAGATCGATCCAGCCGCCACTTTGTTGTTGGTTCTTTTATAGCGGATGCTCAACAACAAAATGACAACCAATTATTTGAAGACATTACCATACTCTCCCAGGGGAACCTTCTGTTAAACGTCCTCTATCTTCCCTCTCCAGATAAACTATCTAAGAAGTTCAATAATACTCGTGTTTATCTTGATACTAGTTTCCTGGCTTCTGCGGTTGGATTTGCCGGCCCCGTGAGGGCTGCCGCACCCTTAGAACTAATTGCTCTGCTAAAAGAATATGATGCTCCGCTGTGCTGTTTCCGTATGAGTCTTGAAGAAACGCTCAGAATCTTGAACCATTGCGCAGAACGACTTCGCACTCAAAGAGTCGGTGATTGGCATGGGTCTTTTTTAGAGTATTTTGTGGAGACGAGGCGGACTGCTTCAGACATTGAACTATTAGCGACAAGACTCCCTCAGAAGCTAAGAGAGCTCTCAATCTCTATCGACGAAAAGCCCCCTTATGAAGACAGGTTTCTAATTGATGAGGCGGCGTTTGAAAAGGCAATCGAGGACGCGATTCATTATCTTAATCCAAGAGCACGTGTACATGATGTAGACTGCATTTCTGCGGTTGCCCGGATTCGTCGAGGTCGCATAGCATATTACCCTGAAGAATCCCATGCCCTATTTGTGACGATGAACAGCGTGCTCGCTCAGGCCACTCGCAGATTTTTTCAGGATGAATTTTCGCCGGGGGTTGTCGCACTCTGCATGACCGATTATGCACTTGGAAATCTTTTATGGCTTAAGAACCCAACAATTACTCCTGATTTGCCCAAAAAGCAGCTCCTGGCGCACGCATACGCGGCAATGCAGCCTCCCGAGCCACTTTGGAAAAGATACCTAATTGAGGCGGCGCGATTGCAGGAGGGGGGAAAGATCTCATCGGAAGATTACTATCTACTCAGATACTCACTCGCAAGTAAGAAAATTCTCATGGAGGTCACCCACGGAGATGAGTCGGCCTTTGTGGAAGGGACCGTGCAAGAGGTGTTGGATATCGCCAAAGAAAGAATACGCGCAGATCTTACACAAGCGCTTGTTATCGAGAAAGGTGAGAGGCAGCGCATCGATAGCGAGTTGCAAAAACGCCTGGAAAAAGAATCGTCCCAGCGAATAATACTTAGGTCGAGAGCGGCTGGAATATCCAAATGGATATGTCGGCCTCTGCATATACTCGGGGTTGCTCTAATCATGATCGGAACCTGCTATATTTTCCCGTGGGGCTTCCCCCGAATTAGCAAAGGCTGGTTGCGGTACGTCTCGACCTTTGCGCTTTTTAGCATGTCCGTGCTGTCCTTCTTGAGTCTTATTCGGGGCACAACATTGCAGCACCTTGTAGAGAATATCGAGCGGGCTTTGACAAACAAACTCAGCGAGTTTTTTCTTAGCTTTGCTGGCCTAGCTGGCGATAAAAAAGAAAGAGATTAGTGACTTGGCCCCAATCAATGTGCCAGCTCTTGTTCTTGGTGCGCGAGGGCAAGGTCGGCTATCGATAGGGCCGTTCTCTTCCGCTCTGTGTCCGTTTTGTACCCCCTTTCTGCATCAAACCATGCAAACAATGCAAACGGTTGGAACAGTACACCACACCCCAAATTTCGGTAGCCAATTGAATTTTCAGTAAGTTGCTGGCAAATGAGGGATTTACGAGAAATCCCTGAATTCTTCCCTGGAGGATTTTAAGTCCCTTGGAAGCGTCCGGCAACTCGCTGAAAACGAAGGGGATTTCACAGTCTTGCAGCCTCTCGGGGACGGGCGGGGTACGCGAGTCCCGAATAATCGAGGAGCTCGATCTCCCGCGCCATGAAGTCGGGAGCCAGGTGAGCGGAGCGGAGCGTCATGCTGATGGTCGAATGATCCAGGATCTTCTGCAGCAAAACTAGATTCGATTCTCCTCAGTTTCACATTGACTTCTTTTCCAAGTTTACGAACTGCCAATTATACAAAATTGATTCTCTTACATTCTTTCGACGGCTTTTCGGGAGATATCGGCGCAGCGATTTTCGTGCGGATTTACCTCGACTTCGGCCCGTCTTTGGGTGCTGCAAGAATTTTGGGAGTCTGGTTTAATATCATCATTGCTTGCAGCCATTTCCTGTCCTGCTCGACCGTCTTGCCAGCCGGGATGAAATCAACAAAGGCAGTCATGACGTGCCCTGAGTTTGGGTCTCGCTCGTAGGCATTCTGGTCAATGATCTTTCTTTCGGAGTAGTGGATCGCGCAGCCAGCCTGTACAACCGCTTTGGGATCACGTTTCAGCATCCCGGCGTCATATAATCCGCATTCAAAACGCTTTATTTTTACGTCCGGAGAATGAATATCTTTGGAAGCGAACCTTTTGGCACGTTCCTTGATGGCTTCTACAGAAAGTACTTTCTGGTATTTGCCTGTCAAATTATACTGAGGCCAGTCAAAATCGAATCCTACAACTTCCCCTTCATTGTTGAACATTATCGCCACCTTCGATCCGGCACCAATCACGTTTACCTTATCTATGGCTCGCGTGAACACGACAATGCTCGCATAGACTTTCTCTTCATCCATGGGTGCTCCCTCTTTGGCTGGCCCACCACCGCCAATGGCATGTTCGGTAAAGAAAGGGACAAGTTCCTCATTCTTCCCCAGCTTTATATATTCAGAGAGGTTTTCCTTGATGAATTCCCTGCCCAGCTTTTCTAGCCTGTCGTTGGAAAGACGCGCGGATACGGGTCTGGCAAGTTCCGGCTTGCTATCGAGATATTTATAGTTGCGGTACCGGACATTGGTCCCATCCCCGTTCACATCAAGGAACCAACCATCGCCAATATATGAAAGGCGATTGCCTTTTCTCTGCTTTTCAACGGTGCCTGATGTAGCAATGGGCCTGCGAGCATCTTTGAAGCGCTCAATGAGTATTTTTGCCATTGACTTCCTGCCTATGCCGGGGGCACGCACGAGGAGCGGGACCTGGCTGCGCCCCAAACCTTCCTTTGCGGAGCGTTTTTCCGAATCCAGGCGAAAGGCATAGTCCTCCGCATAGGCGGATGAGGAGGAAACAAACGCAAAGATCATGTATGCCACCATCGTAAGTGATGCGGCTTTCCTGACATTCAGTCCTTTCATGTGACCCTCCAAAAAAAATTCACGTCTTTTTTTAATAATCACGGCGTTCTTCACGAAATTCACAGGTTGTTCCAGTACCAATAACAGTAATAGCCTATCTGCCCGTCCCTCAAGCGCGGATAACCGGAAATGTAGTTCTGCCATTTCATCGTGTCACGCCGATACTCAGCATCCGCTTTGTCCCGGCCCACTGACATTACCGTGGCGTCTTGTGAGGCATACCAATCGGAGACCGCATCTTTCCAGGACCATTTTATGGTATTGCTTTTCTGGAGGTTGTCGGCGAAATCTTCTCCCACCTCGTCGGTGGTGGAGCCGTCGTTGAGCGTGTCATGGCTGCCAACTGCGATGCGTAACCCTCCCCTGAAAATACGCCCCATGCGCGTCCACATTCTGCCGTCATTGAATTTCAGCGTTTCGCAGCAGTATGTTGCCAGTATGCTTAGCCCGTATGATTCATCGCCCAGGCGCATGCTCGACGATTCTGCATGTTGATATTGATCCCACATGGCCCACACCGATCTGTCTGACCATGCGCCTCCATGGGTGATCACATAGAACAAGTTCACATTGTCGAGCGTCAGCTGGTCTCCGCCTTCTTCCCACCACCACTTTGCTCCGTGCAGGTTGTAATAAAACACTTTCGTGTCGGTGTCGTCTAATTCATTGTTGAACCAGCTACAGTGGTTCCATGCATAAGTGATTGTGACGATCCATCCATTCTGAAATTCTTTCTGGCCAGCAGTTCCGAAACGCGCCCTGGCCAGGGCATGCTCGCAACACAACGTCAGAGCAAGGAACATAGCCAGCTTAGGTAAAAGGAGAAAATTCGAAAAATATTTATTTTTCATTATGCCCTCCTCCCTCGTATCTGTATTGGTCCGCTTTACCTTCTTTCTTTTTCTAAGATTTCCGAACTATTCTTAGAAAAATCATTTTTTTCCCATGCCTGCAATGAGCCGCAAGCTCCTTAAAAGCAAAAAATTTTTCCCCTCTTTCCCTGTCGAAGATATATTATCGTTTCCGCCACATTCCAATATATTTTAAAAATGTCACACATTTCCCCTTCCCACTTAAAGTTCCCTAGTAATGAAGCGAATCAAGATATATAAGATTGATGCTTAACCCCTCTCTGTGAGTCGATTCCATCCAAATAAAATTGAAAAAAAGGAAAAAGAATTTGGTTTTCAGCCGAGGTTTCATTGTCTCTCTTTTTACCATTTTGCCCATCCAACCATCGTCAGGAATTATAAATCTAAGCTCAAAGAAATATCATGCCGATTGGAAATTTCTTATGGCAGGCCCAAAAGCTACAGAGAGGCCTAAAAGCCACGGAAACAAGCCGGACCTCTTCTCGTAGCCAAAGAAAGGATCATGAAAAACATTCGGCTGAGGCTTCAGCGCCCATCAGAGACTCTAGCAAAGCGATCCAAGGCGGAGGAGGCCTCTCCGCCACCAATATGAGCGTGAGGTAATTGATAATCCTGTCCACCACAGAATATTCGGTGAAGAAGGAAATGACCTTCATCTCTCCCTGGCATTTGGGATAGAGCAAGGGATCAACCTCATAAACCTTGCGGTTCATCTCGGCCCAACCCTTTCATTAGAGATCCTACACTGTGTCCCTTTTGTGCCCCTAATTTGCATAACTCTATGCAAACAATGCAGACAATTGGAACAGTACAAAACAGCTCATTTTTCGCTAGCCGATTGATTTTTCAGTAAGTTGCTGACAGATCAGGGATTTACAAGAAATCCCCGATTTCTTCCCTGGAGGATTTTAAGTCCCCTGCGCTTTTTAATTCCGCAACCGAAGCGAATAATTTAACGTAGATTTCCAACCATTAGGCCAAATAGCATTGGCAAATCAACCAAAGGTCAAGGGGATGCTAGACTACATCCCTCACTTGTTTTTCTCTGCTCTTAACTCCGCGCACACCGCGCTAATATCAGGCACGAGCAGGTTGGACCACTTGAGGACTTTTTAGGCTTCCATAATGACGGCCTTTTGAGTCTCTTCAAGAGAAAGGCCTTTGGCTATGGCGGTGCCGACTTCTTTGCGTAGTTCCTCGAGATAAAGCGCTTGTTTCTGAAGAGCATCCTTCCCGGACAGGGGGCCGTGGCTGGGGAAGGCCTTCTCGACGTCCCACCCTTGAACTTCCTTCAGGAAGCGGAGCTGGCCGGCCTTCCGGCCCTGGGATATTTCGCTATCGTCCCTTCCGCATCCTTGCGCAGAGTCCAGCCAAGGCAGACCGGACATAGCCGGGAAATCGAGACCCGTAGGAATTCAGTTTGCCCGCAGACAAGCCCGACAAATCGAGCTCTTCTAAAGCCAGGCTCATCTTCCCCCGCTTCATGAAATACACGGCGTCCAGAAGGGCTTTTTCAGGCTCGGCGATATCGAGCCCCTTTTTGATGCTGTGTCCGAAGAAGAGGTTTTTTCGCAGTTGACGGTACTCCACGGCGGTTCCGTCCAAGATCATTTTCTTGGAACGGCGGATGGTGGCAAACGTAACAGAATAAGGGATCTGACTTAAAATTCCGTAGCGCGACAAGGCCGATTCGAAGGAAAGATAGGAAGGCGTATAGAGAAGGTTCGCCGGGAGCGCCATTTCCGTCGAATGGATCGAGACCCGGTAGATCCCCCGCCGCATCCGCGTCAAGATGCCTTGGCCGACGAGGCGGTGGAGGACAACCAAGAGCGTTTGCCTGCTTCTGTATCCCAGGATCTTTTGCAGGTCGGCCACGGACCAGTACGGCTTGTTGAAACGGGCAAGGCTTTGCACCAACTGGATGTCGCGTGGTTTTATCCGGTCCATTTGTCGATGAGCCTCCAATGGCCGCGGGGAAGATACTTTCTCAATTCGCGTCTCAGGACCGCCGGGCGGAAGCCCGCCGTATCCGGCTTGAATTCCCGGCCCAGCTTTTGGGAGATGAACCAAAGGTCATAAAGGTCGCGCGGCTGCCGGCGAGCCTCGAAGGCTTTTTGCTTGTCCTTGCGCAGCCGCTCGAGCGTCGCCACCTGGGCAAGAACCGTCATGTTGGTGACCTCGCTCGTGAGAAGCTTCAGTTCGTAATCCCGTCCTTGTTTCCAGGATTCCTTCCGGACGGAGACCTCGATTTTCATGGAAAACGGGCGGCCAATATAAGGAGTGCGAAATTGATAGAGAGCGGACAGGGTGTGATATTTGGCCAAGGCTTCGATTAATACGGCATCGGGCACATTTCTGGCGGCGGCCTGGCAGACTTTCTTGAAGTCCTTCTCCTGGACGGGGGCGAGCATGGAAAAATCCAGGTCATCGGAGAAGCGGGGCGAGCCGTAGGCCAGCCTTAGGGCCGTTCCGCCCTTGAAAACTAGAGAATTTCCGATTCGGGATTCAAAAAGGGCTCTAAGGACTGCAATTTCAAGCTCTTCCCTGACGACCTGTTCAACAGCAATCCCCAGCTTTCGGGAGAGAAATTCGGCGGACGGTTGGTCCATTTAATCAATCCTCGTTAATTAACAAAAATGTTAATTATACGTGAATTATAATTCTCCGCATAAAGCAAGTCAAGATATATTCTTGACATCACCATAGGCCGGAGCTAAGCTTGAGGCAAAAAAGGGGACGACATGAAATGCCCCAAATGCGGCTCCGAGAACCCGTCTGACACGCGGTTCTGCGGTCAATGCGCCTCCCCGCTTCAGCCGGATGAACCCTCGGGAACTCCCCCGCCCGAGACCTTCCTGATGCCCCTGCTGGAGCTTAAAACCGGCACTCTGTTCGCCGGCCGCTACCAGGTTATCGAGGTGCTCGGCAAGGGCGGGATGGGAAAAGTCTATAGGGTTCTGGACAAGAAGCTGAACGAAGAGGTCGCGCTCAAGCTCGTCAAGCCCGAGATCGCCCTTGATAAAAACACTCTTGAACGCTTTCAGAATGAGCTGAAGCTGGCCCGCAAGATCAGCCACAGGCACGTCGGCCGGATGTACGAGCTCATGGAGGTTGCCGGGGCTCATTTCATCACCATGGAGTATGTGCCGGGTCAGGATTTGAGGGGTCTTATCCGGCAATCCAAGCAGCTGACCATCGGGACGGCCGTGGCCATCGCCAAGGAGGTCTGCCAGGGGCTTGCCGAAGCGCATCGCCTGGGCGTCGTTCATCGCGACCTGAAGCCGTCCAACATCATTATCGATAAGGACGGAAATGTCCGGATTATGGATTTTGGAATCGCCCGGTCGATTCATGCCAAGAGCATCACCGGTGAGGGCGTGATCATCGGCACGCCGGAGTACATGTCCCCGGAGCAGGTCGAAGGGAAAGAGGTCGATCAGCGTTCGGACATCTATTCCCTGGGGATTGTTCTTTATGAAATGGTGACAGGTCGGGTGCCTTTTGAAGGGGACACGCCGTTTGCGATCGGCTTCAAACATAAAAGCGAAATGCCCAAGGATCCCAGGGCGCTAAATTCGCAAACTCCGGCTGACCTTAATCTGCTCATCCTGAAATGCCTGGAGAAGGACAGGCTAAAAAGATACCAAACCGCCGAAGAACTTCTCAGCGCCTTGACTGATACGGAGAAAAAAGTTCCAACGCTACAGCGGGCCGTTCCCGAGAGAAGGCCTTTGACATCGCGCGAAATTACCGTCAAGCTCAGCCTCAAGAAGATCCTTATTCCCGCCCTGATCGTTGTGGGCTCGGTCATTATCGCCTTGGCCGTCTGGAAGCTCATCCCCCGAAAAGCCGTGGCCCCCGGTCCCAAGATTGAGAATTCCATTGCCGTAATCAGTTTCGAGAATCAGACCGGAGACAAGAGCTATGACTATCTCCAGAAGGCCATTCCCAATCTGCTCATCACCAGCCTTGAGCACAAAGGCGTCCATTATGTCGCCACCTGGGAACGGCTGCATGACCTGCTGAAGCAACTGGGCAAGCGAGATTTGGACATCATTGATGCCGACCTGGGCTTTGAGCTCTGCCGGCGGGAGGGCATAGAGGCCATCGTCCTGGGGAGTTTCGTTAAGGCCGGCGATGTGTTCGCCACGGATGTCAAAGTCCTGGACGTCGAAACGAAAAAGCTCCTGAAGAGCGCCGGCTCGAAGGGGAAAGGCCTTGACAGCATCCTGGAAAGCCAGATCGACCTTTTGACCGGGGAGATATCGCAGGGCATCAAGCTGTCGGCTAAAGGATTTGAATCCGCTCCGACAAAAGTGGCTGACGTCACCACGAGTTCCCTGGAGGCCTATAACTATTGGCTGAGGGGTAAGTCAGACCTCGAGAAAGGGTATTGGGAAAGCGCCCGTCAATTTCTTTCCAAGGCGGTTGAACTCGACCCGACGTTTGCCACAGCCCATCTTTGGCTGGCCGACACCTTCAGCGATTTGGGCGATGTCAGGGCTCGGCGTGAAGAAATCGAGATAGCCAAAAAATGCTCGGAGAAAGCCACGGAAAAAGAAAGGCTCTACATCGAAGCGGTCTACGCCCTTTATGTTAAAGCAGACTCCCTCACTTATTTAAACCTGATCGAGCAATTGACTCAGAAATATCCAAAAGAAAAAGAATTCCATTTTGAATTGGGCAGTTTCCTCTTGGCTTCGGACTTGCCCAGGGCGATTGAGGAACTCACCAAAGCCTTGGAACTTGATCCCCAATTTGGAGTGGCTCTCGATCTTCTGGCCCGCATTTACCGGAAAACCGGGGACTACGAGAAATCGCTCGAATTATACAGAAGATATTCTGCCCTTTCTCCCGGCGATGCCAATCCGTTCGATAGCATGGCCTGGACCTATCTCAGGATGGGCGACCTCGACCAGGCCCAGAGGAAATTCAAAGAGGCTCTTGAGGTTAAGCCCGACTTTTTCTGGTCGCTCAAAGGGATTTTCTATGTTTCTTCGTTGAAGCAGGATTACCTTGACGCAAAGAAACGAGCCGATCAACTCGTTTCCAGAGCCATCTTTCCTGGCCTCATCATCGAGGCCTATTGGTGCCGGGCCTTGCTGGAGTTTTGGCTGGGCCATATCAAACGGTCCTTGGATACGCTCCGGGAAGCAGGAGCCCTGGCCGATAAAATTTCCAACAAAGCCTTCCGTATTTTCACGGATTATGTCAAAGGTTGCATCTATCTTGAGAGAGGCGAGTTGGAGCTCTGCCGGAAATGCCTCCAAGCCTGCTGGGATTACGAAACCGGGACATATCCGCTCGAAAGGTCACAGTACAAGATGATTTATGGATACGCGCTCGTGCTTTGCGAGCTCAAACTGGGGCGAATCGATTCGGCCAAATCGAGATGGACGGACATCAAGGCCTACCTTACCAAGCCCGGAGATGCGTTCGCTTGGGATCTGGCCCTTCCGCTTGACCGTCTCTACGCGGAGATCCAATTGCGTGAAGGACGGGCCAAGGCGGCCGTCAGCCTCCTCGAAAAGGTGACGGCCCAAGAGCGGCCACTCGTTTGGTTCGGATCAGCTTATCTGACGGCCTATAACCTGCCTCCTTTCAAAGATGTGCTGGCGCGGGCTTACCAACAGAATGGAGAACCCGAAAAAGCCATAGCCGAATATGAGCGGCTGATCACGATCGGCCCAAACAACCTCTCGCGCGCTCTTGTCCATCCCCTGAATTATTATCGCCTTGGGAAACTCTATGAGCAGAAGGGCGCGGCGGCGAAGGCCACAGAGAACTACAGGCGCTTCCTCGACCTCTGGAAGGACGCGGACCCCGGCTTGCCCGAAATCGAAGATGCAAGGAAGCGGCTGGCGGCGCTGAATGCTTCTTGAGAGAGCCATTCATCCCCAGGCTTGAAAGCCTGGGGCTTTCTGGCTAAATGCCGTAAACAATCAAGGGAGAAAGGGTTGGATGGCATTATCGAGACGACGCGGCGGCCGCGATCTGCCGCAGGCAAAAAGCAAACAAACAAAATTGAGGATTCGCTACCCGCTTCAGCACGGGCTTTTTTCCAAGCCGAGGCGGCTGGGGATCGCCCTTTCTTTTCGTATTAAAAAAAATCAAACGTCCTTGATTTCGGCCTTCTTCAAACCTGCCTGCTTGAGAATCTCGAGGAGTGTTCCTTTCGGCAAGTCTTTCCGGTGAAAGGGGACAATGACGATGCGATGGGTATCAGGATGGCGGTAGACTCTGTGACTCCCTGACGATCTGTCCAGGATGAAGCCTCTCTTCTCTAGCAGCTTGATGATTTTGGCAACGTTCAGAGCCGGAAGTTTAGGCATGAGCCTTGATGGCAACCGTCGTCTCGATGATCTCGCTTTCGACGGGGAAATCTTCGCCGTGGGCTTTGAGAGATTCGAGGTAGATTTTTATGGCATCTTTCGCCATTTCGATGGATTCCTCGAAGCTCGCGCCGTAGGTCACGCAGCCGGGCAAGGACGGAACAATGACCGTATAGCCACCCTCGGGCTCCTTCCTCAGAAAAACTCTGTAATTCAAGACTTTCATATTTGCGCCCTGATAATCTGCGGTCATTATAGCACCTTTTTCCTTATCGCGCATCTTTTCCAGGGCTCGGTCAGTCCAAGGAAGCGGCTGGCGGCGCTGAATGCTTCTTGAGAGAGTAAACCATCAAAAGAGAAAGGGTTGGATGGCATTATCGAGGCGACGCTGCGGCCGCGATCTGCCGCAGGCAAAAAGCAAATTCTTATGGAGCATCAATTGCCGCAAGGTCATCATGGCTTGCCCTAACCTGAGAACCCCCTCTTGATCATGGCCGGATTGTAGCGCCCGGTTATTGGGCTGTCAAGGACGGATGGGCCGATCGCTATTCTTGACTTCACTACAGGCCGGAGATAAGCTTGGGGCAAACAAGCCAACAACATGAAATGCCCCAAATGCGGATCTGAGAACCCGTCCGACACGCGGTTCTGCGGTCAATGCGCCTCCCCGCTCGAGGCGACTGAACGCCCGGCATCCCCCCCGCCCCAGACCTTCCTGATGCCCCTGCTGGAACTCAAAACCGGCACGCTGTTTGCCAGCCGCTACCAGGTCATCGAGGAGCTGGGCCGGGGCGGCATGGGCCGGGTCTACAAGGTGCTGGACAAGGAGGTCGAGGAAAAGGTCGCCCTGAAGCTCATCAAGCCCGAGATCGCCTTCGAGGAAGAGACGATCCGCCGGTTCAGGAGCGAGCTCCGGCTCGCCCGCCAGATCACGCACCAGAACGTCTGCCGGATGTACGACCTGGGGCGCTTCGAGAGCACCTATTATCTCACCATGGAATATGTCTCGGGAGAGGACCTGAAAAGCTCATTGAAACGGATGGGGCCGCTCAGCGCCGGGAAGGTCATTTCGGTCGCCCGGCAGATCGCGGCCGGGCTGGCCGAGGCGCACCGCCTGGGCATCGTCCATCGCGACCTCAAGCCGCAGAACATCATGGTCGACCGGGAAGGCACGGTGCGGGTCATGGATTTCGGGATCGCCCGCTCGGCCAGGGCCCGGGGCGAGACCGGCGAGGCCATGCTGGTGGGGACGCCCGAGTATATGTCGCCCGAGCAGGCGGAAGGCCGGGAGGTCGACGGACGCTCGGATATCTATTCGCTGGGCGTCATCCTCTTCGAGCTTCTGACGGGCCGGATCCCCTCCCCGGCCGACCAGCCGCCCGACCCCGGGAAGGTCAGCCCCCAGGTCCCGGAGGCCTTGAGCCGGATCATCCTCAAATGCCTGGAAAAGGACAGGGCCAAGCGATATCCAAGCGCCGCGGAGCTGCTCTCCGAGCTCGAGGACTCCGAGGCGCAGCTTCCCGGCTCGGAAAAGCTCCGCTCCGCGAAGCGGACCACGACCGCCCCTCCGGCCGTGAAGAGCTGGCTGGCGAGGAAGTGGGTCATCGGCGCGGCCGCGGTTGTGCTTTTGGCGGCGATCATCGTTGCCGGCTGGCTGATCCTGGGCAAGGAACGGGGCGGCGCCATCCGGTCCCTGGCCGTCCTGCCGTTCGAATCGGAGCAGACGGGAGAGCAGGTGGAGTACCTCTGCGACGGGATGATGGAAAGCCTGATCGGCAAACTGGCCCAGCTCCCGGGTTTGAAAGTCATATCCACCTATTCCGTCCGGCAATACAAGGGCCAACGGGTGAGCCTTCAGGATGTGGGCCGTGACCTCGATGTGCAGGCCGCTCTCACCGGCCGCATCGCTCAGGAGGGCGACAAACTGACCGTCCGGGCCGAGCTGGTGAATGTCAAGGACAATAGCCGCCTGTGGGGCGATCAATACCTTCGGCCGGTGGGGGATATCTTCTCCATCCAGGAGGAAATCGCCAGGGAGATCTCGCAGAAGCTCAAGCTGCGCCTGACCGGCGAGGACATGAAAGCGCTGGCCAAAAGTCCCACGGAGAACCTCGAAGCCTACAGGCTCTATATCGAAGGCCGCTTCTACTGGAACCGGCGCACCCATGATGATCTGCGCAAGGCCATCGCCTGCTATGAGAGGGCCGTGGCGCTAGACCCCGGCTATGCCCTCGGGCACGCCAGCATAGCGGAAACCTATGTGGTCCTCATGGACCTGGGATTCGAGCAGCCCGAAGGAATTCTGGGCCGGGCCGAGGAACATGCGCTCCGGGCGCTGGCGCTTGATGAGAACCTGGCCGAGGCGCATACCGCCATGGCCGGCGTCAAAAAACTGCGGGGCGATTTCGCGGGAAGCGAGAAAGAGCTCCTCAGAGCCAAGCAGCTCAACCCGAACTATGCCACCGCCCACCAATGGCTGGCCGAGCACTACATGTTCAAAGAAGATTATGAGCTCGCCCACGCAGAGATCGCCAAGGCCGTCGAGCTGGACCCTAACGCCCTGGTCATGAAGGCCATCGAGGGACAGGTCTACATGGCCGAAGGGCGCTATGATGAGGCCATCCGAAAGCTCGAACCACTGCTGGAGGAAAATCCTGAATTCATCATGGCCCGCATTTTTCTCGGGAACTCATACCTGGGAAAGGCGGATTATCCATCGGCCGGGCGGCTGGCCGAGGAGTGCCAGATTTCCGATATGCGTTTTTATCTGAAGTGCCGGGTTTTGTTCACTGTCCAGAAGGGAGTTAAAACTACGGAGGCTGCTGAAGCCAAAGCGACTCTGGAGCGCATGACTGCCGACCCGAAAAGCATCAGCGTGCCCCCGGCTTTCATCGCCCTTATCTACGGCGATATGGGAGACCTGGACGCGGCCTATCGCTGGTATGAAATTGGCCGGGCGAGCAATTACCTGAACACCATGTTCCTCATGAAGGTCTATTGCCCCGACGAGCGGCTCAAAAAAGACCCGCGGTTCAAAGAGGCATATAAATAAATGAAAGTGGAAGGCTACTTCCGCATTTCTTTTTCTATATATCTGATGGCAGAGTCAAGCTGAGAATCTATACCTTTCAGCAACATTTTACGGTCAAGCTCAACCTTTATATCCGGCACAACGCCATGTCCTTCAAGCACTGTGCCATTCGGAGTGATTAGCTGGGCCACGGGATACATGAAAATCGCTCCGTTGGGGAGTACCGTCATGTCCGATTCCATCACTCCCCCAGGGCTCTGTTCGCCCACTACCACAGCCCGGCCAATCGCTTGCAGGCAGGCTGGAAAAAGCTCACCTGCTGATTGACTCAGCTGGTCAATCAGCAAGACCAACCGGCCTTTAAAGGCATTTTCCGCGGGATCAAAAAAGACTTTTGTTTCTCCGCTCCTAGCCCTCTTGAGATATAGCAATGCTCTCTCGGCTAAGAATAGGTCGGGCATATTTTCAATTTCTCCCCCAGAATTCCCGCGCAGGTCAATAATAATTCCTGGCACTGTTCCCATGGATTTAATGGCGCTAGATATTTGAGCCGCCAGGGGGGGCAGCAGAGTGTTTAATCGTATATATCCGATTCCGTTGTCCAGGCGCCTCGCTTCAAAGTCTATCGCAAAAAAGAACATGCCCTTTGGCCCAACACTGACTACGTTCCGTTTTATGCGCACAATTTTCTTCTCGGTTTTCTTCCCCCCTTCATCTGAGTAAGCGATGGAAACCTCCGTCTCCGGAGCCCCGTAAATGCGGCCCAGTATTCTTTTTGTGATTCTGGCGATTCGACCACGGCTGTTATTGGGAGGAGGTATGTTTTTTTCTACATCTTTGACTATCTGCTCGATGGAAATTCCGTCAATAGCCTGAATCGCATACCCGGGGCGGAGACCGGCCTTATGAGCCGGAGACTCAGGTTTAACGGATGTGATCACTACCGCCCCCTTGAGCAGCCGGATATCTATGCCTGGGCTGCCCGCAGCAAGCACACCGGGTTCATAAAGTGCAAAAGATTCAGGAGGGATTAAGTTGGCATGTGATACTTTCAGTTCCCAAAGCATCCTGTTGATGAGCCTGTAAAATTCTTCATCTTTCTCAGCGGCGGCAATCTGCGGTTGGTAACGGTCATGGACTTCCTTCCAGTTTAAACCGCCAAATGCGGGATCATAATAAGTCTCATTCACTTTATTCCATACAAGCTCGAAAGTGCCCAAATGCTCCTTGTTCTCGCTCCGGCATGGCGTCAGCCCAACGAGTATGCCCAGCGCTATAAACAGAACAATGATTTTTGGTCTCATGATTCTTCTCCTTCCTATCTTCTCGAGCAGTGCATCATTCTCTCGGTTCTAGGACTATTTCATGCTAATGTCAAGACTGAGTATTTTAAATAAGGGGACACATCACTTAATTTTGGCTACAGGTACCACGAAAGATAAGTGATGTGTCCCCTTTTTTGACCGCCCCAAAAGATCTCCCCGTCGGCGCCTCTGCGATCATCGGCCAAGCCGATGTTCTCGTCACCGGCGATAAGAAACACCTGCTGAAAATAAAGCGGGGTTCGTTTCCGTTTCTCGTCTTATCTCCAGGGGAATTCCTCGAAAAGTTCCTTCCGCGCTTCCTCAAAGAAGTCTATTAACGGTTCGACTCGCTGCCGCGGTACTTGGCGACTGACCGGAGGCTTACTTGCGCACTTCTTTTTCTATGTATTTAACGGCAGAGTCAAGCTGAGAATCGATGCCCTTTAGCAACATTTTACGGTCAAGCCCAACCTCTATATCCGGCACTACGCCATGTCCTTCAAGGACTGTGCCATCCGGAGTGATTGAGATTCCCCTCGCCTTTATGAAGAAGAACATTCCCAGGAGCCTCTAGGCCAAATGGCATTGGCAAATCAACCAAAGGATGAAATTTCCCTGGTCGGCGGCGGCTGTCGTTACGGGAATATTTTGCTGTGACTCACGGGATAAATATTACCCTTATTATTACCCTTTCTTAGAGGTACTACCCTTATTTTGCCAGGTTGCGCCCGGACCGCGGCCGAGACATTCGGTTCGTCCGGTTTTTTGGAGGCGCCTGAGCACGCGACGCACCATATCCCGACTCACTCCCGGGCAGGCGCGCTCGAGATCCGCCAGGGTGAATGGCCGTTTAAAGCCCACCACGGCACTTTCGACCATCTCGGTTTTAGCGCCGCGCGGGCTGCTTACGCGGCCGAGTCGCTCCTCAAATTCCTTATATGCCGTCTTCAGCGTGAATAGAACAAATCCGATATAAGGCCAGGGATCATTTCGGCCTTCATGCCATCCTTGCGAGCTTTGATTGAGAGCCTCGTAGTAACGCTCCTTATTTTCTTCGATGAGACGTTCGAGACTGACGTACCGCCCCACTTCAAAGCCCACATGGTAGCATTGGAGAAGAAGCAGCAATCTAGAGACGCGGCCGTTGCCATCCCGAAAAGGATGAATGCACAGGAAATCCAAGTTGAACGCTGCCATGAGAACCGCGGGATGGATACGCCTCTCCCTTAGTCCATTTTTCCAGAGCGATACCAATTCACTCACGGCCGCGGGCGTACTCTTCGCCGGCAAAGCTCTAAACCGTATTTGGCTTGTTCCATTGGGCTGTTTCTCAATGATGTCGCTGTTTTTGTCCTTGTATTTTCCGGCATCCCAAACCGCTCCCCTGGTCAGGCTGTGCAGGGACAGCATGGTCTTTTCAGCAATGGGCAGGCCGGGTCCCTTTTCGTGGACAAGCTTCAGCGCCTCGCGGTAGCCACGAAGCTCCTCTTCATTCCTATCTCTAAGCCGAGGCTTGCCGAAAATGATCGTCCCGATGCGTTTGTGATCCACCTCGACGCCCTCAATACGGTTGGATGAAACAGCGCTTTCGATCAGGGCGTGCTCCCGCAGGGTTTTCAACCGTTGGGGCGATTGACGGGTGAACAGCTCCTGTTTGCCGCGGCTCTCGCCCAGATCCGCCAGATACCAAGATACGAAAGAGGGCATTGTCTCATGTTTTGTCATCAATTGCCGCAGGGTCATCATGGTTTGCCCCAAACTGAAAACCCCCTCTTCAACATGGCCGGATTGTAGCGCCCGGTTATAGGGCTGTCAAGGACAAAAGGGCCGTCGATATTCGGATATTTCGCTACCGTCTCTTCCGCGTCTTTGCGCAGAGTCCCGCCAAGGCAGACCGGACATAGCGGGGAAATCGAGACCCATAGGAATTCAGTTTCCTGGGAGACAATCCCGATAGGTCGAGCTCTTCCAAAGCCAAGCTCAACTTCCCCCGCTTCAGGAGATAAAGAGCGTCCAGGAGGGCTTTTTCAGGCTCGGCGATATCGAGGCCCTTTTTGATGCCGTGTCCGAAGAAGAGGTTCTTTCGCAGCTGACGGAACTCCACGACCGTCCCGTCCAAGGTCATTTTTTTTGAGCGGCGGGTGGAAGCCCGCGGAACAGGCAAGTCAAGCGGGCGGCGCGGGAAAAGATTTTTTCGCTCATTTTGCTAGATATTTGAAAGCAGGCATGACACTGACGGTCTTAGCGTTGAATTTTTTCTCTTCTTCTATGTCCTGGGAAATGACGAATCCCTTATTAACCTTGAATTTTTCCATGAAAGCAAGGATCCCCTTGAAATCGAGCTTTCCGTACTTTATTTCCACGGGCAGGGGCTCGCCGTCCGCCTGCACCACATCGACCTCGTTCTTTGCCGGGTCTCTCCAGAAATACTCGGCTCTAAGCTGGTTGACGACCAGCCACTCGAAGATTTTCGACCTGGAATGATCGTCGTTTTTAAACAGAAGCTCGATTGAGACGACGGTCGGATAATACTTCTTGAGCTTCCTTTCCACCTTCCTCCTGTTTCTCGAAAAGTTATAGAGTTTTCTGACAAGGAAGGAATCCTCAAGATACTTGAGATAGTTCGAAACCGTTTGCCTCGTGACCTTCAGCTCGCCGGCCAGGGTGGACAGCTCGAGAAGCTGTCCGGGTTCTTCCATAAGAATCTGGAGAAGAGACTCCAGCGCAGCGAGATCCCTGACCTTGAACAGGCCGGGGATATCGCGGTAGACGATTTTCTCCACGATGCTTTCCTTTACGTATTTCCTGATGATGTCCTTATCTTTGACATCGACCAGCTCGGGAAAACCCAGAGTCAGGATAAAATGGTTGAACTGCTTGGCCGTCTCTTTCTCGTAAAGACCTGCCGGTTTCACGGCCGCCCCTTTGAAGCGCAGGAATTCTTTGAAGGACAGAGGCTCGACCTTGAACTCAAAAATCCGTCCGGCCAGCGCTTCTTTGGATTTTTTTCTTATGAAGAGCGATTCCGACCCGGAAATGACGATTTTCACGCTTTTGTTGTGCGCGTCGTAAAAGGCCTTCAACTTGTCCGCCCAGTCATCCAGCTTTTGGATTTCATCGAACAGAAAAAGAAATTTCCCCTGGCCAATCCCCGTTTCCGTGATGTCCTCATAGGCCTTTACGATCTCCCGAATTTCGACATCCTTGAATTCGTCAAAAGAGAAATAAACGACGTTCTCCGGCCTGCGCCCTTTTTCAACGGTATCCACGGCCATCTTAAGAAGGATGGTCGTCTTGCCCACCCTCCTCAAGCCGGTAAGGCCTATGATCTGTGGGAGCGGCATGAACTTCTGTATTTTTCCGTATACATCCCGCTCCTTGAATTCTATCTCGTGTGGCGCTTTCCACCAGGGATTGAAATCGACCAGCGCGTCTTTTATCTTTGGCATGACTGATTAACCTAAAATAAATTCTACGTTAATTATATATAACACAATATTTGTATAATGCAAGGTGTTTTTGAAGCTTTCTTGCCGCCGTAACGCCCTATAGACTATCTGGTCAAGCTAAAGCGGAGAAACTGATAGACATCCATAAATCTACTAAATATAGCTCTTAATGCGCAGCCAGATGGCAGGGATGGGCTTTATGGGGAGACGGCAGACAAACTTTCTTTTATTTCAGCATTCCGGACTTTGTTTTGTATCCGCCTTTTAGGGAATCGTAAGCGACTTCAAGCGAGCCCTCCCCTTTGAGGAGAAGCCGGAACTCCAAGCGGCCATAACCGGGCAGGCCCCCTTCTATCCAGAAGGCGTTGCCGCGCGTCTTGATTTTTCGGGTCAGCCCCCGGTATTTGTCCGTGAGCTGGCCGGCGGCCAGAAGCTCGACCTTGGCCCCACTGACCTGCAAGCGGTCGGCACGGTGGAGTTTTTTCTGGGCAGCCTGGGCAGTCATCGAAGGCGTCGGCCGGCTATTGCGGACCGCAAGGTCCACCTGGAAGAGGTCGTCCTTCACCCGGGTCACTTCGAGCTTTTCGATATCCAAGCGGGCCAATTGGTCGGCGTGGAAAAGACAGAAGGCCGCGTTGCGGTGGCAGGTTTCGGCCAGCTTGAAGGTGGGCGGAACGCGGCGGCCGAATTTTCTGATCCCGCCGATCTCGATGTCCCCGTAAAGCGGGTGTTTGTACGGCTTCCAGTCGCTGAACTGCTCGCCCATGAGGACCAGGTCGTGGTAAACCATCTCCTCCAGCCTGCCTTCCTGGAAGAGCGCGGCCATGACGTCCTCCGCTTCCTCCTCGCCGCCTTTCTCGGCCTTGGGCTTCTGGTCGGCGAGGGGGTCCCGGTCGAGCTCATTAGAGAAGGTGAAGATGCCCAGGGTGCAATAGAGGAAATCAATGCTCCCTCCATAAACCGTGTACATATCCTTATAAACCGTCACGTACCTGTAGCCGGGCAGGATTTTTTCGCCCTTCTTGCCGATCTCATCATAAACGCGCTTGTCGGCGGGGCTATACTCGCCCAGGTTCTTGGCGCCGGGGCCGCGCAGGATCATGCCGCCGAAGTTGTGGAAGTTCTGGGCGCCGGCGATGTTGGGGTGGGCCAGCACGAAATCGCGGACGGCGATCGTCTCGGGGAAGCAGAAGGGATAATCCCCCGCCCCGTCCTGGACGTAATCGGGCTGCCAGTTGTGGCCGTAATTGCGGTTCATGTCGTAGCCGCCCGGCCCGTCCTCGTTGACCAGGCCGTCGCCGTCGTTATCGATCCCTTCCTGGCCGAGCAGGATGTACTCCCCCTTCTCCCCGGGCTTGACCGGGACGAGGAGGCGCGGGTCGTCGGGGTGGGGCTTGTGCGTGCCGTTCGGGTCTTTCTTGCGCATCATGGTGATCGAGCCATCGCCGTCCAGGTCCTCGGGGCCGTCCTCGTCGGCCACGCCGTCGCGGTCGGAGTCGTAGGGGATCAGGCCCGAGCGCGGCGAGTTCGGGTCCACGGCTTTGTGGATGAAATAATCGCGGCTGTCGGGGTTCATGGTGGGCACGACATAGAACACCCGCTCGTCGAGCAGCCGCGTGGCCAGCTCGGTCTTTCCGTAGTTCTTTAAAAGATACCAGACCGCATAGAGGGCCACCTCGCCGCCCTGAATTTCATTGCCGTGGATGTTGCCGTCGATGTAGTAGCCGGGCTTGCGCTCGGCCGGTCCGCCCTTGGGGCTGGTGAGGATGGCGGCCCAGAGGTCGCGGCCCTCATAGGACTTGCCGATGGATTTGACCTCTAGGAGCGTGGGGTAGGCGGCCTGCAGGGCCTTGAGGCTCCGGGCAAGCTCGGCGTGGTCGTAGAAATGATCGAAAGAAAGGTCAAGGCCTTGGCCGGCGAGAATGCGGGGCCCGAGGCCGGAGAGAGCGACCAAGAGGCCGAAGAGACCGAGGGATATTTTAGCGGCTGTGCGCATCGTTTCCTCCTTCACTCCAGGACTACCGCGGCCTCGACGGCCCCCAGCTTGGGTGAGCCGGCGCTGATGGTCAGGCGGGATCCTTTTTTGCCCTTGACCGTCCATTCCAGTTTTTTCGTATCGCCGCTCCCCGCCAGGAACGGAATCGTCTCGATGGGCCGGCCGGAGAAAACGGTTTGGCCAGGCTCTGTTTTGAGCGTCACCCGGATGGGCCAGGCGTTTTTGGAGCGGCGGCCTTGGGCGGTTGAGGTCGGGAGCCAGCCTTCGTTGGTGAAATAAGCCGTGACTTGATATAACTCCCGGCCAAGGGGTGCGACCTTGACCTCCCGGACCTTGAGCTCCGGGAGTTTTTTCATCAGCTTGAGATAAAAGTCGGCGTGGGCGGAAAGGGTCTTTTCTAAGGCGTCGGGGGGAGGGTTGAGGCGCACGAACGGGACTAACCCGCCGATCTCCACATCGCCCAGGGTGGCGTGCTTGAACGGCGTCCAGGGCACGAACGCCTTGCCCTTCCAGGCTTCATCCGCCCATTTGAGAATATAAGCATCCGGGTGCTCGTCGCCCTCGGGCTTGGGCCGGGAGGACATTTTCTCCATCATCTCCGCCATCTTGGCCGGGGTCAGTTGGCCGGACTTGACCGCTTTTGTGAGCATCTCGGCGGTGATATTCGGCGGAGCGCCCTGCTCCTTGAGGAAGGCCGCGATCTTCTCCTCGCCCAGCGCCAGGAACGCGTCCGACGACATGGCCTTGAGCTTTTCGGCGTTCAGGGCGTCGGCGGCCTGCTCTTTTTTCGGCTCGGGCACCGACCACAAGTCCGCGGAGAAGATCGGGACTCCGTATTGATAATAGGCGTAGGCGGCGAAAGAGCCCTTGCCCACGCCCTTGGCCCGCTTTTCAGGATAGTCGAGCTTGGCCGCTTTCAGGGCGTCCTTGTATTCCTTCTGGACGGCTTCGATGACCGGCAGGTCGTCCTTGTCGATGGCCACGGCCGGGCCCATACCGAGGAAGGAGGCGACCATGTCTTCGGTGATCTCCAGGCCGCCTCCCAAGCCCATGGCGTTCGCCGCCTCGGCGATCTCCTTGAGTGTGTATTCCTGGTCGGGTTCGAGGCCCAGGAAGGAGGCGAACTGGCGGGGGACTTTGACCTTGTCGGCGCCCGCCCGGACTTGCCCGGTTTGCTGCAGGTTGAGGAGCGTGTTTTCTGTGGAAAAATTCAGGATCAGAGCTATGCGGGGATGCGAGGCGAGAAATTTGACCAGGGCCAGCGTTTCCGCCTCGGATACGGGCCAGAGGCCTGCGGCCCGGACATTGTGCTCAAAGTCGTGGGGGAAATTGCGGTTGAGATCGACCCCGCCCGGCGGGTCCTCGTTATATTCGCCGTCTCCGTCGTTATCCAGGCCTTCGGCGTAGAGGGCATAGACGCCCTTTTCGCCCTTGGCGGGATCGGCCAGGCGCAGGAGGCGCGGCGAGGCCGGGTCGGGGATCCATTTCCCCTCGAGGTCCTTGACCCGCATCTGGGTGATCAGGCCGTCCTTGTTCAAATCCTCCGGGCCGTCCTCGTCCATTTTCATGTCCAGGTCGTCGTCCACGGGCCGGGCGTTCGTCGTCCGCTCGAGCTTGGGCGCGGCGAAATAGAATTTCGCGGCATCCGGGTTGAGAAGCGGCGTGATATAAACGGTCTTACTGTCCAAGAGCGCGCTGACGGACTTGT